>JACXTT010004457.1_pt1 | contig 20816 bp, 22 predicted proteins | sample 9270951 | NCBI WGS metagenome assembly JACXTT01 (sample SAMN15532306, study PRJNA645909) | rock metagenome | isolation source: weathered quartz diorite | place: Puerto Rico | collected 2017-06-21
CAAGCACGCCACAGAATTCCCGAGGCCCTTTTACTTAAGCCCCCTTCGTGGATCAATCACTTAAGTCACGCAGAAAAAATAACTTGCGGTGATCCCGAATCGCGGTTTGCTATTTAGCGCGTCTCTTCCACCACGACCGGCCGCATCCGCAGCTCGATCCGGCGGTTCTTGGCCCGGCCCTCCGGCGTGTCGTTGGAGGCGACCGGGTGGCTCTCTCCCATCGAGACCGCAAGCAGGCGGTTGCCCGGGAGCCCCGCATCGGCGAACAGGCGGACGACGCTGGCGGCGCGCGCGCCCGCCAGTTCCCAGTTGGTCGGGTAACGCTTCACCAGCCCCGCCCCGATCGGCTTGTTGTCAGTGTGACCGGTGACCACGATCTGGTAGTTGGTCTCTTTGAGCTGCCCGGCCACGCGCTGCAGCACGTCGGTGCCGCCCTTGTCGAGGGCGGCCGACCCGGACGCGAACAGGATCTCCTGGGCGACGTTGACGCTCAGGCCGTCGCGCATCTGCTCTATCTGGATCTGCCCGGCCTCAAGCTCCTTCTTGAGGCTGGACACCAGCCCGTCGTACGTGCTCTTCTGCTGCCGGGCATCCTGCTCGTTCTGCTGCAGCTTGACCCCGAGGGCCTGACCCTGCTCCTCCATCTTGGCGAGCCGGCCGGCGAGGTCCGCCTTGTCAGCCTCGGCCACGCCTTTCTGCTGCTCGAGCGATGATTTCTCCTTCGTCAGGGCGTCGTTCTTCTGGTTGGCGGCGCTCAGCTCGCCCTGCAGGGACTGGTTGCGGGCCGCCAGCGCGTCGCGCTCCTGCTGGAGCGACTGGTACTTCCCGCTCGACACGCACGCCGCCGACAGGACGAAGACCGTCGCGGCGAGCGCCGCGGTCCCTCCCATCCGGCGAGGGGTGAGCGCAACCAGGGACAGAGCTTGCGTGGGCATGCGTTCCTCCTTGTCGTCTGCGGTGACGCGGCCCGACTCGACGCGGGGGCATCGATCCCCGGCATCGCCTCCGCCGCGACACGCGGTTTCGGGAGTCTATTCAAGACCGAGCGCGGCGCGCAACGACCCGCATTCCTCCGCGCGACGGGCGCCGCCGGACACGGGTGCCCCGGGTCGGACGGCGGTCCCGGAAGAAGCCGCGCAGGAGGGCGGCGCACTCGGCGGCTCGCACGTCGGCCGTCACCTCGAATCGGTGGTTCAGCCTTCGCGCGCCGGGTCCCGACACAAGACGCGTGGCCCCGATCTTCGGGTCGCGCGCGCCGAACACGAGGCGCTGGATGCGCGCGTGCACCATGGCCCCGAGACACATCAGACAGGGCTCCAGCGTGACGTACAGGGTGGCGCCGCCGAGGCGGTAGTTGCGGAGGCGGCGGGCGGCGCGGCGCAGGGCGTTGACCTCGGCGTGGGCGGTAGGATCGCGGGCGCCCACCGGCCGGTTGGCGCCGCGGCCGACGATCCGGCCGAAGGCGACGACCACGGCCCCGACCGGGACCTCGCCGCTCCGTCCGGCGGCGCGCGCCTGGCGCAGCGCGGCGCCCATCCACGCGTGGTCGTCCGAGCGCACGTGGCCGAGTCTAGCACGCCCGAAAAAAAACGACGGCCCCGAAGGGCCGTCGTCCACTCGGTCCCAGTGATGCGCCGGGATCGCCCGCCTGCGGCGGGCTAGTTCACGATCAGGGTGCCGTTATGGGTCCAGTGCTTGAAGCTCCAGGTCTTCGAGCAACGGAACTCGAAGGTGCCGATCTGGCTCGGCGACAGCTCGACCACGGCCGGCTTCTCCTGGCTCACCTTCTCGCTCACGTCGAAGTCCGGGAACTTGATGCCGTACGTGCCGTCCTTGCTCACGAACGTGATCTGGACGCGATCGCCCTTCTGGACGCGCAACGTGCTCGGGGCGATCTTGCCGTCGTACGCCGTGATGTGGAACTTCTTGACCTGGCCCGGGGCCACGGTCTTCGCGGCCACCGTGCCGCGGTTCTGATGCGCCTTCTGATCCGGCTGATCGGCGGCGACCGCCGCGGCCGCGGCGCCCACCAGCACGGCCAACGTCAGAAGCGCGCCCTTCAGGAATGACGCTCGCATGCTGCCCTCCTCCCACGACATGTCGGGATCGGCGCGGTCCGCCGTCCGGTTGCGAAAGCTCTGACAACCCACCCGAAAAATGTCGGTTGGAGCCTCGGGGCAGTCAAGGAAGTTGCAGAAATGAGATCGGCGGGCGCGCTCAGCGGCTCAAACTGTACTCGACCATCACGGTGATGTAAGCGGCGACCGGACGACCATCCAGGAGGGCCGGCTGGTAGCGCCATTGCTTGACGGCGTCGATCGCGGTCAGGTCGAAACCCCAGCGCTGGTCGGGCGCGCGGACCACCTCGATCGTGCCGACGGTGCCGTCCTTCTCGACGACGATCAGGAGGATGACGGTGCCCTGGAGCCCGGCCTTGCGCGGCAGGTCGGGGTATTTGGGCAGGGCGCGGCTCGAGGGAATGATCTGGGGCGGGGTCAGTCCCACCGTGTTCTGCTGATAGACCGGGTCGAGATCGCCCCCGGTTCCGGTTCCCGGACACTCGTCGCACCCCTGGATCGGGCCCTTCGGATTCTTCCCCTTTCCGTCCGGCTCACCCTCCTGCGGCCCGCCACCCGGGCGGTCCGTGTCGGAGAGCGGCCCGGAGGTCTGCAGGATCTCCGATTCGGGCGGGGCGACGGGAACGGCGGTCGGCTGATCGCGCCGATGGACCGGAGCGCGACGCTCCTCCGCGGAGCGCCCCGCGTGCTCCGAGCCGTCGCGGACGCCCTTTCGAACCGAGCCGGCCGGCAGGTGGTTCCCCGGGGGCCCCTGGGGGTGGAACGTGATCGGAGTGTTGTCCGCCCGGGGCGGCGCCACCATCTCGATCAGGAGCAGGGGAGCGAGCAGGAGACAGGCGAGAGCCCCGGTATAAAGAATGATAGCGATCGCGAGACCGCGCGCCCGCGGCAGGAGCCGGGCCGTGGAGCGGGGGCGGGAGACGATCAGGGACGCGAACAGGGGGTCGGGCTGCATGCGTCACCTCGAGGAGAGGGGTCCCATGCCCCGGAGAGTCGGGGAGAACGGTGAAGGAGGGGAGCTGCATCTGCCAACTGTCGCGCCGTACGACGGGAGAGTCGGGTGCATGGGACCCCGCTTGCGAGTCACTCGATCTGGGTCGGCCCGGCCCCGGCCCCTCAGGCGGCCGGTGCGAGGAGGCCTCAGGGGGCGTCGTTCGCATTCGGGACCGGGCCGGCCCACCTGACAATGACGGAACTGTACTGTGGGAACCGCCGGCGCGCCGCAGGGGAGATCCGCCCGCCTCTGCATCGTCACCGCGAGGCGGAGCGGCATTCCGGCAGCGCCGCGTTCCAGATTGCGAAATCGTGCCCGGGACGCGATCGGGCGGACGTCCGTCCGCGGAGCGCTTGATCTCGCCCACCCGGAACATAGATTTGATGCCGTCGTGAACCGCGGCGTGTCGCGCGACGCATGGCGCCGCGCGTCCTGCATCCGGAGGTCGATGATGAAGCGCAATCGTGTGATCCTCGGAATTCTTCTGGCGGCCGTCCTGGTATCGCCGTCCTGCTACAAGAAGCCGGAGAGTCTTCTCGCCGACGACACCCGGCGCAAGGAGATCATCGAGGCGCTGGTGACGAACCCGGCGATGCGCGCGCAGGTGATCGACCGGCTGATCGGACCGCCGGAGGAGCGCGCCGCGGTGATCGAACGGGTCCTCAAGGACGAGTCGGCCGCCGGCGATCTGATCGCGAAGATCATCCAGCAGGATCGCGGCAAAGCGATCGTCGCCAGCAAGGTGGCCGCCGACCCGACCGCGAAGACGTTCATCCGGATGCTGATGCTGACCGGCGTGATGGGGGAGTCGATGACCCAGCAGCAGGCGGATCTGCTCGGCTACGGCGAGGCGTTCGCCTACGGCAACCAGACGCGCACGATGCACGATCTCAAGAGAATCGGCACCCTCGTCGACGCCTACGCGAAGCAGCACCAGCAGGAGGACGGCCCGCGCTATCCGGTGTGCTACGACTTCGCCGATCTCGACTCCTGCCTCGGGAAGAAGCTGCCGGCCGGCAGCCTGAAGGACCTCCGCATGAAGGACGCCTGGGGGCATGCCTTCCAGTACCACACCGACCGCGAGGGGAAGGTCTACGTCCTGGTGTCGTACGCCAGCGACGGCAAGTACGACGAGCTCGGCAAGGTGGGGCCGACGCAATCGTACGACGCCGACATCGTCTACTCGGACGGCGATTTCATCCAGTGGCCGGGCTGGATCCGGAAGGCGGAAGTCCGCTAGACTCTTCCCGCAAAGCGCTTGCGGGTCGGGGCGTTTGGGCGTACCGTTCCGGTCGTGCAACGCGCCCGCCTCCTGCTCGCCTGCCTGTGCCTGACGACGGCCTGCAAGGCCTCGAATGATCGCACGCACAGCCCGCTCGGCCTGCCGGGGGCGGTCGATTTCTCCGGAACCTGGATCGTCAAGCTCCTGATCGTCCAGGACGAGTGCGGGTACTGCCCCGCGAGCCTCCAGCTGGACGAAAGCCTGACCATCGATCAGACTCAGGACACCGCGACGGCGATCCTGAGGGGCAGGGGCCTCAAGGCGACGGGGAGCGGGTCGCTCTCGGCATCGGCGCTGAATATCGATTTCGGCGACTCGGTGTACGTGAACTCCTGGTTGTTCATCAAGTCATTCACGAAGGGGACGTTCTATCTCCAGGACGGCTCTCTGAATGGAGTGCTTTTCGTCCAGCTCGGGGAAGTGGGGCCCTGCTGCGCTCTCTGCTGCGGCGACGGCCAGTGCCTCTGCCGGGAGAAGGATTGCCGCGTGCCGCTGCCCGACTGCAAGATGTCGCTCGTCGCGTACGGGACGCGCTACGGCGCATGACGGGGTCTGGTCCGCCGCGCCCGATCTGACTAGAATCACCCATCGCCGCGGGTGTCCCATCGTGAAACCGACAGATCTGTCTCGCCGCTCCGGGGCGCGCCTGGCCCTGGTCGCGACCGTCGGAGCCCTCTGGGCCGGGTCTCTCGACGCCCAGACCCTCGGGGCGCTGCGCGGGATCGTCCAGGACGCTCGGGGCGCGCCGATTCCCGGCGCCACCGTGGTGGTCTCCAGGCCCGGGCAGAAGGAGCCGGGACGCGGCACGGTGACCGATCGAAGCGGCCTGTTCCAGCTCGCCGCGCTCCCGCCGGGACAGGACTACGAGATCAGCGCCGTCTTCCCGGGATTCTCCAAGGTCGTCGTGTCTCCCGTCGAGGTCGACGGCGGCCACACGGCGACGATCCGGATCGTCCTGCCGGTCGCCGCGACGGTCGGGGAGCACGTCCAGGTCCGGGCGAACGCCCAGGCCGTGGACACGCAGAGCACGACCACCGAGACGCGGTTCACCGCCGAGTTCATCGAATCCCTGCCGATCATCGGCCGCAGCTATCAGGACATCCTGTCGCTGAGCCCGGGAGTCACGGACGTGAACGGCACCGGGAATCCGAACATCCACGGGGCGCGGGATACCGACGTGCGGACGACGGTCGACGGGGTGTCGACGGTGGATCCCCTGACCGGCCAGGTCGGGCAGCAGCTGAACATCGAATCGATCGACGCCATCGAGATCAAGACGTCGGGCGCCACGGCGGAGTACGGGCGGGCGCAGGGAGGGTTCGTCAACATCGTCACCAAGTCCGGCGGCAACGAGTTCGCGGGCACGTTCAAGCTCTTCTGGCGCGGCAGCCTGCTGGATGGGCAGGGGGCGGGTCATGAGGAGCCCCTGCTGCACGGCATCCCGGCCGGATTGGAGCCGGGGCCGCTGCGCTTCAACGACTATCGGCCGTTCCTGGCAGTGGGCGGGCCGATCCGGCGCGACAGGGCGTGGTACTTCCTCACCGCCGAATACATCCAGACGCAGGAGCCGACCAACGTCGTGAGCCAGTCGTTCGTCCAGACCACGCGCGAGAAGCGGATCTTCGGCAAGCTGACCTGGGATCTGTCGCCCGGGCAGAAGATCGCGTTCACCGCGACCATCGACCCGCAGTCGTACGACAACCAGGGGATCACCACTCTCACGCTCGTCGAATCGGGATACACCGAGAGGCTGGGCGGGCGGAGCCTCGTTCTCAAGGACACGGCGATCTTCAATCCGAACGTCTTCCTCGAGACCACGGTGCAGTCGTTCGAGTCGAACCCGCGGCGGACCCCGACCCTCGACCCGGACACGAACGGGAACGGCCGCGTGGCGTTCGATCGCAACCACGACGGCGTCATCCAGGCGAGCGAGCTCGACCCGGGGGAGGACTGGGACAGGGACGGGGCCTGGGACGTCTACGAGGAGGATTCCAACCACGACAAGAAGATCAACAACGGCGAGGACGTCGACGGCGACCGACGCATCACCGCCGCGGGTGTCGGCTGCGAGGGCGACACGCGGGAGGATCGCGACTGCGACGGCCATCTCGACAACGTGAACGAGGACCTCAATCACAACGGCGTTCTCGACCCGGGCGAGGACCGCGACGGCGACAACCGGCTCGACGACGGCACCGAGGACAGGAACCTCAACGGCCGTCTCGACGATCGCCCTTTCCCCAAGCCCGACGACACGATCCCGGGCTACCTGCCGGACGGGACGCCGGTCGCGTTGCCGCCCTACTATCCGTACGACCGTCTGAGACCGCTGCCGCCCGACAGGCCGTACACGATCCTCGACGTGAGGACCAGCGGCCCATACTATTTCGATTACGACAGCCGAAGGACACGCACCGCGATCCGCCAGGACCTGAGCCTGTTCGTCCCGGATTGGCACGGCGCCCACGACATCAAGCTGGGGGGGCTGGTCGAGAAGGAGGGATACTCCCAGCAGACGCACCTGAGACCGATCTTCCTTCCCACCTTCGTCACCAAGCCCGGGGAGCCGCCGCCACCGCTGTACGTGAAGTTCGGCGGCGACGCCTCGAACCAGGCGACCTCCATAAGCAGCGGTCTCTACGTCCAGGACACCTACAAGCCGCTCCCGAATCTGACCCTGTCGGCCGGTCTGCGCTTCGACCGCGAAGTGATCCACACCTTCGGCTACACCCCCTTCGACCCGACGGCCGAACGGGCCGTGTACGATCGTCTCCGCGCGCTGGGCGGGAGCGAGAGCGGCACGAGCGACTCGGTCGGCAACGGCGACGGGGTGCAGAGTCTCGGCTACTGCGGCGACCCGATCTTCGCCGAAGGGCACTGCATCGTCGATCCACCGGGCAGCACGATCCTGCACGATCTGCAGGACCTGGGACCGATCGCCCTGTCACGCCTGACGCAGCATCACGCGGCCGCCTCCGTGACGTCCTCGACGCTGATCGCTCTCTACCCGGATCTCGTGATCACCGATCCGGCAACCGGTGAGAAGACGCTCAACATCCAGGCGCTGCGGGACAATGCGCGCGCGACCTTCCAGCAATCGGAACCGTTCGCCCTGACCAACAACAATCTGGCCCCCCGTCTGGCCGTGGCCTGGGCCCCCGGCGCGGGCGGCCGCCAGAAAGTGTTCGTCAACTGGAGCCGCTTCTACGACAAGCTGTTCCTCAACAGCGTGGTGGGGGAGCAGGGACCGGACACCACGTTCCGCTACTACCGGCCCGACGCCGACGGGATCACCGGCCAGGGGGTGCCCGACTTCGGCATCGGACAGGTGATCTCCAGCTCGCCCCCGAGCACCACGCAGGTCGATCGCCACCTCAAGACCCCGTACGCGGACGAGCTGACGCTGGGCTTCGAGCGCGAGGTCGCGCCCGAGGTGATCCTGAAGCTCACGTACGTCCGCCGTCATTACCGGGATCAGCTCCAGGACGAGGACATCAACCATTACGTCCGTTACGACGCGAAGGGCCACCTGGTGGATCTCCTGGGGACCTACATCGGACGGCACCGCGCTCCCGACGGGCACCCGGATCTCTACAACCGCGATTTCTTCTTCAATCAGATCCTCAGGGTCGGCAATATCAACGCGGCCCAGTATCACGGGATCGAGATCGAAGTCATCAAGAGACTGTATCGGCACTGGCAGCTGGAGGGCTCCTACACCTACTCGCGCGCCGTCGGCGCCGCCGAGGGCTTCCATTCCACGCTGGGCAACGACCCGTCGATCGTGCAGAACGAGTTCGGATATCTCAGCTACGACCAGAGACACGTCGTCAAGCTCAACGCCGCGACCTACCTGCCGCACGACTGGCAGCTCGGCACGGTCATGCAGTGGAGCTCGGGGCTGCCCTTCTCCATCGAGGACGTGTTCCAGGCGCTGGACGACGACGACTACGCGCAGTACCGCACGTTCTACGGCTACTTCGATCAGAGGACGAAGGAGTTCATCTCGCTCCGGCGCAACTCCGAGCGCAACCGCGCCGTCCTGAACATCGACGTCCGCGCCCAGAAGGCCCTGATCATCGGCCGGATGAGCTCGAAGCTCTTCCTCTCCGTGCAGAACCTTCTGAACATGGACGATCTCACCATCGAGTCCAGCCTCTCGACCAACGACCTCATCGAATCGCGGCGCTTCGGGCGGCGGTGGGAGCTCGGCATGCAGCTCGACTTCTGAGACGGCCGGGGCCCCTACTTCGTCGGGGAAGGGAGAGAGGCCGCGGGCCGGTTCTGCTCGATGAGATCCGACATCCACTCCTCCCACTTCCGGCTCGGGTTGTACTGGATCTGCTTCAATCGCACGATCCCTCCGGCATCCACGATCCGGTTGTCGGGGATGCCGGACACCTGCATTTCATCCAGGAGATCGTACGATGCGGGCAGGACGGGAAAGGTGAGATGGTGCTCCTTCATGAACGCTTCGGCGACGGCGGGGTTCGAGTCCTGGTTCAGGCTCAGGAGGAGGACGTCGGTCCGGTCCCTGTATTTTTCGTAGAGTTTCTGGAAGCGAGGCAACTCCTCGCGGCATGACCCTCACCAGGAGGCCCAGACGTTGAGCAGGGTCACCTTCCCTTTCAGATCGGACGAACGCCAGGTCCTGCCGGCGAGATCGACGATCTCGAAGGCCGGCAGCGGATCCTGGGATGATTCCCACGTGAGTCGTGACGTCGTCTCGAGGGCGGCCGCGCGCCGGCCGTACCAGTCCTGCCAGCCGCCGGGAGTCCCGCCGAGCGCGTCCCAGAGTCGGCGCGCGCCGTCGGCCAGAACGTCCCGCTCGCCGGTCTCCGGGGTGTCGCGGGATTCGAGCCGCGCCAGCAGCGCATTCTGGTAGAGCGACATGGCATCGACCCTGCGATTCTCGATCTCCGCCAGCCGGGCGGAAAGGGACCAGTACTCGGACTTCTCGGCGGACCATTGCCGTCGGGGCTCGACCCTCTCCCCCGCCAGCGCTTCGATCTTCTGCAGACGTTCGTCGAGCTGCACCAGCTCGCGGCGCGCCCGCTCGGTCTGGCGGAGGGCGAGATACCCCTCGATCTCGAGCGCGATCCCCCCGACGCGCTCGAGGTCGTCGTCGAATTCCAGCTCAGAGGTCCTCTCCGGCAAGATGAGATCGCTCACCGGCGTGCCCGCCTGGGCGTCCATCTGGTCGAGCCCCTTGCGCGCCAGCTCGACGACCTTCTCGGGACGGAGCCCCTTCATGACGAGCGCCTTCGCACCGTCGAAATAGGTTCCGGGGTCGGCCCCCCACGATCCCGCGTAGGTCTCCGAGAGCGTCACCGTCCGCTCGACCGCCGACTCGACGTCGGCCGCCGGCGCGTCGTCGAGTCTGTCCAGGGCATCGAGGCGTTCAATCCAGAGGAGGGCGTTCCCGGGCAGACGCTTCATCCACACGTCGGATTGCTTCACGAGCGCCCGGTCATACGCCCGCTTCTCCTCGGCCGGAGCTTCCGGCGCCGGTTGCGGGTGATCCCGGGCCCAGACTTCGAAGGGAGCCTGATCCCACGGATGCGGGAAACGCCGCTGCCCGTCCGCCGCCAGCCGATCGGCCTCCGGCTGATCGTCGAGCAGGCGGTAGCCTTCGACCAGCGTCTCGTACCATTCCTTCCGGTCCTTCAGGCGGAGGGAGCGGATCCGTTTCAGATCGGCGGCGACTCGATCGCGCTGCCGATCGTGCTCGGTGCTTGCCTGCGTCCGGAATTCGAGGGCCCAGAGGGTGCGATAGGCGGCGAGCGCCTCCGTATCCCGCCGGGACTGCACCAGCCGGCGGAAGCTCTGCGTCGCCTGACGGACCGTCTCCGGGTCGTCGAACAGCTCGACCCGCCCGTAGCCCTCGAGCACCCCGGGACACCGATCGAGGAAGTCCCGGAGGTTCGCGGCGGACTTTTCGCGGTTCAGGAATCTCGGCGCGGTGTAGACGCTGACGAGGGCCAGATGCGGCCAGGGAAACGCCGGAGCCTTCGCCAGGGCCGCCTCGAACAGCGCGGTCGCCTCCGGAGTCCTGAGGCCGAAAAGCGTCAGCCCATAGAGGTAGGCCAGGCGCGGGTCATCCGGATGCTGCTCGTGAAGCGCCCTGTACTCCTCGATCAGATCGCTTCTCGAGGGCATTCTGGACAGGAACTCGACGTACGTCCGCTCGACGAAGAGATCACCGGGGAACCGGCTTCGCAGCGTCCGCAGACCGCCGATCCTCTGCTCGCTGAACTGCGCGTAGCTCTGATAGCCGACCCGAGAGGAAGGGATCCGATCCAGCGCCGCCGTGACCTCGGCTGACGGGGCGCACGCTTCGAGGTCGCTCGCGCTCGCCGCGCCGGGCGCGAGGCCGAGCAGGACCGACGCCAGCACGATGGACAGCGTGCCGGCCCTCCTCAGATGGACTCCCGCCGACGCCATGCTGCCCTCCGGAGGACGACGTCCGGGCCGAATGTCGACATCCTACTACGGAGAAGGAGCGGATCGGTCAATGGAGACTCGAGGCGCGGTCCCCGAGCAGCGATCAGATCCGCTCTTTGTCCTCCGCCAGGAGAGGTGGTGCGCCCAGGGTGGCTCGAACACCCGACCTTCGGATTCGTAGATCGAAGGAGGGAGACCTGACCCGTCGGAGACCGATGAAGGGAGAGCGTCCAATCAGGCCGACCCGTCCTCCGAGCGTCGGACCTTCGGCGGCCCGATGAACCGGACGCCGTCGGTGAGGTATTCCGGCGACAGGTGGGTGTAGCGCTGCGTGAGCGCCGAGCTGGAGTGCCCGAGGTACTTCTGCAGGCGGCGCTCGTCCCCGCCGTTCTGGGCGAACCAGCTGGCGAAGGTGTGGCGCAGATCGTGGAAGTGCACGTCTGGAATTCCGGCCTTGAGCCGGGCGCTCTCGAAGGCGGTGCGCACGCCCTTGAGGGGCCGGCCGGCGTAATCGAAGACCGGCTCGGTCGGCGGGCCGGGGCGAAGCGATCGGAGCATGGCAGCCAGCTCGTCGTTGATCGGGATCTGTCTCTCCTTGCGGCCCTTGGTCGTCTCCCGCCGGAAGTAGAGAAGGCCGCGCTCGAGATCGATGTCGCCCCAGCGCAGCCTGAGGATCTCGTTGAGCCGGCCCCCGCTGTGCACGGCCACCACAATGATGCGCTTGAGGTGCGGCGCCGCGGCCAATAAGAGGCGGGAATACTCGTCGCTCGTGAGATAGCGCGTCCGGCCCGAGGACTCGCGGAACTTCTTGACCAGCCGGACCGGATTCGCTCCTTGGTAACAGCCCTGCGTGATGGCCCATTCGAAGAACTTCGAGAGCGCCGCCCGGTTCCGGTTGATGGTGGGCTTGCCGACGCCCTGGCGGATCCGCCCGGAGATGAAGGCCTCGATCTCCTTCTTGCCGATCTCGGCCAGGCGCATCGATTCGAAGTGGCGCTTGAGGATCCGGACGTTCGAGGAGATGGTGCGCCTGGACTCGGTATAGATGAGCTCGCGCTCGAGGAACTCGTCGGCCGCTTCCCCGAAGCGCCTACCGCCGAATAGACCCATCCCGTCCTCGTTTTCGAACAAGGCGCGTCACTTTCGATTCCCCCCGAGGCAATCTTGCGCAGGGATGTACGCCTGAAACGCGCGCCAGTCAAGGCGAATTTGGAAACCCCCGGGCATCCGAGGGATGACGAGGCGGGGCTCGGCTGGAGTCCGTCTCTCCCGGGGGTCACATGTGGTCGAATGAATCGAAGACTCATCTCTCGGTACTCCAGCCGTGGCATGGCGGAGTATCGGTCTGCCAATCCGACGTTCGCGCGGCCGTCGCGTGAAGCTCTCCCGCTCGTCTCTCCGTCCTGATTCCTTCACCGTCTCGACCCCGCGTTCCCACCCCCGGGACGCCGCTCCGATCGCATGAGCCGTCCTTCTCTTTTCGAGAGCTCGCCGGGCGGTCGGGCGCCCGGCGCGTCGCACTCATTCCGGGCCGAGACGGCGGCCTTCCATCGGGGGCGGGCTTCCGTGCGAGCCGCCCGCCCCGTTCCTTCGGGAGGACCCCCATGCGCGTCGTCGCCTTCGCCCTGGCTCTTCTTCTCGCCGGCTGCTGCGGCGGATCGTTCACGCCTCAGGAGATCACGCGCTCGGAGAGCTGCCGCGAGCTGCGCGCCGACGACGAGCCGGCGCCCTCTCCGACCCCGCCGCCTTGCGAGAAGCGTCACGATTGACGCTGCCCTGGGGACTCCGGTCGTCAGCCGTGCCTCCGCGATCGGAGGGCGCGCCGCGGAATCGAGGCTCCGCGGCGCGCCAGTCCTCGCATGATCTGCGAGCTGAGCCCGGGAGACGTCATCCGCTGCCCGGCGGCGAGCCGCAGGCGGCACAAGGTCCTGCGCGTCTACGCGACGCGCCCGATCACGCTGCGCGTCGGGCCGCGGAAAGCGATACGGAAGGTCCCGGGCATCGTGATGATCGTGTTCGCCTCGTCGCGCTGGATGCGCCGCCTCTCGGGCCGGGCTACGACCCGCATCCCGTACGCCACGCTTGCCCAGGCCGGCTGGGTGAGGGAGACCGATGCTCACAGCTGACCATGCCATCGGGCGGCTCTGTGCGCTTCTCGGGACGATCCGGAGGCCGAAAGAGATCGAAGATCTGGCGCTCGTGGGCGTGGGCGTCCCCTGGTCCGATCTCTTAACCGACGGCGTTTATATTGTTTTGTCGGACGGGCGCATGGCCCTCGCGCTCAAGATCGACGACTCCAAGGTCGTGCCCCCCGTCAATGCGTCGAACGCGCTCCATTACCGGCGCTTGCTCTCGAGCCCCGGCACGCGCGGGCGGTTCCTTTTCGATCCGGCCGAGCTCCTGGCCTGGTGCGCGTCCTCGCTCGCGTCCTTCGATCCCTGCGAGTCGTGCGGCTCGCGCGAATGGCCGGGGACCGTCCGCCGCAACGCGGGCCGGCTCCTCAGATCGCTCCCGCCGATCAACCGCGAGCTGGTGCGTCTCGCGTTCGCCGCGATCCCGGTTCTCGGCAATCGGGCCGAGCTGCATCTCGAGACGCTCGAGAGCGACCCGTTTCTTTTCGTCGGCGAGGACTGGCGGCTGGCGGTCGCGCCGATGCGCGAGCTCGGCGACGAGCTTTCGATCTTTCAAGGGCTCCATTCCCTCGTGACGCCATGAGCGAGACGCGACGTCCGATTGCCCTCCTGGCCCGCGAGAATCCCCACATCTGGCGCTCGGACGCGCCGCTTTCCGACTGGTGGTGGTGGAACGGCCCGCTCGTTAGGCGGGCGATCGCCGAGATCCTGTTATGGGCGATCTTCGCCGGCGCCGGCGTCGCGCTCGCGACCTGCCTTCTCGGCTGCGATCGCGCGCCGCGGGCCCGGCCCGCTCTCGAGGCGGAGCGGTGAGCGGATCCTTCTGCGTCCTGCACGGGCGGGATTTCGGCGCCTGCCCGTGTCCAGATCGGCGCGCGGCGGATCGGGCGCCCGACCAGGTGATCGTGTGCGTCCGCTGCGGGCGCCACGTCGTGCGCTGCGCCTGTCCGGCGCCGGATCTCGAGCCGAGGGCCGCCGCATGACCGCGCTCCGGCCCGAGCTCGAGCCGTTGCCGGCGCGCCTGAAGCGCCTGCCGGTCGACGATCGCGGCTATCCGGTTCCATGGTTCGTCGCCTGGGTCGACGGCAAGCCGGAGTTCCGCGCCGCGGACGCCGAGAAATGGCGGCGTGCCGTGCGTGACCGCCTGTGCTGGGTCTGCGGCGTGCCGCTCGGCGTCCATCTGACCTTCGTCCTGGGCCCGATGTGCGGCATCACGCGGACGACGGCCGAGCCGCCCGCGCACCTCGAGTGCGCGCGCTGGTCGGCGCGGAACTGCCCGTTCCTGACGCGTCCCGAGATGGTGCGCCGCCAGGACGCCAAGGACGCGCTCCACGAGACCTCGGCCGGCGTTCCGCTCGATCGCAATCCTGGCGTGACCCTCCTGTGGAGCACGGGCGGCTATTCGGTCTTCTTCGACCCGCGCCGGCGGCCGCTGCTGCGCGTGGGCCCGCCGGAGGCGCTCGAGTTCTACGCGCGCGGCCGCCTCGCCACGGCGCAGGAGATCGAGGCGAGCGTCGAATCGGGGCTGCCCGCGCTTCTCGACGTCGCCCAGCGCGAAGGCGGCGGCGCGCTCAAGGATCTGCTCGAGAAGGTGCGGGTGTTCCGGTCGCTCTGCCCGGGGCCCGCGTGAAGCGCGGCCGCGAAGATGCGCTCGAGCGTCCGATCGGGCCGCTGTTCGCGCGGCCCGCAGACGAGCCTCTGACGAAATGGCCCGATTGTCCCGAAGAGTACGTGCTCGATCTGCTGTCCCGCCATCCGGGGCACACCGTCGAGGAGCTGGGGATCGTCGCGGCGCGCGAGCGCGTCGGCGATCCGCACTGCTGGAGGCTGCGCCTCCAGCTGCGGCTTGAGGATCTGAGGAAGGACGGCCGGGCGCACACGGAGGACGAGCGCGGCGGCCTGGGGCTCTGGTATGGAGGGCGCGGCCGCGGGGCCTGCGTCCGCCCGGACCCGAAGGAACGAGCGGCCGGAGCGTAGCAGGCCGCTGCGGCGGGGGGAAAAGTGCGCGATTACGCCAAGGTCTGCCCGCGGTTCTGGACCGGCACGACCGGGAAATTTCTGCGCGATTCCGGCCGCGACGTCCAGGTCGTCGCCCTCTACCTCATCACCTCGCCAGGATCGAACATGATGGGCCTGTATTACCTGCCGCTGCCGACGCTTTGCCATGAAGTGGGCATCTCGCGCGCCGCCGCGTTGAAGGCCCTTCGAAGGGCCTCCGAAGCCCCTTCGAAGGGGTCCTCTGGGGGCTCCCCCCCGGGGGGTGGGGGTACAGGTTGTGGTTTCGCCTACTACGATCCGATCTCTGAGACCGTATGGGTACCGGAGATGGCGCGGATCCAGATCGGGGAGAGCCTGCGGCCGGGCGACAACCGCATACAGGGGCTGGTGCGCGAAGCCGAATCGGTGCGCAACTCGCCGTTCCTCATCGACTTCTACGAAAAATATCGCGCGCTCTACAACCTGCCGGAGGAAGGCCCTTGGAAGGGCCTTCGAAGGGGCTTCGAAGGGCCTTCGAAGGGCCTTGCAAGGGGCTCCGAAGGGGCTTCGAAGGGCCTTCGAAGCCAGGAACAGGAGCAGGAACAAGAACAGGAGCAGGAAAAAGCGCACACCGGGGCGTGCCCGACCTGCGCCTCTGTCGTCGCCTACATGAACCGCGTCGGCGGGACCACCTTCGCCGAACGCGGCGCCTATCTCGACCGGCTGCACGCCCGCCACACCGATGCCGGCGAGGACGCCTGCCGGCGCGTGGTGCGCGCCATGGCGCGGGTCTGGCTGCGCGCCGAGCGCGCCCCGGGAGACAAGGACATGCGGCCGCACTTCAACCCGGTGACCCTGTTCCGCCCGATGAACTTCCCGCGCTATCTCGGCCTCCCGGATCCGGGCGAGGACGGCGAGCCGGAAGACCTCGAGGACGTCCGCCGCCAGGTGGAGGCCGTCGATCTCGACGAGGCCCGGCGCAAGAGCGCGGCGCGCGAGACCATGAGCCGCGCCGAGGCGATCGCGCTGGCGCACGATCGCGAGCGGGCGCGGCGCGCCGCGGGTCCGCCGTGAGCGCGCGGCGCGATCCGGCCCGGCTCGCGGTCGCGGCCGCTCTCCGGCTCGAGCCCGTCGTCGTGCCCGACGGGGCCTGGCCGGAGATCCGCGAGTGGCTCCTCAAGGCGCACGCTCTGTGCCGGCGGGAGCGCCTGGTCGTCGAGGAGCTGTTCATCCGCGAGGAGGTTCGAAGGCTGGATTTCATCCATGGCACCGAAGCGAGGAGGAGCCCATGACACGCAAGACCGCTACGGCGGAGATAGCCGTTGAAACCCCGGAGCGATCGGCCGCGCGGCCGGTCCTGCCCGGATCGAGCCGCTACGTCCAGTCCGTCCCTCTGGGCGAGCTGGTCGAGTCGCCGCGGAACCCGCGCAAGCGGTTCGACCCGGCCGCGCTCGAGGAGCTGACGTCGAGCGTCCGCGAGAAGGGGGTCCTGACGCCGCTCCTGGTCCGGCCGGTGCCGGGCTGGGGCGAGATGCCCGGGCCGCGCGGCCGCGTGTACGAGATCGCCGCCGGTCACAGGCGCTACCGCGCGGCGCGCGCCGCCGGGCTCGACGGCGTGCCGGTCGTCGCCCGCGAGATGAGCGATGCCGAGCTCCTCGAGGTTCTGGTCATCGAGAACGACCAGCGCGAGGACGTGCATCCGCTCGAGGAGGCCGCGGGCTACCAGGCGCTCCAGAAGACCGCCGGCTACGACGTCGCGCGCATCGCGGCGCGCGTCGGGCGCAGCGAGAAGTACGTCTACGACCGGCTCAAGCTGCTGCAGCTGACGCCCCGGGCGCAGGATCTGTTCCTGCGCGGCAAGTTCGAGGCGGGGCACGCCATCCTGATCGCGCGCCTGCCCGCGGAGGAGCAGGGCCTGCTCGTCGATCCCGAGAAATACGGCGGGCTCCGCGACGGCCTGTTCGAGGAGGAGCGCGCCGAGCTGCCGTTCGAGGGCATGACGCCGGAGCAGTCGAGCCGCGCCGAGGCGAAGGATCCGTACCTCGGTGTCAAGGCGGTAAGCGTGCGCGAGCTGGCGGACCACATCCAGCGCCATGTGCGCGCCCGCCGCGAAGCCGTCGATCCGTTTCTCTTTCCCGAGACCGCCAACCTTCTCGCGGTCCATGCCGACGACAAGCTCAAGGCGATCGCGATCACGCGCGAGTACATGGCGGCCGACTCGGTGCGCGCCTCCGCCGGCGGCGAGCGGGTCCATGGCGAGCAGGGGTGGAAGCGCGCCGACGGGCTCGAGAAATCGAAGCCGTGCGAGGCCTCGCGCATCGGCTTCGTCGTCTCGGGGCCGGGCCAGGGCCAGGCCTTCCTCGTCTGCGTCAACAAGGAGAAATGCGCCGTGCACTGGGGCGCCTGGCAGAAGGAGCGCGCCAAGCGGCGCCGGTCGATGGCCGGAGTCGGCGACGCCGCGGGGAAGCAGGAGGATTACGACCGGCAGGAGCAGCGGCGCAAGGAGCAGCAGGCGGCGCACGAGGCGGCCCGGAAGCGCTGGAACGAGGCGCTGCCGGCGATCCTGGAGGCGCTCGCCGCGGCCGTGAAGAAGGCGCCCGCCGGCGGCGAGGGCCCGCTCGCCGGCCTCGTCGTCGGATCGATCGGCGAGGAATGGCACCGGCGGCGCGCGGCCAAGATGGCGAGCGCCGTGCCGCGTGGCCGCGCGGCGGAGGATCTGGTCCGCCACGCGGCGTTCCTCTCGATCGTCGTCGCGGCGCAGGGCTACGACGCCGAGAATTCGCTGCGCAGCGCCGCCAAGGCGCTGGGCGTCGACGTCGGCGCCATCCTCAACCGCGCCGCGCCGGTGCAGACGTCTGCGAAGAAACCCGCGCGCCTGAAGAAACGAGGGCGGTGATGGGCGACCGCAAGGAGCCGACACTACCGCCGTCCCTGCATTCGCTGTTCCCGAACGCGCCACTGATGTCGCGCGATCTGGCCCAGGCCTGCGTCCCGCTGGGGCCCGGGCTCGTGCGCGTCACCGACTGGATCAGCGGCCCGATCGCGACCCAGTTCGTCGCGCCCGGCTCGGTCTACGCGCTGGCCCCGACCACCGAAGCCATGGCGCGTGCCGTCGCGGCGGCGTCCGAGATCCGCCCGGTCCAGGCCTGGGAGCTGCCGCGGGCTCTCCCGAATCCGCCATCGGACGCGGGCGATGATGAGGGCTTCTGATGGGGACCCGCCTGACGATCGCCGAGGATCTGGCCCTCCCGCTCGAGGCCGTGACCGAGAAGATCGGCTTCCTCGGCCGCACGGGCAGCGGCAAGACGTACGCGGCGCAGCTCCTCGCCGAGCAGATGCATGCGGCCGCGGCCCAGTTCGTCGTCCTCGATCCCGTCGGCGTCTGGTACGGCCTGCGGCTCGAGGCGGACGGCAAGAGCCCCGGCATCGCGCTTCCTGTCTTCGGAGGCCTGCGCGGCGACGTGCCGCTCGAGCCCGGCGGCGGCGCGCTCATCGCCAATCTGGTGGTCGATCGCGCCCTCTCCGCGGTCGTCGACGTCAGCCAGTTCGAATCGGACGCGCAGAAGGCGCGCTTCGCGCAGGATTTCGCGGATCGGTTCTTCTTCCGCAAGAAGGCCTCGCCGTCAGCGGTGCACCTGTTCGTCGAGGAGTGCCAGGAGTTTGTGCCCCAGAATCCGCAGCGCGACGAGGCGCGCATGCTGCACGCCTTCACGCGGTTGTGGAAGCTCGGCCGGAATTTCGGGATCGGCGGTTCGCTCCTCTCGCAGCGGCCCCAGGAGGTGAACAAGAAGGTCCTCAACCTGACCGAGCTGCTCTTCTGCTTCCAGCTCACCGGGCCCCAGGAGCGCAAGACGATCAAGGGCTGGATCGCGGAGAAGGGCATCGATGAGGACATCGATCTCGAGCTGCCGAAGCTCGAGACGGGCCATCCCCACGTCTGGTCGCCGGCATGGCTGAAGGTATCCAAGGTCGTGGCGGTCTCGTCGAAGAGGACGTTCGACGCCTCGAGCACGCCGAAGGTCGGCCGCCGCGCCGCGGCGCGCGAGCTCTCGCCGATCGATCTCGACGCGCTGCGCAGCGAGATGGCGGCGACGGTCGAGCGCGCCAAGGCCGAGGACCCGCGCGAGCTCCGCCGGCAGATCGCCGAGCTGAAGAAGGAATTGACGAAGAAGCCGGCAGCGGCTGTGCCGGCGAAAGAGAAACGCATCGAGATCCCGGTTCTGAAGGATGGCATGGTGAAACGCCTGGAGGCGGCAATCACCCGGGCGCAGGCGATCGGCGCGCAGCTCGATGCTCGCCTTCAGGATGTCGTCGGCTGGTCCATCCAGCTCCGGAACGCGCTTGCCGCGCAACAGACGCCTCCAGGAATCCGCACGGTAACGGTCTGGCGGCCGCCGGAGCTGCGAGGGCAGACGCCTGCAAGCCCCGCCTCTCGGCGCGAGATCTCGGGCAGCGGCGCCATGGCTCGAGGCGAACGGAAGATCCTGACGGCTATCGCGCAGCACGCTGGCGGCGTCTCGCGCGACCAGCTGACCGTTCTCACCGGATACAAGCGGTCCACCCGCGACGCATACCTGCAGCGCTTGGGCGGCCGGGAATTCATCATCGTCAATGGGGATGCGATTCTGGCCACGGACGCCGGCGTCAGCTCGCTGGGTCCTTCCTTCGAACGCTTGCCGACGGGCGATGAGCTGCGCGAATATTGGATTCAGCGCTTGCCAGCGGGCGAAAGAAGAATTCTGCGCACGCTCATCGAAGCGTACCCCGAGAGCATCGAACGGCACATCCTCGGTGAAAGGACCGGCTATCAGCGTTCGTCGCGCGATGCCTATCTTCAGCGTCTGAAGGCCTGGAGGCTCGTCGAAATCGTGTATGGCGCCGTGCGCGCCGCCGGCGAGCTCTTCTCGTGAGCGACCTCAACGGCGCCGCGCCTGGAAACACGGCAATCCTCGGTCTGCTCTCGAAAATCGCCAGCTCCCTGCAGCGCCTCGAAGCCGAGGCCCGTGATATACGGCTCCGTCTCGGCTGGCCCGTGGCGGCCGCGCCTGCGACGCCCAAGGCGATTCCATTCGCAGTCGCGCCCGTGGATGGCGATGACGAGCCGCGACGGCCGCAGCGGGCCGTCGCCATGCCGCGCGGGGATGTTGCCTCGGCCAGGATGCGCCGCTTACGTCATCGGCTCGATCTGAGTCAGGGCGAGCTCGCGGAGCGCTTGGGCGTCACGAGTCAGATGATTAGCCACATCGAAAGCGGGCGGTCTGGGATCTCCGTGCGTCTCGACGAGGCTCTCGGCACGCTGGAGAAGAAAGCCTGATGCCCTGGCTCGCCGCGCATCCCTGCCGGTATTCCGGGTGCGGGACGCTCCTGCGCGGCCGGTATGGTTTCTGCCGCGAGCACGCCCGTCTGGCGCGTCAGCGCATCGATAAAGGAAGGCCGAGCGCCTCGGCCCGCGGCTATGATCGCAGGTGGGATGGCCGCCGGCGCGCCTATCTCGAGGATCATCCGACTTGTGAAAGGCCGGGCTGCGGCCGGCCGGCCACCGTGGTCGATCATCGGCTGCCCCTGCGGGAAGGAGGTCCGGACGATGAAAGCAATTACCAGGCGCTCTGCAAGCTGTGCCATGATTCCTGGAAGCAGCGCATCGATCGGCGCAGGGCGAACAGCAGATGATGGAAGGAGCCAGCGTTCGATACGGATCCCCACCGGTCGCGCCGACCGGCCGGACCCGGGCCACCTCGGCCCAATCCCGGGGGAGACCCAGCCCTTCGTTGCGCGTCGGAGCGACCGAAGGAGGGGATAGGGGCATGAAATCTCTGGAATGCTGCCTTGGGACCGGCCGAGCGGGCAGGCGCGCGCGCCCGCAGGTCGGGGGGGGGTCGCGGCGCCGGCCCGTCACCTTTCGGGCGCCT
>JACXTT010004458.1_pt1 | contig 20814 bp, 23 predicted proteins | sample 9270951 | NCBI WGS metagenome assembly JACXTT01 (sample SAMN15532306, study PRJNA645909) | rock metagenome | isolation source: weathered quartz diorite | place: Puerto Rico | collected 2017-06-21
TCCCCTGTCGCGTTGCGCCGCCGCTCAATATTGTGCGCACATGGATTTCAATCCAACCGCAGCCAATATACAAAGGCCAGGTTACATACACCCTGGCCTTCGATGCAGAATCTTGGTGGGCGGAGGAGGTCCTCCGCATTGCTCAATCTATTTGATTTTATTGTACTTAATGGCTTCTTAGTAAAACTCGATACCATCAAAAATACCATCAAATCCAATCGTTGGACCCACCACGAAAATGAGGATCGCACTCGCGACCCACTCAAAAAACATAGCCATTTCAAGCTAAAAAATAAGCAGACTTTTCCCTCACCTGCTGGACTGAATTATAGCTGCCTGCGCAATAGCACACCAGAACGATTCAAGGCCAGATTTCGCCTCTCATGGCTGTTCTAGGCAGCTCGTACCCTCCCCTGCTCCAAGCCCTTAATCGCTTCGCTTGCAGCCTTCGAGCTAAGCGCTTCAAGCGTAGTGACGTTGTTCGCAGCCAATACCCGCTGAACATCTGTCCCAGTCTCGTCCAGCAGCCGTTGGATATACCGAACCTGTGCCACCGAGGCCATGCGCAATGGCATCGCCGTGACCTTGGGCTGCATTCTAGGCGCTTCGGGCTGAGCACCTTGAGGCAAGTCTTCCCCGGCATATACGCGAAGCCCCAGGCCGTGGAGCGCGATGGCCTTGACTAGGCAGCGTTGGATTGAGGTATTAATGTCGAAAGCGGTCGGGTCTGGTATTGGCTTGTTGCGTGCATCCAACACTGGGTGGATCTGACTGAGCGAAACGCTCTGCACAGTCACCGCCACTTCCACGAAGCAGCCCGATGGTGTCTGCAAATAGGGCAAGCCATCGAAGCGCTTCACCTCCCAGCTCGCGCTGGGGTCGGCCAGTCGTAGCTGAGCGACTGCAAAGGGCCAGCTCAGATAAGCAAACTGACCTTTCTTTTCGATGTGAGCATTGACGTCGGTTTCGTAAAGCTTCTTGAAGGTGTTTTCCATGTGATTCTCCAGTTGAAATAAAAAGGCCCGGACGAGCCGGGCCATGAGTGGTGTGCAGCGCTTTCAGTTTCTTATCCGCATAGTGCTGCCGAGCAGACTTGTTGTTTTAAGCAGCTAATGCTTCGTCCTGAGAACTGAGTGCCAAGATGTAATCGGCTGCCTGCTGAGCCTTGCTCGCAGCAAGGAAGATGGCGCGCTTGTCCACCTTCATCAGCAACATCCAGGCATTAAGGTAAAAGCTGTTCTGTTCCAACGCATCCAGACGGCAGTGCGCGCACAGGAACGCCGAGCCCATCTCAGCCACCAGTTCCTCGAACGAATACGCCAGGTCTGCGAAGCGCTGACCAAACTGCCGATTGCAGCGTGATTCGTGGCCTGACCAGTGCGTGAGTTCGTGCAGTGCCGTGCTGTAGTACTCGGCGGCAGAACGAAACGCGCCTTTCGGCGGCAGCTCGATGTGGTCGGACTTGCGGTAATACGCCGCGTGCGCGAACCCAATGTTCTTGATGCGTGCGCCTGTGCTGGCAATCAGCCCTTCGGCGCGTGCCTCGGGCTCCCAGCAGGGTTCGATGTGACTACATTCGTAATACTCGGCGGGTAGCCCCTCGATATCGACCAGGTTGAATACGGTGAACAGTTTCAGGACCGGTATCACTTTGTCCTTGGTCTCATTGTCGATAAGGGCCGAATCGCCGGACTTCGTTCTGAGTTCGTAGAACACGATGCTGACGCCGTGTGCGCCTTTGGTGACATGACCGCCCAGCGCTAATGCTTGTCGGTACGTGAGCCACTGATTGCAGTCCAGACCACGCGCATGCGCTTCCATCATGAGCAGCACCACGTTGATGCCCCGGTAGGGGCGACGGGTTTGAGCATTTCTAGGAATGCCATCCGAGATGCGGCTCCACGGCTTGACCCAGGGCGCTACGCCCTTATCGAGCAGTGCAATGATTTGATCGGTGACGCGTTGAAAAATATCCATGTTGATCTCCAGAAATGAAGAAGCCCGCTTGCGCGGGCTTAGTGGATGAGTGAGAAGACGCCTCGGTGGTAGTGGCCGTCCTTGATGTAGCCGATACATCGTCGGAGCAGACCGGTGGCAATACTGGTCATCAGTCCTGCGATGCTCGCGGCCATGACCCCCGAAAACGTGCCCCAATGGATGACGAGGGTAAGTCCTGATACCGCGAGGTCTAGCGCCAAGCTGTGACCCAATAGACGCAGGAGCCAGGGGCTTGGTAGCTTGATCAGGATCAGCAGTACGCCGAAGAACACAAGCAGGCCGTACTCAATCATTGCGGCTTGGTGCAGGCTTGCTTGAAGCCGAGCGCGAAGCCTCGGATGAAGTAGCCCATAGCGAGCGTGCCTGATTGGGTCTTGGTCGCGACCAGAGCAACAGCGTTACCCGCTGCAGCGCCGTAGTGGATGCCTGCGGCTTCTGAGATAACGGGACGACGGGTGGGATTTGACATGACAGCCTCCAGTTTTTAAGAGCGAAATGCTCAAAAACTGAAGTCATACGATGCGGAGCATCGTTAGGGTCCCCTATTTCCAGGGAGAAATCCGAATCCGAAGTGGGGTGCGGTTTTAGGGGAAAGACGGGAGGAACTTAGCGCGTGGACTTAGAGCTAAGTTCTATGAACGACGTGCTCGGATGAAATTCGCTGAGTGCTTTAACTGATCCAACAGAAACGTCCTTTCCTGGTCGCTAAGATCTACGAACAAAGCAGACAGAGCTTTGAGATCGTTCGTGGCGATAGGCGCACCTTCGCTGACTATCTCTGAAATTGACTTGTTTAAAACGTGGGCCATCTGTTCGAGCGTTTTTAGAGAAGGGAGGTTCAAGCCACGCTCGTAGCGCGAGATGGTTTCGGGGTTAATGCCCATCCTCTCGGCTAGAAATTCCTGTGACCAACCCAGGCCATCCCTAAATCTCACTATGTTTGCGCCGATGCGGGCATTTAGTGACTGCTTTGGCTTCTTTTTCCCGACCATTCAGTTGTCCTCTCGGGCAACAGAATGGTGGAGCTTGGCAGTCGAATACAGGTCTGTTATGTTGACTTGTATCTAGTCATATATGTTGGATATCCACAGCCGAGGGCGCTATGGAAATACTCATCGGGATTTATTTGGTCATCGGCGTACTAGCCACAATTGGCCGTTGGGGAGACGAAAATCCCGCGAAGAAACCGATGTGGATGCTGACGGAAAAAAATCCCATCACGCTGGCTTTCCAGTTCACCGTGCACTCCGTCCTTTGGCCGCTAATGTTTAAGTAGCCATGGCCATCTTACTTGGCGGCATAGGCATCATCTTTTGTATCGGTCTGGCTGCGAGCGGTTATTTAGGTCCGATGATCGTTGGAGCCATTATCGGCTCATTCTTCGGTGTGGCTGGATTTGGTGGTGCAGTGGCCGGAACAATTCCTGGGGCCATTATCGGAGCACTTGCTGCCATCGCGTTGACTAAGAAGCCGTCAACCTAAAATGTTTAAGATCGCTTTGTCAGTTATTTTCATAACGAGCTCTGCAAACTCATTTGCGAGTGCAGTTGATGACTACTCAAAAGCACTTAATGCGGCGATTAGAAATGGGGATACTCAGGAATATCGCAGACTGGTCGAGCAAGGCCCCCCAAAAGAACCAAAGACTGAGCCACTAAATCACACGCCACCACGTGAATTTAATGCCACGAATTCACCGCCGAGTGATTTCAAATATCCCTCAAATGATTCCGCATCTGAGCCCAAATCATCGGCAGCTCAGATGGATTCAATACGGCGGTACGATGACTTGCTTAGTAATCAGAATATTTCAGAACGTGCTCGCGCAACTCTATTGCTACAGAGACGCGCAATGGCGGTCGGCACACCTAGGGAGCGTGATACAGCGCACGCGGTTCAAGATGAAATAAACAGTCCTAAAACTTCTGAGCGCGCCAAGGTGTATCTGCTCTCTGGTGAGGGACAAGTAGAGACAAGACCCGGAGAAATACCTGCGCCATTTAATCCGCCACGCAATAACGCTACTCCGAAGCTAGGGACTACTCTGGTAGATCAAGACGGCACTGTATATAAGAACAACGGCGGTGATACGTACATCAGCCCTGATACCGGGCAATATTGCTACCACGAAGGGATTGAGCTGATTTGCAAATAGACTTAGTGCCGAGCACTAAGCTCTCGGCACCAGGTTCATTGCACGAAGGGCTGAATCCGGCAATTTCAGAGATGGTCTTTGCGGGAACGCAAACTAGTTAGGCTAGTATTGCTGTCAATCTGACTGGTCTCATCCCCTAGATTCACCTTTAATTGCGAGCTAATAACATGGATGTGAGTGCGAATTCGCCAAACGCGTCCAGACTGAATGCGAAGAGCATTGCAGAACTGATCGCAGTCGTTGCAGCCGCCTCATTGCCTGCTTCATTACTGTTTGATTGGGGCTATTTTATGGGGATGGGCCTGCCATTTCTCGAGGCTCCAATTGGTCTGTCAGATCATCTACAAACCTGGATCATATGGGCGCCATGGCTGCTATTTTTCTATGCGGCAATATTTCTACATATTTTCATGAGCACTGCTAATCCCAAGCAAGATCGTAATGACGGGGCTGACTCTGGAGAAGAGTCCATCGTCGCAGCAGACATGACGCGTTCAATTAGGCGACTAAAGTTCCCAAAGAACTGGTTTAAGTTTTTTATGATTGTTATGTCTGTGCTTGGCTTGCTAGTAGTTGGGCTCAGAGCATTACCTTGTGTTTTACCAGTTGTATTTCTTTTCCTAATTATCAAGATCAATGAGAACGATGTGCTAGAGAAAAAACAGAGCAGTAATCTCTATGCCATCCAACTCGGCTTTTGCATCACTTGGGTTACATATTCGATCGTATTCTTCGCAGGATTTTTCGTGGGTGAAAGAGCGCTCACTAAACCTGAGACAGAAGTGTTCATTGAACTTAAAAATCCCGGCACTAGCCCTATAAAGAATAAAGGGTACGTAGTGCGTTCTTTTGATAAGTGGCTACTTTTTGAAAATAGCTCCGGGGATATTCGATGGCTGTCAACAGATGCCGTCGAATCGATTGAACTAACGAATTGGTCAAACTCTTCTGGTGGTTTACTGTGTACGTTTGGAGTCATGCAATGCATAAGCCGCCAAGAGGAAGTACGGCGGTCGAGAATGTTGAAATAACTGAGATGACCCTAAATAAGCCTGTGCAGTTTCGTTTGGCTTAGAGTATTTCGTACCTCGTCTATAAATCCCTCGAACTTAGTCGAGTCGTCCCTATCGCTTAGCTCTCGAATCCAAAGTCTACGAGCTGCGGGCGAAGCGCCTGCATCCAGCCTCAATTTCTGCATCAAGCTCTGGGGCTCGCGTTCTCGTAACTCAGTGAGTTGTTCCCAGCTATAGCGCACGGTTCCTTGCTCTTCGAGCTCAGGCCAAGTTCTAGGTTCTAAGCACTCCGGGCCGCGATTGATGGTTTTGCTCACAGCCGTACTGATGGGGCGCAATGTGAAGCTGTCTACAGCAGATTCTTTCACCAGTCGCTCAATCTGAGTCGTGTCCTGCATCTCTGTATCGAGCCATTGATCCCAGTACTTAGGCTGCACCACTAACGGTGTCCGCTCATGGATGACGGCCACGTCGGGCGGGGAGGCGTACGTCACGATGGTGGCACTCAACATGATCTCGTCGCGCCCTGGAACATGCCACTCAGACCACAGCCCTCCGAACATGAAAGGACGTTCATCGGATGGCTGAATGTGATGAGGAATCTTGAGTGGTCGCTTCGTGCCTGTCTCGTAGTTGAACCATTCATACCAGCCGGTGGCGGGTATCAGACAACGATGTGTGCGCCAGGCGTCACGCCACATTGGCTTCTTTGACGCAGTTTCAGAGCGCGCGTTGGAAGTCTTTGTGGGCAGTTGTGCTTGGCTCCACCAGTGAGGGACTAAGCCCCAACGAGCGTCGATCAAATTAGGTACTGCTACGCCGTCATGGATCACGATGGGCACTGCTTCGGATGGTGCGATGTTGTATCGAGCAGGAGTTGCGGTTAAATGCTTGGCAGACGCACCGCCTAGGTAGCCGTAAATATCCGTCCAGTCGGCTTTAGGCAGGATGTTGTAGCGGCCGCACATGACTATTGTCTTGGCCCTTATGCCGCTTACTTACTATTCCGCTGGATACCCGAAGCATGGAAAGCTAAAACACTGGCTATAAAGAAAGCTATAGAGATGAAATTGACTAAATTCCAATAGCTTTTCTCTAGGTAGAATGGGGAAAATGGGTTGTAAATTATCGCCGCTAAAGCAGATACCCAAACCCAGTTCAATCTATTTACTTTATAGGCTCGATAAGCCACAAAAAACGACGCTCCACTTACTATGATTCTGAGCAATATGAAAAAGGACTCGTCGTGGTCGTCAAATAATGTCCAGAACAAAAAACCAATAGCCAAGAACTGTGGAATTGGGATATCAGATTTAATGTTATTCACTAACAATGTTTTTTCTGGAACATCGCCAATGATCATTCGAGTGGTCTTCGACAAAAGGCCAAAAAGCAGAGTCAGTTTAAAGGTCGTAAATATATTTACGATCAGTGAAGTGATCCACTCAATCGATCTGTCAATGCCAACTAGAAATGTGAAACCCATTCCTAGGAAGAGAGTCACCTCCGCACCGACATCATTCCAAATGAATTCAGCAGGCCATTTACCAACCCAGCCCACCTTCGTTTTTAATTGCTCACCTCTAACGTAGGTAATATATATCCTAGAGCCGACTTCCTTCGGGTCATCAAGTGTAAGTGTTGCTGTCAAGCCGTCCACTAAAATCTTGTGCTCGTAGCAGGTACGTTTATATTTGCTACCACAAACCTTATGCTCGACACTTGTTACATATCCGGCTGAATCAATACTGGAATACGCAAATTTAATGGAATCGTAAAGAATTACCCCCGCTAAACATACTAGTGCTAGCCCAAGAAGTCGCATCCACATCTCGTGCGCATTGATTTTAGTTTTGTCCATATAAGCTGGGCTCTACGTCAGAAATGCGTGCTATCTAGAAAAAGCTAGACTTCGCGGTCGAGGCTGCTACGGGCGCATAAGTCCCTGCTTCCAAATATTGCATAAATCATAGCGACTGTATCGTCTGCGCATCGATTGGAACGTCGGATAGCAGATTTCACCTTGCAAGTCGCACTCGGACTTACGATGACCGAGATCTCACTAGGCCGATATATCGCCCTTCTATCCTGACTCGCTCCGGCCTAACCACCAGCGGTGCGTAGTTCTTTTCTCGGTTCTCTGATTTCAACAGCAGCTTATTTCCAGATACAGCCAGTCGCTTGAGTGTGATGCCTGAAGTGTTCAGCCCACACTCCTTGCGCTCTTCACGACTCATCTCATCCGTATCCACACTCGCTAGGACGATCTGGCCATGTTGAGCCGTCCTGCACTGTTTGATGCCAGCCAGATCACCGTCGTAGATGCCAATGTCCACCATGCTGTCACCAGCAACTAGCATCAAGAAGTCTGGACGGATGCGAAACAGATTGTCAGGGAGGCTCACCATACGTTCGACGTTGGCAGCAATATCAATAGGCAGGCCCGCTGCAACCTTGCCGTAAACCGGGACGGCCCCTATATCTTCAATAGGTACTGGCACGACCGACCTTTGGTACTGGTCATTGCGAGCTATGAATCCCTTACGTTCTAAGCGATCCAAGTGTTCGCGGATGCCCTTCAGGTCTTTGACCCTCAAGCACTCGGCCATTTCACGTAGAGTCGGCCCCGCGCCGTTGTCCGCGCAATAGGCTCGTATGTAGTTCAGCAGTTTCAGTTGTTTATCGGTCAGGTTATCCATCGTTAGTTTCAGGTGAATCAGGAGCTTGCTAAATGTGGGGTTCACAACCCTATATTCGGCCGGGATAGTACACCCGTCATGAAACACCAAACACCCCACATTTCTACCCGACGCTGGCCCCGAATGATCGCGCTCGTGGATATGAACGCCTTCTTCGCCTCTCTGGAGCAGTTGGATAACCCAATGTGGCGCGGGCGGCCAATCGCTGTCACCAACGGCACGCGGGGCACCTGCTGCATCACCAACAGCTACGAAGCCAGGGCATTTGGCGTAAAGACCGGCATGCACCTGCGAGAAGCCCGGAAGCTATGTCCCGGCATTATTCAGGCTCCAGCACGGCCTGAGCGCTATGCCGAGGTCTCTACGAAGATCATGGAGGCGTTGCAGGACATATCACCCGAGATCGAAATCTTCTCAGTGGATGAAGCGTTTCTCGATCTGACCCATTCCCAGACCTACTACCGGCGTAATCCCGAGCGGGTTGGACGACTCATCAAGGCCAAGGTCTTCCAAGTGTCTGGTCTGTTGTGCTCGGTAGGCATCTCTGGCGACAAGACGACGGCTAAGTGGGCGGCCAAGCAGATGAAGCCCAATGGCCTGACCATCATTGAGCCCTGGCGCTCAGAAGAAGTCCTGAGCCAAGTTCCTGTTACCGATCTCTGCGGCGTCAAGAAAGGCATTGGCGGCTATCTGGCAGATCGTGGGGTGTTCGTCTGTGGCGACATGAAGAAAATGCCCATCAGCGAATTGGGCAGGCGCTTCGGCAACATCGGACGAAGAATTTGGTTCATGGCGCAAGGTCTCGACCCAGACCCACTGCATCAGAATGTCGCAGCTCCTAAGAGCATCGGGCACGGCAAGGTAATTCCGCCGAACACCACGGACAAGAAAATCCTGACGGTGTTCCTGATGCATATGGCAATGAAGGTCGGCAGGCGTCTGCGTAAGTATGGATTTACAGCGCAAACCTTCACTGTGGGAATGGCGAGCCATGACTACGGCTGGTTGTCGGCGAAGTACAAAATCGCGGAGCCGACCGATGATGGCTATAAGGTTTTCGAGCTGTGTGCTGATTTCCTTGAGCATCACTACAAATGCCAGCCGGTCTGGCAGGTGCATGTGGGATCACTCGATCCGCAACCAAAGGAGATGCAAGCCGATTTGTTTCGTCAGCCCAACACGAAGCGAGACAAGATCAATGCGGTCGTAGACCAGATCAACTTGAAGTACGGAGAGTTCACTGTGTGTCCTGCGCCGCTGCTGAATCGTTCGGACATGCCCAATGTGATTGCACCGTCGTGGAAGCCGTTCGGTCATCGCGAAACGATTGGCTACTAACGATGTGCCGAGCAATTCGATTCCACTTTGATGAGCACACTTGGGAAGTCCGGTTCACACAAACGGGAGCCAAGCTGCCTGTACGCCTGAGTAATGGTGAAGCCGGGCTGCAGAAATGGGGCAAGCGACCACATGAGAAATGTCCGCTGCCCGTGGGCGGCTGGGCGCGATTTGCTCACGTTCAAGCAGGCAGGTGGGATCAATACGGATATAAGAAGGTCTTGATCCCGGCGCGAGAGTTCATGGTGCAGGATGTGCTGGGCCACGAACACTGGTTCAAGACAACTGTGGGTCAATACCTTCGAGGTGTTGTGGTGAAAAGCGGTAATGACTCACGGTTGTACGTGGTCATCATGGACTCGCCGCCAGATCAGGGAGAATTTGAGGGGTGGCCGAGAGTTATAACCGCCCTTTAAACTTACGACTGATTGCATCTCAACTACAAATGGTGATGTTGTGACAACATATATGGAGCATCAACGCAACTTCAAAGATATTGTTGTTGGATTCCGCTCGCATGTGGCATCAGTACAACGTTTGATGAACTTCGACCGAGACGTACTTGAGTACTCAATCGGAGCGATTAGAGATCTAAAGGATAAGCTAGAAAAAAATTTTGCGATTGAAAATCCAAAGTTGACAGCGGCAAATACCCTGACTCAACTTGAGACGATTCGTACGAATGATTCGCTACGTCCAAGATACGAGACCATCTTCAATCAAGCACTTGTTTTGTTGGTTTCCTACTTCGGCTCCAGCGTCCATGATCTATTTAGGCTGGGAGTAAGGCGGTCACTTGAACAGCATTCTGACTCGCCATTACTTAATGAGCACCTCAAGATTACATTTCGAGAGATCATGGATGCAGAGTGGCAGCTTCGCGATGTCGCGCCCGACCGGCTGATACAGATGAAAGACATTAGCTTTCAAGACATGCAAAGCATCGCTCGGGCATTTAAAGACAATTTATTAGTAACTATCCCGCGCACCCAAAACGTAGATGAAATCATCTTGGCTCAGGCGTGCCGACATGCGATCGTACATAACGGAGGGCAGACTGATGAAAAACTTATTCGACAGGTAAAGGCGGCGAATAGACGCACACTTAAGCCGAAGATACTTGCAGGAGATAGCCTTCAATTTACCGTTAATGAGGTATCTAAGGTTGCTGGATTTATGGAGGGCTACCTTGATGAGCTGGCCGATCAGCTCACGAACGAATTTGGGGCTGAATAATTGTGCTTACTAAGTCCACAACTCTTCCTGATTTGTACTAAGCACCAGCGACTCGCATCTTAGCGCTTAGTTCCTCGCACCAGGTGTCGTTGCTGCAGAAAGCTAAGTGCTAGTAGCTCCGGTCAATGGCCACTCCTTTATTTACTGCTTATAGTTTTGATAATAACCAGTAAGTTATACAGAATATGTTTTTATAATCAATATCTTGAACAGAAAATTAATGCAATTTATTAATTAAATGATTCTAGAATAGATATTGCGGTAAGCTCAAAATTCGAGACTCCAGTACTTAGGAGTTATCCAATGGCTAGCATTTCCGCTTTTTTTGTCGCTCTAGTTTCTATTCCTGTACCAATTTTTCTCTGCGTCATCGGTGTTGGCGGCATCGGGGTGGCGGCGTTCGCGCTGTATGTCGTGCTAAAGCTGGGGGCCAAATGATCGGACTTATGGACTGGGTGAGATTTCCACACCAATGGGTGCTTGAGGGAAGCCTCAAGGAACTCACTTGGAAGGATCATGGGGCAGTTGCGACCGTCGCTTTGATGATTCTTGCCCCACTTGCACATACAGTTTCCTTGGCTCCTGATGGAGATAAGTCAGATTTCATTCGCATGCCATTTAGGCAATTGACTGACCTACTAAGCGTGAGCAAGCCAAAACTAGCACCTGCTTTCGACATCTTGGAAAAGCAGCTGAATATCCTTTCGATCGAGCGACCGGGAAACGGAAAATCAAACCGCTATCGCCTCCATCTGAACAAACCGGCTGAAAACGGCGTGGTGCCATTTGTGAAGCTCCCGGGGCGATCAATGTATTCAGCAAACCGAAAAAACTTGGAGGTATTTCGGGAATTTAATTTACGTAACCGAAATGAGCTGAATGCCTTAAAGCTTTTCTACCTGTTCGTGGCATTACGAGCCGAGGATGGTAATGCGGCAAAGGTCAATTTTGAAAAGATCAGCCATTACACTGGCGTGCGGGAAGATAAGATCAAAAGTGCGACCTCGCTTCTTGTGAATGCACACCTTATCCAAATCGACCAAGCAATTTCTTCGGTTGATAAACATCGCCACAATCTCTACAGGATTGTTGGAGTTAAGCCAAGATTGCACTCTGGCACGATAAATCGTTTTGAATCTGCGGGTCCAGTTTTAGGTACTGATCTTTTTTGATCCAGTGTCGTGGGTCTGTTGCCACTAGTTAATACCTAGTGCATTGCAGCCAAGCTCTAAGAGTAGAGCATTGTCTGATTTGTGCCATCAGATGAAACTCAACGCCTAGTTAGGTCTTGAGGGCTCGATAGTTAGTTGGAGTCCCGATTTCGCGGGCGTGCAGAACATCTGAGAGGTTTACGTCAAACCGAGTGCTAGAGTGCGTCAAAGGGTCGGGCCTTCTGCGGTCGCCTGTCGGAGTGCGGCGGGATTCAAAATGAACATCGACAAGAAGCATTGGTGGTTGCCAAACTTATGTAGCCTGCGCACGCATCAAAACACAGCCCGATTGTGTCGACTTCTCGGGGATAGCGCGTGAATCTTACTGCCTATTGGAAGCGTCTATGCGGATGGATTTTCAACAACGCGACATACCGTGCTGATGTTCTCGTACGGCAGTGGCGGCTGTCGAATCCTGTTCGTCGCGAGATGGCGTTTAGTTGGATTCAGCGTTGGCTTATCGATGCATCACAACGCTGGCTCGGTCGTAGTATTCTGCTGTTCGAGTTGTTCTCTGTCTTGTTGATTGCCGCATTTTTCGGCACTTCACAGCTGCACGAATTCGTCGGCGGTCTTCAAACCGTAGATCAAGTAATGGCCTACTTCAATGGCCTTTGGGCAGTTCAGTTCACTGTGCTTGCTCTGATCTACCCGATAGTGCTCAGCTTGGTCAGCTTGTCGCTACAAAGACGCGCCAATGCACAAACGCGACTACACATATATTTGAATTCCTCAGCTGCGCCGTTTACGGGTGCAAGCTCAATGCTACTCGTGCTCGCAATGGCTATTCAGTATCCATTCTTGACGCGCTTGCCGACTGCCACAGCTTTCTATTGGACGCTCATCGACTCGATTTGGCTGATCTTGAATTTGGCGGGAACGTCGTGGTTCCTTTGGAAGACTGTTGAACATACACAGCCCAAGAGTCAGGGGCGCGATGTACTTCGATACACAATCAACGTACTGTGGCCAACAGAGAGTACGGCAAAGCTGGCAGCCGCCGTGCCGCTTCTCGCCTTCCGAAATGGTTGGCTCCCGAAACCGCCGGGCGATGACAACGCTAACGATGGGCTTCCCGATATTTGGTTTCACTCGGGCAGCATGGGCAAGGTCACAGTTCAAAGGAATTGGCAAGGAGAGCGGCGGCTAGCTGACGTGCGCCTTCGTCCACTGGGTTACGCCATTTCGCGCTGGTTACGAAAAGAAGCGCGTCTTCCAAATGTCGGGCCTGTTCTGTCCGGCGGTCAACGCAGACGCAACAATCCGATTCTAATGTTCCCGCCGATATTAGGAGTCTCATATCGCGATGCTGCCGATCTGTGCAAGACGCTAGATTCCGCACCTCTGGACCGCTTTACGCGATTGCTTATCTACGTAAGCTTCGTGTGGGAACGGTCCGAGGCAAAACCACAAGTCAGCGTTATCTCCGTGCTGGATGAGCAAGCGGCAGAGGTTCAGAAGGCCATTGCAGAAGGCGAAGAAGGACGATTCCAGGACGGTCTTGATGAACTCGTGGGTCTTCACGCCGCACTTGTCAGGTCAAGCAACTGGGTCGGCCCAGACGGAGACGTAGAAGACATTGCACTGGTGCCCGACCGCATTGGTGGATTCAATACCGCCGTCCACGAACAGTGGGCGCGTGTTTACTTGAATGTACTTGAGTCATGCGTTCGCCACTTGACGGTCAACGAATCTTTTTTTGAATATATTGCTTACACGCTTCGCAACTTGTTCGAAGAACTAAGCGAGAGCGGCCCAGAAGTGAGCAAGCCGCTGCTGTTGCTCTTTAACTCACTTTTCTTGCGACTTGGTCGATGGTGGTCGAAGTCCGTCGAAGATCAGGGACAGCTCGTTCATACCAACTGCGAACCAAAGAAGTTGAATCCGCCCTTGCTCGCGTTACACGATTCAGCGGTCAAAACGTTTATCGGTGCATGGGGCTCAGTAGCGGACAACTGCATTCGGCCGGGACGCGACGAAAACGAACGCGACTGGGAATCGCTACGACAGGCTGGGAAACTCTACGCGCTGCACTTGGATGAGACGGCACAAATGTTTTTCGGCGCCGTGCATCGCGGCGATACCGTTGCGGCGCGCTGGATGCTGGACGCACTCCAACGCTGGTGGGAAGCCATCCACATCTCGTTCCAAAATATTCACTACGTTCACATTGAACACGAAGAACTCATCACGATTGAGCTGTTTAGCCAAAAGGATTGGCAATCTGTTCACGATGCAGTCGGCATCGACTCGTTTCCTCAACAGATCGGACGCGAACCAGAAGCTATCTTTGCGCAAGCACTTAAGAATTATTGGACTGACATCAGTTGTTTAGTCGCATATCAATTAGTTGTCTGGGGCGACGCTTGTGGCAGCAAGACTTCCATTTCCGCATCTTCCCTAAGTGCTCTACATTCTGGCGCGCGAGTTGCTGGTAGCGGAGCAGGACGAAACGATGCACGCCCATTTGAAACACCTGACGAGTTTCTAATTGCATGGCTCCGGCAATATCATGCCGACGGAGCTTACCTGCAAGGCTATAGAGCGCGGCTTAATCATCTTGTTGAGAGGATCGAAACTTGGCGTACCGAACCGATGATATCGGGTCGCGTCTATTCAGGATTTGGCGCTGAAGACCTGGACTCTATCCGCGATGGACAGATGTTGTTGCTAAGTCTGCTGGTGCACCCGAACTGGAAACCGGGTCAGGTAGTTCAAGCCATCATCAATCTGTGGTCTAGCAAACATGACAGCGCACTGAGAGAACTCGATCGCACCCTTGAGCAGTGGCTCGCGCGATTTTCGAGCCCAGAATTTTCTCGGTTTGCTGGGCTTTTCGAGGCTAGCCGAGCTGCAGAGGGCCATCCAACTTTTCAGTTAGCGACCGAATTGGCGCGAGCTGGAATCCAAGAGCTGCGTGACTTTATCGTCAAGACTCGCTCAGATGTGATTCATCGAACTCAGGTAAGCGAGAAACGTCTCAAAGAGGTGTCTTCTTTTGCATCGGCGCGTGCATTCAGCAAAACGACAGGCGAGCTGCCTATCAACCTCTTCAACAAAGTCAAAACCGTGCCCACCGTGCTCCTCAAACACTCATTGACTATTAACTCGGTCAACAAAGGCGAATACACTGAGCCAGAGCTGGCACAAAGATCGATCAATGAGGAAAGCTGGCTGGCGGAGACCGTCAAAGATTACGTTTCGGGTTACGTGATGAACTTGGTGCTTCGCAAACTCGCTCCGACTGACGTCGAAGCGGACTCTGCCGAACGCTATTGGACTGAACTTAAGCGATGGGCTCTAAAAATTCGTGAGGTGCACGGATCGCCGATTTTGCTTCTTGAAAATCCGACCTTACCCGAATGGATGTGGCAGTGGACTCTTGGGCGATACGACCAGAAGGGCAAAGTCCCTGACGACATGCAGTTCTCCAAAGACCGAAATGACAAACCTGAGCGGTATCTGGGGACGATCAACGGAATTGAAGTCTATTCAACACAGCTGCCAAGCGGTCGATCTCTGATTCTTGCGAAAGAAAGCCTACGAGAACTTCAATTCACTGAATATGAGCCTGGCCGATTTGTTGAGGCGAGCTATTCCATCAAAGATGGGCAGAAGAACCTAATGGACCTCAAGCTCACTTGGGCCTTCGACATTACAACCTCAGAATTCCCCGCTGCATATCTCCACTACGGCTCAGCGGTGGTAATTCCAGAAAAGCCTGAGACTCCCGCGGGGCGCTGAAGCGATAACCGTGGACGTCAGCTTCGGAGTGAAAGCTGACTCCCCTGAACAGGAAACGAGGTCGGCAAGATCGGCGCTTAAGAGCTTCGTCCCTGGCTCCTAGCGCCTAGTTCTAAGCGCTCGGTACTCAGCCCTTAGAACTAGGCTCTAGGCTCGTTGTAGCGCTTCCCGCGAGCCCGTTTGACCCGTCCGGCTCCTTCCCCACGGGCTCTGGGGTTTTAGGACGAGTTTTAAGGGCTTGGAGCTAGGTACTTGGGGCTCGGTGTCCTGGTACACGCCCTTGGTGCCTTATTGCCAATGTTCAAAAGCGCTTCGTGTAGCAAGTGCTGTTACCAAGGCGTTTTTAGAAAATCGAGTAGTGCAGGTATATATAAGTCGTTATTCAAAAATGATTTAGAAGCAGCACTTGCTACACCAAGTTATTACTTGAGCTTTAGGCCGGTCAGAATAACGCCAGTGTTTAAGCGGCTCTTTTTGAACCGCGTTTGAAGCTTTTCTGAGAACTTTCTGACACCAAGGCAGTTCAATCCATTCTTGTAGGCCCATTGTTTGTAATTGTCGTACAGCACCCGTAATGGTTCTGAAAATGCGGGATCAACGCGACATTCATCTGTTAGCCAATCACCAATTGGATCCATCTCAGAGCGGTACTCTAAACACGCATCAGTTACAGCCTTTGGAGGCAGTAGACCGTTTCTACGTAAGGCCACGCCACCCAAAAGAGCCCAATTAAGGATCCCTGGCAATTCAGCTTTTAGTTTCTCAGCAAGCAACGGGTCTCTCTGAGCTTCCGGAATCGTTACTGTAAATGGGACCAAATAAAAGCGCCTCCAAATACCATCATCAGAACCCATTATTCGGGGCTTATGGTTGCCTCCAATTAGTATTTTGTACTTAGGAATGTATTCAAAAAATGACTTATACATCTGTCTAGATGTCACAGCTTCGCCGCCAGTGAGTTGCTTTATTAGTGTTTCATCAAAGTATGATCCCTCCTCGATTTCAGAGGCGACCACAAGTCGAGTGCTTGCCAGCCGCGCAATATCGCTCGTATTGGTATGTCCGCCATACTGAGACATCAATGTATTAGAAGGGCACTGCTTCGATAATACGTCGCCCAAAACATCGCGCATGATGTTCAGGAAGGTACTTTTCCCATTCGCTCCCCCACCCCACAAGAAAAATAACGCTTGTAGAGACGTGTCTCCAGTTAGGCAATATCCAAAGATTTTTTGTAGAAATTCTTGAAGGTGTTGGTCTCCGCCAGTTATCTCATTTAGAAATTTTAGAAACTGCGGACATTGAGCATTGATATCAAAACTCACAGGTGCATTAGCTGTGATGTAATCCTCTGGAACTTGTGTTCGAATCTGTAACGTTTGCAGATTTAGTGCGCCATTCTGAACGCCGAGTATCATCGGATCCTTATCAAGATCCGATGATTGGATGACGATTTCTGGTATGGATTCAGTTAACTTAATCATCGCCAGTAGACGATTAATGTTGTTGCTTTTGCTGGCATGAACAGCAAGTAACTTTTGCAGCGGCTCTGTCGGCGCATTCGCAGCTTCATCAAATATAGACCTAGCTACCGCTTTCGCGATTTCGATCATCCCCCCCGTCTGGTCGACAATCCAGCGTCCGTTCTCCCAGATTAGCCACTGACCTTTATCGTGGACATACCGAATCTTTGTTCCGAATTTAGCAGCCAGACGTTTAGCATTCCCGACATCATTCAGATCGTGGAGAATTTGTGCTGCCATTCCTGGTTGATATGTGGCTACACTTTGAGAAATTGATGCGACTTCAAGATCAGTAAGAGGGGGTTCACATCGTTGCTGATTAACAATGAGCAGTGCCGCTTGAATGCCTTCGACAGAGACCCCCCTAGCACGCATTGATCCACCAATACTGGTTAATGTTGTGTTTCTCGCCCCCTCTAAGATTGAACTGGTCACATCAGGTACTTCGCTCAAGCTGTCGTTCGCAGCACGGCGGTAGTTTGAAGGTAGCCCAGTGAGCCCTAGACCCGATATCAGGTCGTCAAGAGTGTAGAGAGTGGGTGTAGAGATTCCAGGATTCATTCGTGCTCCCCAGTTTTAAAATCGACGATGGATGGGATTAGTAATTTGCTGAGAAATGGCTCCTTCTTCTGATGAATAAACCCAGGAATTCGCATTACACGAGCTAGATCTTTAATAGATGTATCTCCAGTAAATTTCTCGGCGAGTTCAGCTTGAATACTGGTAAATCGTTCAATCGGAAAGTCAATTACTGGCCAATAGGCATGATATTTCTTTGGGCTAGTCTCAACGACTATTTGAGGTTTTAAGGCAGCAGCGAGAACAGGCTCAATGGGTGCGCCATCAAGGTCCACGAAGACAGCCCGAACACGCTTTACATTTGCGCTACTTCGGGATGAGGCTCCACCTTCCCGAACAACGCTATCACCCTCATTGACCATAACGCAGACTCCTGCGCCCTGCAGATTTAGCTTTATCAACTTTTCTGCGTGTTGTGCGAGCGTCCCATGAAAACACTGGTTCAAGAATTTCTTGCCAGACTTTTTGTCATCAAACGTTTGGAAGGTGAATTGCGCGTTTGGAGACGAATCCAATAAGGCAAGGAAAGCGGCTGCCTGCGTGATATCAGGTTTCATCGGCTACCCCCGCGCGTTATTAGCCGCTTACATCGAGCTGAAGGCTTTGCAGGTAGATTTTGATAAATCGATTGCGATGAAACCTTTGCGCGCGTCTCGATCCATTCACTCAATTCGGATTCGAGCCAGCCAACACGCTTGTCAGTTATCTGGCGGCGTTGGGGAAATCCACCCACGTTTTCCATACGCCAGACAGTTGTTCTACTCAGCCCTGTAAGAGCTTTAACTGCTTTGAAACACAACAGGCGATCTTGCAACATAACTGAATCTCGTTAGACACCCTGAATTGGGCCTAACTACACTGATGCCAAAATGACCTGTTCTAGATGAGGAATTCTCCAGATTTATCGATGGATTTCTCACCATCTTTCTTCCGCAGCGCCAATATAAAGTCAGGAACTTCGTACATATTTTTCGGAAGCCCTTGTATTACCCGATTGACAGTATTTGGCTTTGATGGCTCAGCTCTATCCGTCACAATGTCAGATATCCGTGCAATCGCTGAAGGAAATGCTTGCCCGTAATAATGCAGCATCACGCGGGCAATCTTTCTCTGAACATAGATTTCAGTTGCACCGGTTGTTGAAGCCTGGTGGGATGGCATAGTTGGATCATCAAGTTTAATAACGGATTCAGATGTTTCGATGCCACGAATGGCGCTTGTGAGAACCGCATCAAAAATATCACCAAATTTTTCGGCCACATCCGAGCTTATTTCATAACCTACTCCAAGCTTCGCCAAGCCAGATATCGCCCACATCTTCAATGGCGAGTCCTCTCCGAACGTACGGTGCGTACTCTTCAATCGTTTTAGAGCTGCGATCAGTTTTAAAATCTCCTGCTTTCGCTTTGACTCAGGCAGCTTCTGACGTTTCATCGAAAAGATATCTGCGGCTTGAACTGCCGTTCGAAGCAGTTTCGATACGATAGAGACTCGAGCGGGCTCACTATCTACAAACTCTTTTTGCAGATTGCTCCCTTCGAAAAGAAGTTCCCACACTTTTGACAACTCACCAGAATCCTCAAGCCGATTGAGGCGACTCATCTGAGCTTTGTTCAACTCTTTGCGTGCCTGATCGAAGGCTTTACGTTTGAGAGGCTTCAGATGAGGGGGCGTGGTCTTAGAATTATTTCGTGTCATCTTCGCCGAGCTCTCCATGCATATTTTTCAGCGAACTATCATCTTCACGCAGTGAATCTAGGTAGTCAGCCCACGCCTGCATCATCTTGCGTCTTTCTGGCATGAACTCAGCATAGTTGTAGGCCGCTCGTACTTGATTGCGTTCACCATGAGCTAGCTGGCGCTCAATCGCATCACGGTTCCATCCCTGTTCGTTAAGAATTGTAGAGGCCATGCTACGAAAGCCATGACCTGTGATCTGCTCCTTCTGGTAGTCCAGGCGCCTCAATGCCGCATTGATCGTGTTCTCACTCATCGGCTCCACGCCACTTCGCACGCTGTGAAACAAATATTTTTTCCTGCCGGTCAACATCTGGAGCTCACGTATCAGCTTCAGAGCCTGAGTAGACAAGGGAACGATATGAATTACACGGGCCTTCATTTTTGATGCTGGGATACGCCATTCGGCTTTCTCGAGGTCGATCTCGGTCCATTCCGCCCTTCTTAGCTCACCTGGCCGCACAAACAAAAGTGGCGCTAAACGCAGTGCGTAGCTCGTAATTTGCGCACCATCGTAACTATCCATTGCGCGCAGTAGATCACCTATCGCCTTCGGATCAGTGATAGTCGGATAGTGCTTGGGCCTCCAAGGTGCAAGCGCACCCTTCAAATCACGGCTTGGATCACTAGGACAGCGCCCCGTCGCAACGCCATACCGAAACACCTGACCGCAGTTCTGTAACTCTCTATGTGCAGTTTCAAGTGTTCCACGCTTTTCAGTGCGGCGAAGAACTTTCAAGAGCTCTTTCGGCTGAATTTCCGCAATCGGTCTTGAACCTAACCAAGGGAAAATGTCTCGTTCAAAGCGTGACATGATTTTGCTGGAGTGGCTCTTGGCCTTTTCGGCCATAAATTTCGCAAACCATTCACGAGCAACCGCCTCAAAGCTATCGATACTCTCGGCAATGAGCGCTGCTTTATTTGCTTGTTTTGTTGCTGCGGGATCTTCCCCGTTGGCAAGCAGCTCTCGCGCTTTATCCAGTTTCTTTCGCGCATTCGTGAGTGGTACATCGGGATATCCCCCCAGTGCCAAAGTCTTCTGCTTGCCCGCAAAGCGGTAATTAAAACGCCAGAGCTTTGCGCCGTTGGCTTGAACCAATAAATAGAGCCCGCGCCCATCCGTGAGTTTGTAGGGTTTGACCTGCGCTTTGGCCGCCTTCACCTTAAGATCGGATAAAGTCATTGCGATACCATCAAGACAGTGCTGATACCATCAAAAGTACCAACACAAATGATGGTCGGTCAAGAAATTATAAGAATCGATTTGAAACAAAAAAGCCGCATTTCCTCTAGGGAAATGCGGCTTGGATGAAACGTGATGAATAAATCTGAATCAATCGAATGGTGGAGCGGAGGAGGATCGAACTCCCGACCTCTGCATTGCGAACGCAGCGCTCTCCCAGCTGAGCTACCGCCCCACACGAGGGCGTGAATTCTACCAGTGGTCAATTAAAACACCAGTGCGAATATTGATCAGCGTGATCGGCGAGATCAAAACCGCCAGCCTGCACTCCCGCGCTACAATTCCCATGAGTTATATATTATTTTATTTAAAATTTAATGATTTATAATTAATAACAA
>JACXTT010004459.1_pt1 | contig 20810 bp, 21 predicted proteins | sample 9270951 | NCBI WGS metagenome assembly JACXTT01 (sample SAMN15532306, study PRJNA645909) | rock metagenome | isolation source: weathered quartz diorite | place: Puerto Rico | collected 2017-06-21
CCATCACAACCATCAGTAGATAAGCGACCTGGCCAGCCAGAAATTTTAAGCCAACGGGTAATCGCGTAAACGTGTCGGCGAACGTGGGCTCTCCGCCCTCGTGCAATTCAAGGCATATGCGGAGGAAACCAAGTTGTATACCAGCGAAAAAGATCAGGAACGTCAGATGCGCTGCCACCCACAAGACAATGCCAGCCCGCTGGCCGGCAATTACTACGACTTCGAGGGCGGCCCAACTCACGAACACCGTTAGCAGAATCGCAGCAAATAGGCGCCACCGCTTTTTGAACGTACTCCAGGCAAAGTTGACTGCTGGACGGATGGAAATCGAATCACCGTTCACCTTTGCAGAGTCTCCAGCCCCCGTGCAGTTCGCGGTGGGCTTCCGACTACTCTAAGCTGCGCGGGCGGCCCCGGTCCAAATTCTCGAACCGCATCTTCGGTAACTGCTGGCCGAATGGACGTTCGTAATTTGAATGTCCGCACTCGCGGTAGTCCAATCAGTCTGCCCACCACGTCTCTCAGCGGTCCCGGCCTAAGAGGCCGCTGACGGCGAGCTTGCTTTGCGAGGGCTCATGTCCAGGCTAAGAAAAACTATTCTCTGTATTGACGATCACTGGAACGGACTTATCGGCCGCAAGATGTTTCTTGAAAGCAACGGCTATGAAGTCCTGGAAGCCACCGGCGGCGACGAGGGCCTGCAATTGTTCCGCACCCATCCGGTGGACGCGGTCGTTCTCGACTACCAGATGCCCGGCATGAATGGCGACGTAGTCGCTGCCCGGATGAAGCGCCTGAAGGCGCACATCCCGATCTTGCTGTTGTCCGCCTATGGGCCACTGCCAAAAACAAAACTGCAATCGGTTGACACCTTCCTCACCAAATCCCAGGGCTCCAAGGCTCTCCTATCGACTCTTCAAACCATGCTGACCAGCCGCCCGAAACCATTCTTCTATCGTTGGATCGACAACTGGAGAGGCCGTAATCAGGGAGTCCGGCACTAAGGAAGTCGAGCGCGGACAGTCGCACGGTCTGATTTTCAGGGGCCCGGCCACTCGGACGGGCTGGCCCGCTAGGAGCGAAAGCCCCTTCGGTTTCAAAGGTGAAACGTGTGGCTTTTGGGCGGAGTAAAGGGCCCCGCCCTGTCCCTCCAAAGGGCGGAGGGACAAGGACGGGGCACCCACTTCTACGGCGAGACGTTGAGCACGACCGGAATCGTCATCGACTTTCCCGGATTCGCGAACTCGATGACGTTGATCTCTCCAACGTAGGTTCCTGCCGCCAACGCGCTGGCATTCGCGCTGACCGTGACGTTCGTCGGCGTGAAGCAGCAGCCGGTACCGTTTGGAGAGACGCTCAGCCAGTTGCCGCCCTTGCCCGACGCCGCGATTGGCGTAAAGCGGATGGCGGCGCTGGTGCTGGCAACGGAGATGATCTGCGGCGCGGGATTCACGCCGACGGTGGTGTTGAAGGTGACGGTGGGGAGCTGTACGAAGACGGGATCGCCCACAGTGACAACCGTCGGGATCGTCACGTTGCCGGTCTTTGTCTTGAGCACCTGTTGGCCGATGTAGGTGCCTGCAATCAGTCCATGTCCAGGCAGCTTGCTGGTCGTGACGGACACGATGTACGTTCCAGCGTTGGTGCCTTTGACCGGAAGCACCTTGATCCACTTGCCGGGATCGGCGGTGGTGGGCGCGACAGACCAGGCGAGCGTGGTGGCGCCCGGACCGCCATTGCCGATTTGTATTGTTTGCGACGGCGGATTCGCGCTGCTGGGCGTGAATGAGAAACTGGTCTGGCCGGGAAGGTTGTCGAAGAACGCCTTGCTCGAGGCAACCACCGCCAGATTGACCAGCACGTTCATGGACCTGCCAGGGTTGGCGAACTCGATGATGCTGATTTCGCCGGTGTAGTTTCCTGCTGCGAGCGCGCTGCCGTTGATACTTACGCGGATGGGCAGCGACGAGAAACAGCAGCCGGCACCACTGGGAGAGATGCTCAGCCAGTTGCCGCCCTTGCTGGTCGCTGAGGCTGCACTAAAGCGAATGGTGGAGCCATCGGCAGCCGGGACGGTTATGACTTGTGGCAGCGGATTGGCGCCGCCGACCGGCATGACGAAACTGATGGGATTCACTTGAGCGAAGGCAGCCTTACCGACCGTGACTGTCACGGGAACGGTCGCGACGCTCCCGGGAGCTTCGAGCAGCAGTTGACCCTCGAAGGTCCCAGCGAGGGCCCCTGCTCCGGGCAGGTTGAGAATGTTGACCGAGACGGTGAGGGTCTTTGGAGCCGTCAAGGGAGAGGTGGTAGGAGACACGGTTAGCCAGAGGCCGCCATCGGCGGTGGTCGGAGTCACGGTAAAGCTCAACTTGCCGGTACCGCCGTTTCCAACCAGGAGCGTCTGTGGAGTTACTTTCTTGCCCGGTTGGGCCGAGAAGGTCAACCCGCCGGGAAGATTACCGAAAAATGCGCCTGAGGCGGAGACGGTCAGAGTTACCGGGACGGTCATCGAGCGTCCGGGGTTGGCGAACTCGGTGAGGATGATTTCTCCGGTATAGACTCCGGCCGCGAGGGTACTGGCGTTCACGCTTGCTGTAATCGCCAGCGGAGTGAAACAGCAGCCAGCACCGGAGGGAGAGATGCTCAACCAGTTGCCACCCTTCGCGGTTGCGGCGCTCGCACTGAAGCGAATGGTGGAGCTGTCGGTCATGGCGATGTTGAGGACCTGCGGCAGAGGATTCGCACCGCCGAACGGCATGGTGAAGCTGACCTGGTTCATCTGGAGGAAGGCACTTCCCACCGTGACTGTGATCGGGATGGTGGTCGTGTCCCCCGCCGTCTGAAAAACCAGTTGACCGGCGAAGGTTCCTGCAAGCGCTCCGCCGCCGGGGAGATTGGCAGCCGTGACCGAAATCGTCGCGATCGACGGTGCGGTTCCGCTCACAGGGGTTGCCGTCAGCCAGGCGCCGCCATCGGCGGTGCTAGTTGAGACGGTCCAGTTCAAGGTGCCGGTTCCGCCATTGTTGATCTGTACGATCTGCGAAGTGGCGACGCCGCCCTTATTAAGGGAGAAACTCAATCCGCCGGGGAGATTGTCGAAGAATGCGCCCCCGGCGAGGACTGTCAAATTGACGGGCACGACCATTGACCGTCCTGGATTGGCGAACTCGGTGAAAATGATTTCGCCGGTATAGGTTCCCGCCGCCAGCGTGCTGGCGTTCACGCTGGCCGCGATGGCCAGCGGTGTGAAGCAGCAGCCGGCGCCTGAGGGAGAAATTGATAGCCAGTTGCCACCCTTGGCTGTGGCGACTGACGCACTGAATCGAATGGTAGAGCTATCGATAGTGGCTACGTTCAGAACTTGTGGCAGCGGATTGGCTCCCCCGAACGGCATGGTGAAGCTGAGCGGGTTTAACTGGGTAAATGCTGCTGGTCCTACAGTGACGGTTACTGGAATGGTGGTAGTGTCGCTGCTGGTTTGGAAGACCAGTTGACCGAGATATTCGCCTGCCACTGCTCCTCCTCCAGGCAGTTGGCTGACATTGACTGCTATCGAAACCGTTGAGGGCGCAGTTCCGCTGGCAGGAGTCCCACTGAGCCAATTGCCGCCATCGGCGGTGCTGGTGCTGAGCGTCCAGTTCAGTGTGCCGGAACCTCCGTTGTTGACCTGAACGGTCTGCGAGGTTGCCGTCGTGCCGTTGGTTTTGACGGAGAAGCTCAACTGACCAGGGAGGTCAGCGAAGAACGACCCGGACGAGAGGACGGTCAGTGTGACAGGCACCACCATAGCCCTGCCGGGGTTGGCAAACTCGGTGATGATGATCTCTGCGGTGTAGGTTCCGGCTGCAATCGTACCCGCATTCACGCTGACGGTATTCGCGAGCGGCGTGAAGCAGCAGCCATTGCCACTGGGGGAAATCGCTAACCAGTTGCCACCCTTCGCGTTCACGACCGACGCGCTGTAGCGAATCGTGGAGTTGTCGGTCATTGCGATATTGAGGACCTGAGCCAGAGAATTGGCGCCTCCGAACGCCATGGTGAAGTTGAGCGGATTGATCTGGGTAAACACAGCGGGGCCGACCGTGACCGCCACCGGAATGGTGACGCTGTCACCCGAACCCTGGAATAGCAATTGGCCCACGAAGGTGCCGTTGGTTGCGCCTCCTCCTGGCAGGTTGGCTTTATTGATGCTGATGGCGACGTTGGATGGAGCCGTCCCGCTGGCGGGAGTTGCAGTTAACCAGCTGCCACCAATCCCAGTGCTGGCCGTCACGCTCCAGTTCAAGGTGCCGGCTCCGGCGTTGCGAACCTGAATCGATTGCGAAACCGGAGTGCCGCTGGTCTTGAAAGAGAAGCTGAGCTTACCCGGAAGATCGTCGAAGAACGTTGCCCCGGACGCCGCTACTGTGAGCGTGACCGGGATCGTCATATTGATACTGCTGTTGGAGAAGTTCGTAATTACGACTTGACCCGTGTAGGTGCCGGCCGCCAGGTTGCCGGCGGTCACGATGACCTCAACGGCCAGCGGGGTGAAGCAACATCCGGCGCCCGCGGGAGACACCGACAGCCAGCTGCCGCCGCTGTTGGTCGAGGCGGCAGTACTGAAGCGAACCGTCGTTTGATCGGTGTATGCAATCGTCAGAACCTGGGGCAGAGGCTCGGCCCCGGCGAACGCTTTGGTGAACGCCAGCGCCGGCACGGTTTGGAACGTCTGGGCTTGGAGAGGACTGGCGAGCGTGAAGACGAAAGCCACAACGAGGATGGCAAGAAGAACCTGAAGTCTGTCAGTTCTTGAGTCGCGAGCGGGCATTTTGCACTCCATTTCCAGACGTTTCCATCTCTTGGACGATGTGACGGCGCAATGTGGGCGCGTCAGGCTCGGCTGGTCGAGTCCTGCCGATTCATTTCGCAATGCGTAATCAGGCGGGAAAAACCGTCATGGAGTGTGCGAAAAGTTCTAGGCCCGGCGAGCGGGACCGCAATTGGCCATGGAAGAATTCAGATCCCGGTGCCGGAGAGCGCAACGGCTTGCGGGCTTGCTGGGTCAACCATCAGGGAGTGGTTAGCTGGAATGGCCGCGGGCAGAGCGGGTCCAAGCGGCGGTGGCTTCGAGGTGGGCACGTTCGGCTTGCAGGCGGGAGCGCTCGGTGAGAAGTTGCGCGTGCAAGCTGGGCAACAGGTGCCGCAACTGTTCCAGGTGCAGGCGGTAGCGTTCCAGTTCCTCCGCCAGGTGTCCTTCGGCGTTGTGGGCCAGCCCGGCACGCAGCCACTCTCCGACGCGCAACAGTTCTCCAAGAACTGCCGCCATATGTTCGGGGCTGACGGAAAACGACTCCTGGGCGGGGCGCAGGACTTCGAGCAGCAAGTCGAGCTTGCGATTGGCGTCTTCAAGCGCCTGCACGGAAATCGCTAGACTTTCCATTTCGAGATTCCTTGTTCCTCTCCGCCATCCGGACGAGTCTCGGCCGGAGGCGAGCCTTGCGAAGGGCGCGTGCGCTGGCGTTCCACTTCAAGCCAGGCTTCGCGCACGCCCAGAATCTGACGCCATTGTTCTTTCAACAGCTCCGGCGATCCTTCGACGGCCGCGCGCAGCAGATGGTCGCGCACCAGATCGTAGAAGCGGTCGAGATTGCCCGCCACTTCACCGCCGCTTTTCAGGTTGAGCGTTCCCTGCAACTGAGCCAGCACGACCAGAGCATGATCGAGCTCTTCGCAGCGGCGGGGAACGTCTTGCTTCTCGAAAGCGTCGAACGCGCGATAGAGGTCCCGCAACAGCTGGTCGTAAAGCAGAATCACGAGGCGGACCGGGTTATCGCCGGCGAGCTCGGATTCGCGGTAAGCCTGAATCGCGTCCATGACTACTTGGCCGGTAGCGTTCCCAGCTGGGTCTGGATCTGTTGAATCGTCAGCGGATATTGCCGGAGCATGGCGTCCACCTGGCTGTACTGACTGATGAGAAACGCGCGCCGGTCCAGCAGCCGGTCCTCGAGATCGTTGATCTGTTTCGTCAGCGCCTGCTGGTTCACGAAGTTCTCATTGAGATTGGCGCTCAGCAGGCCTGTGGCCGGACTGGTAATCGAAGTCAGATCGTTGCTGAAGTTGGCGCCGAAGCTGCCCGTGTTTGCCGATTGAAAAAAGTCTTGCACGTTGGCGAACTGGTTGTTGAGAGCGGAACTCAGCTTGGTGTTGTCGACCGTGAGCGTTCCGTCGTTCTGCATGTCAATTCCGAGCGACGCCAGGTTGACCACGCCGTTGTTGCCGGTGATGGAGTAAGTGACATCGGAGAGCAGCGAACTCTGCAGGGAACGCAAATCGCTGTTGCTGGCCAGCGGGCCGCCGGCATTGCCGTTGGTGTCGGTGGTGAATTGCGAGTTGATGCTTCCGATGGCTGAGTTATAGGCCGAGACGAAGTCATTGATCGCCTGGGTTATGCCGGCCGTGTCGGGCGCAACCGATATCGTCACCGGCGTTCCTGGGCTTGCTCCCAGCAGGGTCAGGGTGACGCCGGGGATTGGAGAGCTCACCGTGTTGGTGCTGCTGCTCAGTGGAACGCCGTCGAGGGTGAAGCCGGCGTCGACCCCGGCCACGGATTTGTGGAACACGAGGCCGGTGTGGTTGGCGCTGACGTTCAAGTCTCCGGGGAGCCCGCTGGTGTTACTGACCAGGGCCAGGCGTGAGCCGTTGCCGTCGTTGATGACGCTGGCCTTGACCCCGTAACTATTGGCGTTGATGTAGGTGGCGAGCTTGTCCACCGTGTCATTGCTGCTGTCAATCGTGATGTCCTTGCTCCCCTGGCCAACGCCGAGGGTGAACGTACCGTGGGCCAGGGTGGATCCGGTGGGCACGGGATCGGTGTAATAGGAAGAGACGGTCGCCAGATGATCGACAACCAGGGTATGGACACCGTTGGGAGTGCCGGGTTGCGCAGTCGCCGTGACCAGGCTGGGATCTGACGAGGTGACAGTTTGGCCAGCGAAGACTCCGCTAAGGTCGCTGAGGGCGAATACTTTGTTTTTGAGCGCATTCACTCCGGTGCTCAACGAATTGAATGACGAGGCTTCCGCGGCCAGTCGTATCTGCTGCTGCTGCCAGATACGCTCCGGCGCCTGCTCGGCAAAAATAATCTGGTCAACGACCGATGTGACGTCAATTCCCGTTCCTTGAGTGGCGCTGCTCTGATTGAGATTCAAACCAGATGTTGCCATAGCATTCTCCCCTAGCGGCGTTTTCCGGAGCTGGCGCTCTCCGATTCCCGCGGCTGCAGCAATTGGCGGATAAACTTGGCTACGCTCAGCATCTGGTCACTGGGGATCTGCCGCATGACTTCCCCGCTTTTCTTGTCGGTGAATTTGATGACGACGCCGCTGTCCTTGTCCCACTGGAGCCTTACATCCTCGGCAACCGGCGCGGACACAACAACGGGCGCCGGTGGGCGGGATGCAACTGTAGGTGGAACGGCAGCGGTCCGCGGACGCGTAGTCTCGAGGCGCGCGGGCGCCACATCCGCAATCGCTGGCGGCGAACTGGACAGAATTGGATTCGAAACCATAACAACTCCGGGAAAAACCGGAGGCGAGGGTTAGTCCGCCTCCGGCGTCCGGTTTAACGGAGCAGTGAAAGCACGCTCTGTTGGTTAGTGTTGGCTTGCGCCAAGGCCGAGATACCCGTCTGGTTCAGGATGGAGAACTTGGTCAAGTTGGCCACTTCCTGAGCGATGTCGGCAGCACGAATGCCATCCTCGGCAGCCGTCAGGTTCTGGGACTGGTTGTTGATAACACTGACTGCGCTCTGCAGCCGGTTAATGGTGGCGCCGAGATTGCCGCGCGTACCGGCCACGGATTGAATGGCAGCGTTGATGCTGATCAACGAAGCCTGAGCCGCCGCCGCGGTGGTCAGTCCGGCTGTACCGGCGCCGCCGCTGAAGGTTGCAGCGTTGCTGAAACCGAGATTGGCATCGTTGGTGGTGGACACGATGGCGTTTCCGCCGACTCCAGCCACCCGTGCGGTGAAGGTGACGGTGGAGGTTGCGGCTATCGCCGAGGCATCGACGTTAGCGGCAGTGCCAGCGCCGTAAGCAACGCCGGCTCCGGCGCCACCGTTAACAGCGGCCGCCAGATTAGCCAGCGTGTCCGCGGTGGTGGCGCCAATGGCTACGGTGTTGGCAGCGCCGGCAGCGGCAGCGAAGGTATAAGTCTGGGTTCCGATAACCACAACGTTGCCGGCAGTGGCGTTGCCGATCGCGCTGAGGACATTGCTCGCATTCGCTCCCAGGCCGATCCCCAGAGAACTCACCACACCCGTGCTCGTCGAAACGATACTGGTGCCGGTGGTGGTGGAATCGCTAAGGAAGATGTCGACCGGGGTTGCACTGAACACCGCCGTGCCGTTGAAGGTGGTGTTGGATCCGATGCGGTCGATTTCCGCCTTGATGGCCGTGAACTCATTGTCCAGGGCGACGCGCTGCGTGTCCGACACAGTGCCGTTGGCCGATTCGGTGGCCAGCGTGACGGCACGGTTGAGAAGGTTGGTGACCTGGGCGAGCGCGCCATCGGCGACTTGCAGCTTGCCGGTGCCGTCATTAGCGTTGCGGGAAGACTGCGTCAGGGCTGAGATGTTGGCTCGTAACCCGTCGGCAATCGCCAGGCCGGCTGCGTCGTCCGCGCCGCTGTTAATGCGGGAACCGGACGACAGCCGAAAGAGTGTTTTCTGCAAACCCGCGCCTGTAATCGCCAACTGATTTTGCGCGGCCAGGGACGGAATGTTATTCAGAATACTAAGTGCCATGGTGAATCTCCTTTATCGGTTCCGTTCCTGGAAGTGGCCTCGAACCCTTGCTGGTGGCTGCGTTCCGGTTGTCCTGCGGAACCCTCTGCGTTCAAACATGACATCGGCAGGGGGCGGGCAGGCTTTATTTCCGCAGGTACCCGCAGGCATAGTCCTACCGTAACCAGACGCCCCGCAGTGCCCCGTACGCGGATAACCTTCTTCTGCCGATGTCCCCGCTAGGGAGGCCAGATAGAGACGGCTCCTTGCCATAGGAGCGAACATGATCCAGCTCACCAGGCTCAACAATCACCCGCTGGCCGTCAATTCGGACCTGATCAAGTTTGTCGAACAGGCCCCGGACACCGTCATCACACTGGTCACCGGTGAGAAGATCGTGGTGCTGGAAAACGCGCAGGAAGTGCTGGAGCGTGTGATCCAGTTCCGGCGGTCAGTGCTGCAGGGAATCATGCTGTGGTGGGACAACCGCTCCGCCCTTTCCCCCGTGCTCCAGAGTGAGAACCGCACGCCGGGCGAGAAATAGGAGATGGCTTGGATAAAGCAACCCTAGCGGGTCTCTTCCTGGCCCTCGGCGGCATCGTTCTTGGGCTAGTGGTCGAGGGCGGCAACCTGGCGCAGATTCTGCAACCGACGGCAGCCATGATCGTATTCGGCGGAACGCTGGGAGCAATCCTGATTCAGTTCCCGCTGACCGTGGTCCTGAGCTCGTTCCGGCGGCTGGCGAGCGTGTTTACGGAACCGACGGGGGACGCACGTTCCACCGTGGATTCTCTGGTCACCTACGCCAACCAAGCCCGGCGCGAAGGCATTGTCTCGCTGGATCACGAGCTCACGAATATTCAGGAACCTTTTCTTCGGCGCGCGCTGATGCTGGCCGTGGACGGAACCGAACCGCAGGAGCTCCGCAAGATCATGGAACTCGAACTCGACAACCAGGAAGAACAGGAGGAGAAAATACCCCAGGTGTTTGAGTCGGCGGGCGGGTTCTCTCCGACGATTGGAATTATCGGCGCGGTGCTGGGCCTGATCCAGGTGATGCAGCACCTGGACAAGATTGACGAAGTGGGTAAGGGCATCGCCGTGGCGTTCGTCGCCACCATTTATGGAGTGGGCGCTGCCAACCTCTTCTTCCTGCCGGTGGCCGGGAAGCTCAAGATTCGTATTCGCGGCGAGCAGGTCATCCGCGAAATGACGCTCGAGGGTGTGATCTCGATTTTGGAGGGGATGAATCCACGCATGCTGGAAACCAAGCTGGTGGGATTTCTGACCGACAACGAAGAGGTCCCTGAACCCGAGGTTTCCGAGACATGAGCCGCCGCCGGAAGCGCGCGAGTCACGCCAACCACGAGCGCTGGCTAGTCTCCTATGCCGACTTCATCACGCTATTGTTTGCGTTCTTCGTCGTGCTATACGCCTCATCGCAGGTGGATCAGCGCAAGGTCGGGAAGCTGGCATTAGCGATCCAGGTTGCGTTTCAGGAGATGGGCGTCTTCCAGGCCTCGACCACCCAAGTGCCCATGGATCTCAACGAGCCTACGCCCTTCAGCAAAGTGCAGGCGATTGACAGCCTGAAGCGCAACGCTGAACTGGGCCGAATCGCGTCTCCGAGCACTGGAGAGCTGGGGGGAAGTGGCGGCGAGAACGGCGATCTCGCGGAGTTGCAGCACGAACTGGAGACGGCGCTATCGGCGGAAATCTCGCGCAAGGAAATTTCCATGCGCCGTGAGCCCGACGGCTTGGTCATCAGCCTGCGCGAAGTAGGGTTCTTCGAGAGCGGGTCGGCACAGATGAAGTCTGCATCCCAGCCCGCGTTCGACCGCATTGCCAGCATCCTGCGGGAACACGACTACCGGCTGCGGATCGAGGGGCACACCGACGATGTGCCGATCCACAATGCCCAGTTTTCATCCAACTGGGAACTCTCGACCTCGCGAGCGACGGAGGTTATCCGAATCCTGATCGTTCGCGATGGATTCGACGCAGCCCATCTGAGCGCCGCTGGATACGCGGAGTACCATCCCATCGCCTCGAATCGCACGGCGCAAGGGCAAAGCATGAACCGGCGCGTGGATATCGTCATTCTGGGGCAGGCGCTGCCGTTGGCTTCGGTTGCCGGGACAGCGATGCCGCCTGCGGCTGGTTCTGGCCCGATGCAAAAGCCGGCCGCGGGCATTCCACGGTAAGCCGACTACAGCTGCAACTCCAGGTAGAGAGCGCCGGCGATGGGATTCTTTCGGTACGGTGGAATTTCCTGAAATCCTATTTTGCGGTAGTTCGCGATTGCGTCCTGCATGGACGACTGAATCGTGTCGAGGCGCATGCGTTCGTATCCGATGAGGCGCGCCTCAGTGATCACACGATCCGTCAGCATCCGTCCAAGGCCTTTGCCGCGATAGGCCGGACGGAGGTACAGGCGCTTCATCTCGCAGATGGGACTCTCCAGAGGGCGTAGTGCAACGCAACCGGCTGGCTGGCCCGCGTACTTCGCGAGCAGCAATCGCCCCTTGGGAGGAGCGTAGGCGCCAGGTAGGCTATTGAGTTCTTCGTCGAACCCCTGGAAACACAGGCTGAAGCCGAGGGACTGCGCATACTCGAGAAAGAGCTCGCGAACTTGTTCGATTTGTTCGGGCAGAGCGGCCTGGATCAGCTCGATATCGCTTTTTGAACGGATTGGCACAGAAGCCCCGCTAAACCTAGATTGCACAGCTCGTCCCAGACAGATAAGATTTCTGCACTCCCGTGTCCGATGTAATTTTAAGTGAGCCTGCAACTTTGGAACATTCTGCTAGCAATCAACACGAGCCTGTTGTTGAAGTCTTTGCCGTCTATGGCGTGGAGCCTGAGATTCAGGCCTATGCCATGGCGAAGTACTCGCGCTCGGCGCTCTCGATGAAGGAGTCGCTCAAGGAGATTACCCAGCAGAAAGCCGAGAAGTTCCTCAACACTTTTTATTTCCAGTATGGACATCGGTCGATTGCAGACCTGGCGCACATTGCGCTGGCCATCGAGCGGCTGTCCATCTTGGCGGCAATCGTGATCGCCGACGAGCAGCGCTGGGACGGACAGGAGCGTTCGACCCGCTACCAAGATTTCAAAAAGAGTGGGTACTACACGCCGGAGTTCGAAGATGCCTCCTCACGAGCTCTGTATCGGGAGACTGTCGATCAGCTGTTTGCCGATTACGAGCGGTTGTCGGAGACGATGTTTGAGTATCTCCGCAGGATTACACCGAAGCCCTCCGACATGAAGCAGGACACTTACGAGCGCACGCTGCGCGCGCGGGCTTTCGATATCTCGCGGTATCTTTTGCCACTGGCTACGAATACTTCGCTGGGGGAGATCGTTAACGCGCGCACCCTGGAAACACAGGTCTCGCATCTACTGTCACATACGCATAAAGAGGTGCGCGAGTTAGGGGCGCGGCTGAAGCGCGCAGCCACTTCTCCGGCTTACAACGCGAACGAGGAGTCGCTGCGGGCGCTGGTCGCGGAGATTCGGGCGCTGTCGCCCGAGTTGGGTGAGCGCGCCGAGCGCGAACTGCTGCGCGAGGTACGGGTTGCGCCCACGCTGGTGAAGTATGCGGATCCAAATGCCTATGAGATCGAGACGCGACAGGAGATGCGGCAGACAGCTGCGGAATTGATGCGAGGCGCAGAGATTGCGCCCGCGCCGCTCGTGGATCTGTTGGATGAAGATCCGCTCGAGATCGAGTTGGCCACGACTCTGCTCTACGGGCATTGTCACTATTCGTACCGCCAGATCCGGCAGAGGGTGGAGGCCGCTGGCGAGGTGCGGCGGCGGGAAATCATCGAGCTGGGGTTGCGCCATCGCAGCAACCACGATGAGATGCTGCGCGCGTTCGCGGCGGGGCAGCAGTTCCGCTTCGACATCCTGATGGATATCGGCGGGTTTCGCGATATGCATAGGCACCGGCGGTGTGTGCAGATCATGCAGGATTTCTCCAGCGCTCATGGTTTCGACACGCCGCCGGAAGTGGAAGGGGCGGGAGTGCGGGCGGACTACGAATCCGCCATGAAACGGGCAGAGGCGGCGGTGGAGAAATTGTCTGCGAGTAGCTCCGAAGAGGCCGGACAGAATGCGCAATACGCAATTCCGCTGGCGTTCCGCAAGCGCACCCTCTTCAAAATGGACTATGCCGAGGCGGTGTACATCTCCGAACTACGCACCACCCCGGCCGGGCATACTTCGTACCGGAACGTGGCCTATGCGATGTATGAGGCGGTGGCAGCGAAGCATCCGGCGCTGGCCAAATATTTTCGGGTGCACGATGTGCGGGAGCCCGTGGATTTGCTGAAACGGTGACGGTGTAGATCAAGCTGCTAGAATCTTCTTAAAGATGCCTCTCTACGAATACCAGTGCAAGAAGTGCGGACACCGCTTCGAAAAAATCCTGAAGTTCTCCGACAAGCCCATCAAGAAGTGCCCCGATTGCGGAGGCGCGGTGGAGCAGCTGATCTCGGCTCCCACCGTGCAATTCAAGGGCGCGGGTTGGTATGTGACGGACTACGCGAAGAAAGGTGCGGGCTCCTCGGCGGGGAGTTCGGAGGGTGGCGGCGGGTCCAAAGACGCAGCCAAAGATTCAAAGGAAACCAAGGACACAAAGGACGCAAAGAGAGAAGAGAAGCCGAAGGCAGACTTTGAGGCCAAGATGCATAAGAGGGACTTGTCAGGGGTCTCGAGCGATCTGCTCTCGATTTCCAGTTTCGTTCAAATCATTTACGAAGGCGGCCGGATGCCCTGGTCGCGGAGATAGATTTCGGCCTGGCCGCGATGATGTGCGACGTGAACGTACATCGCGAGCAGGATCTCCCGCCCGAGAAGTCTTCCGTCAGGGGAGTTGTGTGTCTTGTTGAGCTGTTCCTCGGCGAGGTTGGGGATCACGGCGGCGCAATATTCGAAGGAATCGGTCAGAAACCTGACCACTGCGTCTTTGCCGGTAGGTGAAGGTAATGCGGGCGGGTCGGAATCCTTCAGGCCGGCACAGAACTGGTAGTTGGTGGCCGCGATGTGCGACATCAGCTGGCCAAAGTCCATGGATTCCGCGTGCGGACGAAAGCCGTATTGGTCAGGCGGCATCGCCTGTGCTACAGCGACCGACAGCTGACTGAGAGCGCCGAAGTGTTTGGCGTATTCTCCGGCAGCACTGGCCGGGCCGCCGGCCGCGCGCGGGGTTACGAACGCAAGCACGACGATCAGAACGACGACAGGACAAGACTTCATACGGCCTCCTCGAGAGATTCTTCCCAGTTCCGCGCGCCCCAGGCCCATTTCGCGAGAGTGACGCCGCTCAATGCTCAAACTCGGCCCCGATATCGAAGCATTGGACGATTTCGAGGGTCGCCCCGTTAGCAGGACTTCGCTTCGTAACCGCGGCGCCGAGCGCTCCAGATGTAAAATTCAACCGCTGAATCCTTCCGCCCTTCCGAACATCTAAATAGTCGTTACAACGAATAATGGGAGGGAGCACATGACTACCATCCGGCGCAGTGAGGAACGGGGCGGCGGCGACCACGGCTGGCTCAAGACCAAACACACCTTCAGTTTCAACGATTACTGGGACGAGAAGTGGATGGGCTTCCGCTCGCTGCGAGTGATCAATGAGGACTTTGTAGCACCCAAGGGCGGCTTTCCGACGCATCCGCATCGCGACATGGAGATCATTACCTACGTCTTGTCGGGCGAATTGGCGCACAGTGACAGCCTGGGGACGGGGTCGGTGATCCGGCCCGGCGACGGACAGCGGATGACGGCCGGCCGAGGCATCCGGCACAGCGAGTACAATCCATCTGCCAAGGACACGGTGCACTTGCTGCAAATTTGGATTCTGCCCGAGAAGCAGGGTCTTGAGCCGGGCTACGAGCAGAAGAGTTTTCCGGAAGCGGAGAAGCGTGGCAAGCTTCGACTGATCGCTTCGAGCAACGGAGCCGACGGCTCGGTGAAGATCAATCAGGATGCCAAGCTGTTCGTCAGCCTGCTGGCGCCGGGCGAGGAAGTGACTCACGCACTCGACGGCAAACGGCATGCGTGGCTGCAAGTGGCGAAGGGCGAAGTCGAGCTGAACGGGAAGAAGCTTGGCCAGGGCGACGGCGCTGCGGTGAGCGACGAGAAGAAGTTGACGATCAAGGGAACGGAAGACGCGGAAGTTCTGTTGTTTGATCTGGCGTGAGCCAGCAAGGAGGTGCGATGTCTGACAAGCCGATTCGTATTGTGCTGATTAATGGCAGTGTCCGTCCGAACAATTACACGACGATGGCTTCGTCGTTAGTGGTGGATGAGCTTCGCAAGGATCCGGAGGTGCATGTGCAGGTGATCAACCCTGCGGAGCTGGACCTGCCGCTGCCCGGGATGCCGGCCAAATCGGATGGCCCACGCAAACTGAAGGAAGCCGTCAAACACGCGACCGCGATTGTGCTAGCCACGCCGGAATATCACGGCAGCTTTTCCAGCGTGATGAAGCTCGTGATCGAGAACCTCGGATTTCCGTCTTTACTGCAAGGAAAACCCGTGGCGCTGCTGGGCGTGGCGGCGGGGGCGATCGGCGCCATCAAGTCGCTGGAGCATTTGCGCGGCGTGGCATCGCACGTGGGCGCCGTGGTTCTGCCGACGCCGATTTCGGTGGCGAATGTGCAGTCGGTCTTTGACGCATCCGGTCGCGTGCTTGACCCCAATGTCGAATACATGATCCGGGGCCTAGCGCGCACTCTGATGGAATACATCAAGGGCAATGTTTGCCCACGCGTCACGCTGGAAAGGCTGATGCGGGAAGGCGCGGTTGCGGCGGCAAGCTCAGGTGCACCGACGACGGGGATTGCCGGCAGCGCCTAAAGGCGCGAGCCCTTCTGACCGCTTGACGGCATCGTGAAGCGATGCCCTGATACGAACCTTCGAAGGTTGTCACGGCATGCATATGCCGCGCGTTGCTATCGTGGCTTGATTCCCGCCACGCCCATCAGCCGGCCGGTTACGCCCTTTCCTGCGCGGTGACTGAAGAGCAGGTTGGTGTGGCACGCCGTGCAGGGATACGACGCATCGATGTTCTTTGCGGGCACGCCGGCGTCGAGGAGCTGGCGGCGATTGGCTTCCACCAAGTCGAGAAAGAGATTCACGGGCAGCTCCCTGTGTCCCGGGGCGCGGGCGGTCAGGAAGAGTAGCGGATACTTCTCCCGCACCGGATCTGACTCCTTGACTTCACGGAAGAGCTCGGCGGCGTAGCTAAACTGAGCTTCAAACTTGTGCCGAACCTCTTCGCCGACCTGATAGCAGCAGCCCTGCACGCCGGGTCCGATGGCTGCGACCAGGTTGCGCGGATCGCTGCCGAAGTAGCGCTGCATTTCCCCCACACCTTTTTCTACGATCCGGTTGACGGTTCCACGCCAGCCGGCGTGAAAGACGCCCACGGCGCGCTTTTTCGGGTCCACGAGGATCACGGGCAAGCAATCGGCCGTCTGGATTGCGAGCAGGAGACCGGGCGTGTTGGTGATCAGTCCGTCCCCCGTCAAAGAATGCTCGGACACACCGTCAACGAAATGAATCAGGTCCGAATGAATCTGGCGCAGTGTGATCAGTGGCCAGTGCTTGCGTCCGCGGGCAACGCCCAGTTCCTCCAGGAACAGGGCGCGGTTTCGTTCGACCGCGGCGCGCGCGTCGTGCTTTGTGAAACCTAGGTTCAACGCGCTGCCGCCGTAGACGCGGGAGACTCCGCCGTGGCGGGTGGAAAAGGCGTGGATGAGCCAGGGGAGTTTGGCCAGCTTTTCGGAGTGGAGGAGTTGCAGTTTGTTTCTGGGGGCGGATTTCGTAACCACGATTTGATAATACCGGAAGCCTGCCCACCCTTCTTAGTTCCTCGTTGCAACTACAACATAGAGCAGTAGAATGCCAGCGTCGCCGGACTGCGATTGCTCGTCGGTCCTGGGCGAGGAGTCTGCAATGACGCGGTCAATCGGCGTAACCGTAATTGCGGTTCTGTCTCTGCTCGGATCAGCGTTCATGTTTCTGCTGGGCGTAGGCATGACGCTCATCCCGTTGCTCGTCCCGATCCCGAAGGAGACTCAACTTCCCGGCTCGCCGGCATTCTTCAAATCCATGATGTTGCTGGGCGCTCTCATGTACATACTTCCGGCAGTTTGGGGGTTTGTCACCGCCATTGGTCTGTTCCGGCTGAAGGAATGGGCGCGCATCTCGACCATTGTCTTCTCGGTTCTGCTCGCGCTGACGAGCGCATGCATGACTCTGGGCGCGTTAATGTTCTTCATTCCGTCGGTGATGAACCAGGCTTCGGACCCAGCGGTCATGGCGGGCTTTCGCTGGTTCATGACCGGCTTCTCGTTCCTGCTCGTTAGCATTGGGATCTGGTGGTTGGTGTTCTTTACACGCCCCCGAGTGAAGCAACAGTTTGCCGTCGTCCCCGCAGGGCTAGCCCATTCTGCATCGCCATTGGCCATCCCATCCACTTCAGGTCTGCCGGTGTTCGCGGCTTCGCCGACCGTTCCGGAACGTCCGCTGAGTCTTACGATTATTGCCTGGTTCATGCTCATAGGCTCTTTGTTTATTCCACTGAGCATCTTCCTGCACAGCCCCGCCATCCTGTTTACGAAGTTCGTGACCGGCTGGCCGGCAACCTTGTACTTCTTGCTATCTGCCGCCCTATGTTTGTACATTGGCATCGGACTGCTGCGCCTGAAGCCAGCGGCCCGCGCTGTCGGCGTTGCGTATTATGGGTTCCTCCTGGTGAACCTCGGGGTGTTCTACATTGCGCCGGGTGCACGCTCTCGGATGGCGGACCTGATGCACCGATCGCAATCCCAATTCGCGTGGCCCAAGGTGGGGCAGCAGCCTAGCCTGCCATTCGATGCCACAGCTCTCCTGCCCCTGTGGGCTGGAATCGGGCTGATCAGCATCTTGGTTCCTCTGTATTTCCTGGTCACCCGAAAAAAGGCATTTGAAGAGGCGGCGCTCTCACGGACCGCCTGATCGTTGCTGGAGGCGGCTGCGGTTGATCCTCGGTCGCTCCGGGCGATAGTATCCTTGAAGCCGATGTTTACTGACTTTACCGCCACCGACCGCTGGACCAAAAAACCGGTTCACTGCCTGTATGAGGCTCTAATCGTGGCCATTGCCACCCGTCACGCCGATGCCGTGGATATCAAGTTCCTGGTGGATGGGCGTCCGGTCTGGGTGGCACTGCCGCATCCGGCGTGGGTTGAGTACAAGAAACGGACCGGAAGGCTGATCACCGACGCTCTGGCCAAGGAAATTGCTGGCCATTTCTTGAAGACAGCTTTGGAGTCGGGCGAGGGAGTCGGGCGGGAGATGTACTCGCTCACGGTCGAGCAGACACTTAAGCATCTGCAAGGCGTAGTGGAAGAAGCCGGGGCCACCGTGGTTGGCAAGAGTTAGCCGCCTTTCCATCCCTGGCGAACCATCGCCGCCAACTTCCACATTCGCTTTTTGTTCCCCTCGTGCTAAACTGACCAAAACTGATGTGACGGCCCGCACTTTTCACTCCAGCCGGCGGGTGTAGGCTACGGGGGATTGATACCCGCAATCTTCGTTAGAAAAGTCAGGAGCAGCCATCATTGCCGACGAGCGCAGCAAAGCGATTGATCTCGCACTTTCTCAGATTGAAAAGCAGTTCGGCAAGGGTTCCATCATGCGGCTGGGATCGAAGGAGGCGATCGTTCCGATCGCGGTCATCCCGACCGGCTCGATCTCGTTTGACGCCGCCCTTGGCGTCGGCGGATTCCCCCGCGGCCGCGTGGTCGAAATCTTCGGCCCCGAGTCTTCCGGCAAGACGACCATCGCACTGCAGGTCATCGCCGAGGCGCAAAAAACCGGCGGCATGGCAGCGTTCGTCGACGCCGAGCACGCGCTCGATCCGGGCTACGCCAAGAAGCTCGGCGTGGACGTGGACAACCTGCTGGTGTCGCAGCCCGACTACGGCGAGCAGGCGCTCGAAATCACCGAAGCGCTGGTGCGCTCGAACGCCATTGACGTGCTGGTGGTAGATTCGGTCGCGGCGCTCGTCCCTAAAGCCGAACTCGACGGCGAAATGGGCGACAGCCACATGGGCCTACAGGCGCGGCTGATGTCGCAGGCGCTGCGCAAGCTGACTGGGACGGTTGCGAAGTCGCGCACCTGCCTGATCTTCATCAACCAGATTCGCGAAAAAATCGGTGTCATGTTCGGGAACCCGGAGACGACGACCGGCGGACGCGCTCTGAAGTTTTATTCGTCGGTGCGCATCGATATCCGCCGCATCGCTGCCATCAAGGAAGGCGACGTGGTCACCGGCTCGCGCACCAAAGTAAAGGTTGTAAAGAACAAAGTCGCTGCCCCCTTCCGCGAGGCCGAGTTTGACATCCTGTACGGCGAAGGCATCTCGCGCGAAGGCGACCTGCTCGACCTGGCGGCAAACCACAATATCGTCGAGAAGTCGGGCTCCTGGTTCAGCTACAAAGGAGAACGCATCGGCCAGGGACGCGAGAATGCCCGCGCATTCCTGAAAGAAAACAAAGACACGCTGGCAAAGCTGGAAGCGGAAGTGCGTAAGACGCTCGGGCTGACTGCACCCGTTGCGCAGGCTGCTCCGGTTTCGGCCGCGGCACAAGCTACCGGCACTGCGGGGCGCGTGACGACGATGCCGTCGACTGCGGAAGCGGCCAAAGTGCCGGCGGCGAGGCGATAACATTTCCGGGCGGCGCACTACGACAGCCTCTTGGCGGCAAGCGAAGAGGCTTTTTCTTGCCTCGTGACCTCCCTGGCCCCCGTGGTTAGGATTTTCCGCCGCAATTGCCATCCCCGATTCCCACCAAATACAATCTAGCTTCCCAAACCGAGGCCCCGTGAAGCGCATCAAGGCTATCTATCCCGGTTCGTTCGATCCCCCGACCAACGGGCATCTCGACCTGATCGAGCGCGGCAGCAAGATTTTCGGCGAACTGGTGGTCGCGATTCTGCGCAATCCCGAAAAGGATCCTCTGTTCGGCGTGGCCGAGCGGCGCAGCATGCTGGAGGCGATGACTTCCGGCTTCGACAACGTTTCGGTGGAGACTTTCGACGGCCTCACGGTTGAGTACGCCGTAACGATCGGGGCATCGGCCGTGCTGCGCGGAATCCGGGCCATCAGCGATTACGAATACGAACTGCAGATGGCCCTCATGAACCGCAAACTTCAGCCCAGCCTGGAAACGATCTTCATGATGCCCGCCGAACAATATTCCTATCTGAGCTCGCGGCTGGTGCGCGAGGTTGCCCAACTGGGTGGCAACATCGATAGTCTCGTGCCGGAGCTGGTCGCACAGAAACTTCGTGAGAAAATGGATCCAGCGCTCAAGTTCGCGAACGTCGAGCCGCCAGCAAGGCAGTCCCGAGCCAGGAAAAAGAAATCATGAGCAGCGTAATGACCCATGTCACCCACCCCGTCCGGCTGACGGAACGCATTAACCGCATCGAGCCGTCGTCCACCATGGCCGCCGCCGCCGAGGCGGAGAAGTTGCGCCAGCAGGGAGTTGACGTGGTGGACGTGACTGCTGGCGAGCCGCATTTCACGACGCCGCAGCACGTCAAAGACGCTGCCATTGCGGCGATCAACGGCAACTTTTCGAAGTACACCGCCGTCGGCGGGACGCTCGAATTGAAAGACGCGATCATTCGCCGTCACGCCACCGACTTCGGCTCGGGTTACAAGCGGGAAGAGGTCTGCGCTTCGGTGGGCGGAAAGCACGCGCTGTTCAACGTGATCTCAGTCCTTGTCGATCATGGCGACGAAGTCATCCTGCCGGTACCCTACTGGGTCAGCTTCAAGGACATGGTCCGCTACGTTGGGGGCAATTGCGTTCTGCTCGATGCCGACGAGTCGCAAGGCTTCCGCGTTACGGCGCAAATGGTCGAGCGGCTGATTACGCCCAAGACGAAACTCATCATCCTGAACTCGCCATCGAATCCGTCGGGCGCGGTCATGAGTCCGGGCGACATGACCGAGGTCGTGAGACTGGCCCATGAGC
>JACXTT010004460.1_pt1 | contig 20803 bp, 19 predicted proteins | sample 9270951 | NCBI WGS metagenome assembly JACXTT01 (sample SAMN15532306, study PRJNA645909) | rock metagenome | isolation source: weathered quartz diorite | place: Puerto Rico | collected 2017-06-21
CGCGAGCTTGAACGCCCGCTCGGTTTCCTTGGCCTTGTCGAAATAGCGGGCCAGGTCTTCCACTTCCCCGGCGGTGAGAAGGTGCTTCAGGTCCTTCATCAGTGTGGCCGGGTTGTAGTCAAACTGGCCGTTGTCGCCTTTGATTTTTTCGGTGATGTCTTTCTTGACGGACGAGCGGTAGGCGCTGATGCCTGCGGCAACGCCGATGCCCAGCAGCAAGGCGCCGACGGCAATGCCGCCCGTTACAGCGCCCAAAGCGGCCAGGCCGGCAATGCCGAAAGTGGCCGTGGCCGCCCCGCCTACGGCGGTGCCGACGCCATACCCCACCGCAATGCCGGCGCCAGAGCCCAACAACTGGGCACCGGTCTTGCGCTTGTTATGAAAGATGCCGGTCTTCACATTGACAGCGGCGTGCTTGATGCTGCCGCCCTTTTCCGCGGCCGCGCGGCACGTGGACAGCAGAAGCGCAGTATTGACATGGTGCTGATTGAGCGTGGTCTCCAGAACCGCCAACCGATTTTCATTGCGGTCAAGCTCTGCTTTTGTCGCCATAGGGATGTCGTCCTTGGGTAGAAGTGGTAGCAGCACAACGGTGAAAGTTGCCTTTGCGGCGCAGCCCCAGGGGCTTGCCATGGGCCTTGGGGCAACGGCGCCAGTATACGGATGGCGGGTGGTGTAAGTCCATGGCTTGGAGTGCACATGGGCCCGCGCGCGGCGGTGCAGCGGATAAGTTTGCTAAGATTTTTATAGTGCCTCGGTCTGGCTGGACGGGCACATCGGTCTGGACTACAGTCCGGCATCCGCAGTTTTTGCGACCCCTTGGCTTGGAGCAACACCCCCACAATGGCTTCTGTCAACTCACTATTCAGGACGTCTGTGCCCGACCCTACAGCGCTGATGCATTCCATCCAGACCGTTGCGAGCGATGACTCCCTGACGCGCTTCATGTCGCCCGAAGAATGGCAGGTGTTGGCCGGCTACCTGGATGTCGAGACCCTGCCGCGCGGGCACATCCTGACGGCCAAGGGGGCGCTGGACCGGACCGTCTATTTCGTCGAGTCCGGGACCCTGCGCATACTGTATGGCCCCGAGTCGGAGATGAAGGCCATTGCCATCCTCGGGGCGGGCAGTGTGGTCGGCGAGGGCGCTTTCTTTTCGCAGCGCGAGCGCAACGCCACTGTGCAGGCCACGACGGCCTGCCGTGTCTGGAGTTTGGCGGTGGGCCGTTTCGAGCAATTGCGAAGGGACCATCCCACAGTGGCGCTGTCCTTGGCGATGGCCCTGGGTGCCACAGCCGCCGGACGCATGCTGGACCTGACCAAGCGCTTCGTCGTGGTCTGACGGTTGGCTCAGCCGGGCGGGGCCTTGTGCAGGGCCTCGTCGCTGAGCAACTCGGTTACCAGCCCCACCCACCAGTCGCGCCGCTTGTGGGCGGCCTGCAACGCTTGGTCGTCCATTTCGGAAAATAGCGTCTCTATATTCAGTCCTTCGCAGACCTCCAGGAAGTCGGTCGAGGCCTGCCCCAACTGATCCGGACGCATGCGCCGCAGCACGGACAGCAGCATCGCCGAATCGATGGCGACCACCATGCGCAGGTTTGTGAGGTCGGTCCGGAGTTGGGTGATGGTGTCCATTGTGGTGCCCTCATGGTGGCTGCAACAGGGTCGGTCCCGCTGCCATTCCGATTACAGCCGTGTGTCAGAAAGAAGCCCGTTGTTTAAAACGTTACTATCTATTGCATAGCGTTACATTGTGGTGTACAAAGCCATTCCTCGGGTGCATGGTTTTCGCTTTGTGTTCATGACTGATGACGATTGCGGCCTCTTGCAACTTCGTTTTCAACCTTTTTGAGGGGTATCTATGTCTGACAGTTTGCAAAATTGGGTGGGCCGCAACCGTCCACCACGGGTACAGATCACGTACGACGTCGAAATCGGCGACGCAGTGGAAAAGAAGGAGTTGCCCATGGTGGTCGGCCTGTTGGCGGACCTGTCGGGCCAGCCGGCGATCGCATTGCCCAAGATGAAGGATCGCCGTTTCGTTGAGATTGACCGTGACAATTTTAACGAAATCATGGGAAAAATTTCTCCCCGTCTGGACCTCTCTGTTGCCGACGCCATGAAGGGCGAGGGCAGCATCAAGGTCGAACTCAATTTCAAGGAGTTCGATGACTTCCACCCGGAAGCCATCGTGCGCCAGGTGCCGCGTCTGGCCAAGCTGCTCGAAGCGCGCCAGCAACTGCGTGACCTGCTGGCCAAGCTCGACGGCAATGACGAGCTCGACAGCCTGCTCGAAAACATCGTTCAAAGCACCGAAGAGCTCAAAACGATCCAGTCCCAGGCCAATGCCGATGCGCCTGCATCGGACGCCTCTTCGTCCTAACGGCTTTTGGCGCGCGCCCTGTTGTGTGCGTGCCGCAACATATTGAACGGTGATTGACATGGCAACTACACAAGAATCCGGCGGCGCAGGCGCTGCCAGCACCACCAGCGAGCTGGGCCTCCTGGACCGCATCGTGGTGGAAGGCAACATGGCGGTGGAGCCCTCTCAAGGCCCCTACGCGAAGAAGCTGATCGGCCAGTTTGCATCGCAAATCCTCGATGAAGGCATGAAAGCCAGCCCCGACAAGGGCGTGGTGGCCATGATCAATGAGCGCATCGCCGAAATCGACACGCTCTTGTCCGACCAGCTCAACGCCATCATGCACGACGCCAGCTTCCAGAAGCTCGAAGCTTCGTGGCGCGGCCTGCACGACATGGTGTTCGGCACCGAAACCAGCACGCGCCTGAAGCTGCGCCTGCTCAACGTGACCAAGAAAGAACTGCTCAAGGACCTGGAGTCCGCTGTCGACCACGACATGAGCGTGCTGTTCAAGAAGGTCTACGAAGAAGAGTACGGTACCTTCGGTGGCCATCCCTACTCCCTGCTGATCGGCGACTACCAGTTCGGTCGCCACCCGCAGGACCAGGCCCTGCTGGAGCGCATCTCCAAGGTTGCTGCTGCCGCCCACGCCCCCTTCATCGCCGCTGCAGCGCCCGCGCTGTTCGACATGAAGTCGTTCACCGAGCTGGGTGTTCCGCGTGACCTGTCCAAGATCTTCGAAAGTGCAGAGCTGGCTACCTGGCGTGGCTTCCGCGAATCGGAAGATTCCCGCTATGTGTCCCTGGTGCTGCCTAGCTATGCAGCCCGCCTGCCCTACGGCGCCAAGACCATTCCCGTGGAAAACTTCAACTTTGAAGAAGACGTGGACGGCAAGGACCACTCCAAGTACCTGTGGGCCAACTCGGCCTACCAACTGGGTCTGCGCATCACCAGCGCCTATGCCCAGTTCGGCTGGTCCACCGCCATCCGCGGCGTGGAAGGCGGCGGCAAGGTCGAGGGTATGACTGCCCATGCTTTCAAGACCGACGAAGGCGACGTGGTCCTGAAGTGCCCGACCGAAGTGCTGATCACGGACCGCCGTGAAAAGGAACTCAACGACCTGGGCTTCATCGCCATCGTCAACTCCAAGGGTTCCAACTTTGCAGCGTTCTTTGGCGGCCAGACCGTCAACAAGCCCAAGGTCTACGACAAGGACGCGGCCAACTCCAATGCGCAACTGTCGGCCCGCCTGCCGTACGTGTTGGCAGCCTCCCGTTTTGCGCACTACCTCAAAGTCATCATGCGTGACAAGGTCGGTAGCTTCCAGACCCGCGCCGAAGTGGAAATCTATCTGAACAACTGGATTTCCAATTACGTGTTGATCAACGAAGGTGCGCCCCAGGCCATGAAGGCGCGTTTCCCGTTGAACCAGGCACGCATCGACGTGTCCGAGGTTCCCGGCAAGCCGGGCGCATTCCGCGCGGTGGTGTTCTTGCGTCCGCACTTCCAGATGGAAGAGCTGACTGCCTCCATCCGTCTGGTGGCCGATCTGCCGGCACCTGCGGTCTGAAGCGTTTTTTCCGATTAACTCAACCTGTTTGGACAACCTATGCTGTACCTAAGTATTGACACCATTAGCGGCAATTGCACGGAAAAGGGCTACGAAGACTGGATCATGCTGGACTCCTTCAGCCTGGGCGTCGCCAATTCGCTGACTGCCAACCCCGGCAACAGCGAACGCACCAGCGGTGGTGTGCAGATTTCCGAGATGAACTGCTCCAAGACCATGGACGTTTCCTCGCTGCTGCTGGCCGAAGCCTGCGCCGGCAACAAGAACCTTGGCGAAGTGACCCTGACGGTCACCCGTACCGATGGTGACGAGCAGCTGGAACTGGTGAACTACGTCATGAGCGACGCGATGATCTCCAACATCTCCACCTCTGGATCGGGTCATGGCGACCTGCCCAGCGAGAGCTTCTCGATCAACTTCACCGCGATCGACGCGACCTACACCAAGCAGAAGCCGGAAGGCACTGCTGAAGGTACGGCCAACTTCTCGTGGGACATGAAGACGCGCGAAAACAAGTCGTCCAACGGCTAAGCCGTAAGGCAAGGCTTTGCGAGGCGACTGGCACCACCTACCCGGATGAGGACTTTTTTGAATGGCAGAACTCATCCGCGGTGCCAGCATCCCGCTCTTCGAACGTTTGCAAGGTGGTGACGCCGCGCAGTTCGGGCAGGTCATGTCGCCGGCGCAGCTGGAGTTGTCCATCGGCAGGGAATTGGCGCGCCTGCTGAACACGCGCTCCCGCTTGCGTTTGCGGGAGTTCCTGGACGGCAGTGGCACGACGCTGGACTACGGTGTTCCCGATTTCTCGGCGCTGTCGTCACGCTCGCAAACTGATCTGGACTTGTTGCAGGCGGTGATTGCCAAGGCCATCGCTGCCTATGAACCTCGTTTGAAAAATGTGGTGGTCACGGCGGCAGCCTCTGCCACCGGCGCTGCCACCCAGGTGGCCATTGGTGGCGCGGTCACCATCGACATGAAGTTGCGGCCTCTGAGTTTTGAGCTCCAGCTTGATCCGCGCCATGGTGGTCTGGCAAAGGCGAATTGACGGTGGCTGAAGTCATACACAGTGATCTGCTCCAGTACTACAAGCGTGAACTAAGCTATTTGCGCGAGCAAGGCTCCGACTTCGCAGCGCGCTACCCCAAGGTCGCCAACAGCCTGGCGTTGCACGGTGCGGAATCGCTGGACCCGCACACCGAGCGGCTCATCGAATCCGTCGCTTTCCTGGCGGCGCGCGTGCACCAGGACCTGGACCGCGAATTTCCGCAGGTCGCTGCAGCGCTTCTGGACAATCTGTGCCCTTCGCTGGTCCAGCCGGTGCCGTCGATGTCGGTGGCGCAGTTCCAGCTGGACCCCACGCAGGGCAAGGTCACCTCCGGTTTCCAGGTGCCGCAGCATTCGGCGCTGTATGCAAATGCATCGGACGGCCAGCAGTGCCGCTTCCGCACTGCCTGGCATACGGTGCTGTGGCCGGTGCGTGTGACGTCCGCTGTGCTGGAGGGCGGAGGCAGCGCCCTGCGGCTCAGCTTCGAATGCGGGGCAGACACGGATTTCGCCGAGCTGGAGATCGACTCCCTGCGCATCCACCTGCACGGGGACTGGATGACCACCATCCCGCTGTATGAATTTCTCGTGGCCGATGTCGTGTCGGCCAGCCTGACACCTGAAGGCGGACCGGCCAAGTTCCTGGCGCCGGACTGCTGGCGTGAAGTGGGCTACGGCGAGGACGAAAACGTGCTCCCGTTGCCCCCCAACGCGCAACCGGCCTACGGCTTGATGCAGGAATACTTTGCGTTTCCGCGCAAGTTCCATTTCTTCGACCTCTGCAATCTGCGCGGCAAGCTGGGTGCGGGGCGCCGCTTCGAGGTCCGCCTGGTGATGGCACAGCCTGCGCGCGGCGTGGCCGGCGTCTCGGCCGACCAGTTCCAGCTGGGCTGCACGCCCATCATCAATCTCTTCCCGCGTACCAGCGAACCGCTGCTGATCGACCAGCGCCACTATGAATACCGCCTGGTGGCAGACCGCCAGCGCGAAGCCAGTGCCGAAGTGCACTCTATCCTGTCTGTCACGGCGTCGGACCCGAATGCGCAGCGTCCGGTGGTCGTGCCCAGCTTTGCCGCCCTGAGCCACACGCAGTCCGGCGGCGCCGCCTGCTACTGGTCGGCGCGCCGTGAACAGAGCCTGCGGCGCGATATTTCGGGCACCGACGTCTTTCTGTCATTCGTCGACCAGACCAAGGCTTTCACGACACCGGCGCAGCCGGTGGTCTATGCCAACGTGCTGTGTACCAACCGGCGACTGGCGGAGCAGGTGCCGCGCAGCGCACGCATGGTGGCCGAAGGTATTTCCGACACCGCGGCCGTACGCTGCCTGTACGAGCCCACGTCGCAGCGCAATCCTCCGTTGGGCAGCGAGACGCTGTGGCGGCTGGTGTCGCTGCTGACCCTGAGTCACCAGTCCCTGGTGGACGGCTCCACCGGCAAGGAGCAGCTGCGCGAGATGCTGGGCCTGTTTGCATCCGACAGCACGCGCGACCACGAACAGATCCGCGGCATCCGCAGCCTGAAGGCGCGCAGCGTCACCGGCCATATTGGCACCGAGGCCTGGCGCGGCTATTGCCGTGGCACCGAGATCGCGCTGGAGTTCGACGAGGAGGCCTTTGTCGGCGGCTCGCGTCTGCTGATGTCGGCAGCGCTGGCACGCTTTTTTGCCTTGTACACCTCGGTCAATTCATTTGTGCAACTGCGGGTGTACCGCGGTGACGAGATATGGAAACAATGGGAACCGATGAGCGGCCGCCAGCTGGTTCTCTAGTCGAAGGACTGTTGACCCGGCCCCAGGGCTACAACCTCTTCCAGGCCATCAGCCTGCTGGAGCGCGCAGCCCATGGTGACGTGCCCGCCGTGCAATATGACGCCATGCAACTGCCGGTGCGCCTGCGCTCGGTGGTCTCGCTGGGCTTCCAGGCCAGCGACGTCAGCAAGGTCACGCAGGAATCCTCGGGCAACACTCCCTATGTGCTGCACACGGCGGTGCTGTCCCTGGCCGGGGCCAATGGACCGCTGCCGCTGCCTTTCACGGAGATGGTGCTGGCGCGCACCGCCGCACGTGACTACGCCACGGCCGACTTCCTGGACATCTTCAACCACCGGTTTCTGGCCTTCCTGTACCGCAGCCGCAAGAAACACAACGTGGGCCTGAACGGCCTGGCACCGGCCGATTCGCCGCTGGCGTCCGCACTGGATGCCTTGAGCGCGTTGGGCCTGAAGGCCGGTGTGCGTGCGCCGAACGGCGACGCTGGCTGGCTGGAGCATGCCGGCCTCTTGGGCGGCGCCCCGCGCTCCGTCACCGGCCTGCTGGCCATGCTGTCGCACCGCCTCAACGTGCGCGCCACGGCGCGGCAGTTCTGCGGCGGCTGGCGCATGCTGGAGCCCACCGACGTGCTGCGTCTGGGGGGGCGCGGGCGCTCACCGCGACTGGGCCGCTCAGCGGTGTTGGGCCAGCGGGTCTGGGACCAGAGCGCGGGCATCCGCGTCAGCTTCCATGGCCTGCGGCTGGCGCGCCTGCAGCAACTGCTCAAGGGCGGCAGCGAGCACGCCCTGCTGAACTGGATGGTGCGGCGTTATCTGCCGCAGGACATGGATGTCGAAATCGTGCTGGAGGTCGAGCCCGAGGACCTGCCGCCCGCCGTGCTGGACAGTCGCCAACCCCTGCGTCTGGGCTGGACATCCTGGCTGGTCTCGCGCGCGGCATCGAAGACCCCGCTGCCGGCGGTGCATTTCAAGCTGGCCGAAGCCGCAGTGGCGCAAGCATGAGGAAGGGAGCAGGCCCGTGGAAATAGACACCCGCACCCTTCTAGGCAAACTCAATGCGGAATGCAAGCGCGCACTGGAGCGCGGCGCCGAGCTGTGCGTCCAGCAGACCCACTACAACGTGGAGATCGAGCACTTCTTCTTCATGCTGCTGGACAGCGGAGTGCCGGACTGGAAGCTATTGCTGGCCCAGTTCGCCGTCGAGCCAGACGCCATCACGCAGCAGTTGCAGCAGGCCATGGACCATTTCAAGCGCGGCAATGCGCGCACGCCGGCGCTGTCGCAGCACCTGGCCCCGCTGTTGCAGGAGGCCTGGTTGTTGAGCTCCATGCTGCTCGGTGAACAGCGTATCCGCTCCGGCACCGTGCTGCTGGCCGCGCTGGAGGTGGACGCCTTGCGCGGCGTGCTGCTGGAGTCTGCGCCCGGCCTGCTGCAGATCCCGCGCGAATCATTGCGCAACGGCCTGCCCGAATGGCTGCGCGGTTCAGCGGAAGACAGCCGTGGCCGCGCAGGGGGCGTACCCGACAGCGTGGCACCGCCTGCCGTCAGCTCCGCAGGTCAGATGCCGACCCGTCAGGGTGGGCGCGGCAACACGCCGGCGTTGGACCAGTACACCCAGGACCTGACCGAGGCTGCGCGCCAGGGCCAGATCGACCCGATCCGCGGCCGCGACGCCGAAATCCGCCAACTCATCGACGTGCTGCTGCGCCGGCGCCAGAACAACCCCATCCTCACCGGCGAGGCCGGCGTGGGCAAGACAGCCGTGGTCGAAGGCTTTGCCCAGCGCGTGGTGCAGGGACTGGTGCCGGCCGTGCTGCAGAACGTGTCGGTGCGCTCGCTGGACCTAGCCTTGCTGCAGGCCGGTGCCGGCATCAAGGGCGAGTTCGAGAACCGCCTCAAATCCGTCATCAACGAAGTCAAGGCCTCGGCACAGCCCATCATCCTGTTCATCGACGAGGCCCACCAGCTCATCGGCGCCGGCGGCACCGAAGGCCAGGGCGATGCGGCCAACCTGCTCAAGCCCGCGCTGGCGCGCGGCGAGCTGCGCACCATAGCCGCCACCACCTGGGCCGAATACAAGAAGTATGTGGAGCGCGACCCGGCGCTGGCGCGGCGCTTCCAGGTGGTCAAGGTCGACGAGCCCACCGAGGCGGTCGCCATCGACATGCTGCGCGGCATGGTGGCCACGCTGGAAAAGCACCACAACGTGGAGATCGGCGACGACGCAGTGCGCGACGCCGTCAAGCTCTCGCACCGCTACATCAGCGGGCGCCAGCTGCCGGACAAGGCCATCAGCGTGCTGGACACCGCCTGCGCCCGCGTGGCGGTGGGGCAGAACGGTGTGCCGCCCGAACTGGAAAACCTGGAGCGCGAGATCGCCAATGCGCAAACCCAGTTGCGCATCTACCGGCGCGAGGTCGCCGCAGGGCGCGACCACGCCAGCGCCATCCAGAGCCTCAGCGCCGAGATGGCCGGTCTGCAGCAGAGCCGGGACCGCATTGCCGAAAAGCTGGCCGAAGAAAAGCGCGCCGTGGCAGAAATCATTGCCCTGCGCCGCCGCATCGCGCAAGAGGCCGACGCCGACACCGCCACCGAAGGCGCGGAGGACGCCGGCTGGATGTCGGCCAACCTGGTGCGCCTGGAAAAAGGACTGGAGGCGATACGCAGCGACGAGCCGCTGGTCCCGGTGTATGTGGACTCCGCCGCGGTGGCGGCGGTCGTCTCGGGCTGGACCGGCATCCCCATCGGCAAGATGCTGGCCGATGAGCTGCACACAGTACTGAACCTGAAGGAGCGCCTGGCCGAGCGCGTCGTCGGCCAGGACCCGGCGCTGGACGCGATTGCGCGGCGCGTGCGCACCTCGCGTGCCGACCTGGACGACCCCGGCAAGCCGGTGGGCGTGTTCATGCTGGTCGGACCCAGCGGCGTGGGTAAGACCGAGACTGCCTATGCACTGGCCGACCTGATGTACGGCGGTGACCGCAACATGGTGATCGTCAACATGTCGGAGTTCCAGGAGGCGCATTCGGTTTCCAACCTCAAGGGCGCACCGCCCGGCTATGTCGGCTACGGCAAGGGCGGGGTGCTGACCGAGGCCGTGCGCCGCAGGCCCTACAGCGTGGTGCTGCTGGACGAGATGGAGAAGGCCCACCCGGATGTGCTGGAGCTGTTTTTCCAGGTGTTCGACAAGGGCACGATGGAAGACGGCGAAGGCGTGCAGATCGATTTCAAGAACACGCTGATCCTGCTGACCTCCAATGCGGCGCAGGACGTCATCACCCAGGCCTGTGCGGCCCCGGTGCGGCCGTCCAGCAACACGCTGGTGGAGGCCCTGCGGCCCGAACTGTTGCGCCAGTTCTCGCCCGCGTTCCTGGGGCGCCTGACGCTGGTGCCCTACTACCCGTTGGGGGATGCGCAGATCCGCGCCATCGTGCGCCTGAAGCTGGACAAGCTGGCGTTGCGCTTTGCGCAGAACCACAAGGCCACGCTCACCTGGGATGCGGACGTGGAAGACGCCATCGTCGCGCGCTGCACCGAAGTCGACAGCGGGGCCCGCAATGTAGACCACATCCTGTCGCATGCCTTGTTGCCGGAGTTGTCGCGGCGCGTGCTGGAATGCATTGCCAGTTCCGAAGACTTCAATGCCGTGCAGGTGCGATTGGGCGGCGCTGACCTGTTCCAGTTCGACTTTTCGCAGACCGGCAGGGATTGAGCGGCGATGCGTGAAGGCTTTACCCAGAAGAATGCCGCGATGAGCGTGACCACGCCGTTCGGCGCGGACGCCCTGATGCTGGACAGCTTCCATGGTGTCGAGGCCGTGTCGCAGCCGTTCAAGTTCTCGCTGGCCATGCGCGCGGCCAAGGCCACGCTGGACCCGGCGACCATCATCGGCGCGACCACGACGGTCAAGATGCAGGTATCCAAGGGGCCGGCACGCTACTTCAGCGGCATCGTCTCACGCTTTTTGCATACGGGTGGCGACAACGCCTTTGACTTCTATAGCGCGGAAATGGTCCCCACGCTGTGGTTGCTGACGCTCAGCCGCGACCGCAAGATCTACCAGAAGAAGACGGCCGCGGACATCATCAAGGAAGTGCTCGGTGACTTTGCCGTGGTGTTTGACGCCAAGCTCACGGCTACCTACGGCAGCCGTGAATACTGCGTTCAATACGACGAGAGCGCATTCGACTTCATCTCCCGGCTGATGGAGGAGGAAGGCATCTTCTACTTCTTCACGTTTGCAGACGGCGTCCACACCATGGTGCTGGCCGACGCGGCCAGCGCGCACCAAGCCTGCACCGACGCCAAGGAGCTGCAGTATTTCCCGGACCAGGACGGTCGGCGGCGCATGACCATCGTCAACCAGTTGGAGCTGGAAAACCGGCTGGTTTCGCAAAAATTCGAATTCGGCGACTTCAACTACCTGACGCCCACGACGGCGCTGAAGGCGGAGGTCGACGGCACGCTGGGCAAGGGCAAGCAGTTTGTCTATCCCGGCAACCATGCGGTTGCGGCGGACGGAACCCAGCGCGCCACCGTGCGCTCGCAGGCCAGCCAAAACCAGGGCGCGGTCTGCCGCGGCACCAGCTACTGCTACCCGCTGACGGCGGGCACCAAGTTCACGTTGAAGGACCATCCGCGCAGCGCGCTGAACACCGCGCTGGTGCTGCGTTCGGTGACGCACTGGGCCAATGCGGCCCAGTACTGCAACGCGTTCGAGGCCTTCGACGCCACGGTGCCGTACCGCACACCGCGGATCACGCCATTGCCCCGGGTTGCCGGCAGCCAGACGGCGTTTGTCGTCGGCCCTTCGGGCGAGGAAATCTGGACCGACGAGCACGGCCGCATCAAGGTGCAGTTCCACTGGGACCGCGTGGGCGCCAAGGACGACACCAGCTCCTGCTGGGTGCGCGTGGCGCAGTCCTGGGCCGGCAAGGGCTGGGGCAGCCTGTTCCTGCCGCGCATCGGGCAGGAGGTGGTCGTCAGCTTTGTCGACGGCGATCCGGACCGTCCGCTGGTGACCGGCAGCGTCTACAACGCCGAGAACGCGCCACCGGTCACGCTGCCGTCCATGCAGACGCAGAGCACCATCAAGTCGCGCTCCTCCAAGGAAGGGGCTGCCGGCAACGAGATGCGCATGGAAGACAAGAAAGACTCGGAGGAGTTCTACTTCCACGCCCAGAAGGACATGAAGGTGGAGATCGAAAACGACCTGACCACCACACTGCACAAGGGTGCGGAGATCCACACGCTGGAAAAAGGTGACCGTACCGTCGACGTGCAGACCGGCAAGGAAGTGCACAACGTCAAGGGCACGCGGGCCCTGACCATCACCGACAACGAGACGCACACCAACAAGGCGGACTTCCAGCAGGAGGTCGGTGGCAAATACACGCTCAAGGTGACCGGGGACCTGCTGATCGACGTGACCGGCACCATCACCATCAAGTCGGGCAGCAGCATTTCCAGCAAGGCCGGCACGGCGCTCACCAATGAAGCTGGCACCGCGCTGACCAACAAGGCCGGTACCGAGTTGACGAACCAGGCTGGCACCGGACTGAAGAACAAGGCCGGCACGACGCTGGACAACGAAGGCGCGATGGTCAACAACAAGGCGTCTGCAACGCAGACGGTGGATGGCGGCGGCATGTTGACCCTCAAGGGTGGCATGGTGAAAATCAACTGACATGGACGACGCAACACCCAGCCCCACGCCAGAGACCATCGAGCAGTTCGATGCCGATGGAAAGCTGACGCACCGCTCCAGCCTGCAGGATGGCGTGCTGCAAGGCGATTTCAACACCTATGCCGCCGATGGCAGTGTGCAGGTCCAGGCGCCGTATGTGGATGGCGAACTGGAGGGCCTGCTGGTGACGCGCGACGAGCAGGGACGCCTGCTGCAGGAGGCCAGCTACGCGGCGGGCCTGCAGCACGGGCTCACACGTGTCTATGCGGCCGGCCGCAAACTGATGGAGCAAAACTACCAGGAGGGCAAGCTGCACGGCCCCACCCTCATGTATTCGGAATCCGGTGACATCTCCGCCAAGCAGATGTATGTGCAGGGCCTGCTGGAAGGCGAGGCCACCTACTTGAGCGAAGGCCGTGTCGTGCGCAAGCTGATGTACCGCGGCGGCGTGCAGAACGGCGAGGCGGTGGATTTCAACCGCGAAGGCAAGCCGGTGCAGAAATCGGTCTACAAGGACAACCTGCTGGACGGCAGCGTGACGCGCTTCTGGCCCGACGGCAAGATCCTGGAGACGCAGGACTACAAGGCCGGCAAGCCGGTGTCCGCGCTGCGCCAGTTCGACCAGGACGGCAATGAGATACAGGCGTCCGGCCCCAAGCCCGGCATGATGCAGCGGCTTGAACAACTGGTGAAGGGCTGACATGGGCATTCAAGTCGCCATGGGTGCCAACCTCCAGTGCAGCTTCGGGGCGGCGCCGAGCTCGCTCATGGTGCTGCCTGCCAACAAGGTTTTGACCGGCACACCGTCGGCCAACATCATGGACAACAAGCCCATGGTCAACATCCTGCCCTTTGGCATGTGCAACTGCCCGGCCAACCCCATGGTGGCGGCCGCCACCGCCGCGGCGCTGGGCGTGCTGACGCCCATGCCCTGCATTCCCGTCACCGCGGCGCCGTGGGCGCCGGGGTCGCCGACGGTGCTGGTGGGCGGCATGCCCAGCCTGCAGAACTCTTCCAAATTGATGTGCAACTGGGGCGGCGTGATCCAGGTCCTGGTGCCGGGGCAGACGACGGTCATGGTCCCCTGAAGCGAGGTAAACCATCTATGCAATACACCTTTTCCATGACGCCCCGGATGATCACGCTGACCGTGGTCTGCCTGATCCTGCTGTGCGTGCTGCTGTTCCTGAGCGGCATGGAGATCGGGCAGAAGATGGCTGGCCAGACCATCAAGCTCAAGGTGCCCGCCGAGGTTTCCAAGGCCCTGCCCGCACCACCCAAACTCCCAGCAGCCGCTGAAGCGGCCGCCCCCCTGCTGCCTGCCAAAAAATGAACATGACGCTCCCCTCCTGGAACCTGTCTTCCCGACTGCACCGCATGGCCTTGCTGGCCGGCGCGTGGTTGCTGGTCGTTGCGAACAGCGCTGCCGCAGCCCCCGCCGCCGCCAAGCCCGCGCCGGCTGCGCCGGCACCAGTACAGCCCGACACTATGCTGGTCAAGGTGGCCGACGGACGCCTGCTGGCGCCGGACATTGCCCGCATCGTCAACCGTGGCGAACTCATCGTTGCCATGCTGGGGGTGGACTCCCCGCCGTTCTTCTACACCCGAAACGGCGAATTGGTGGGGCTGGAGGTCGATCTGGCCAAGGCCATCGCGCAGGAACTCAAGGTCAAGGTGCGCTTCGATCGCAGCGCGCAGACCTTCAATGAGGTGATCGCCGTGGTCGCGCGCCAGGAGGCCGACCTGGGCATCAGCAAACTGTCGCGCACGTTGGCGCGCGCGCAGACGATCAGCTTCACCGACCCGTACCTGCGCCTGAAGCACGCCTTCATCCTGAATCGCGTCAAGTTTGCCGAGCTGGCCCGCGACCGGCCGCTGCCGACCGTCATCCGCGGCTTCAAGGGCACGATAGGCGTGATTGCCAAGTCTTCGTTTGCCGACTATGCGGTGAAGAACTTCCCCACTGCCGACATCCGCGAATACCCGAGCTGGGGCGATGTGCTCAAGGCACTGGACAAGGGCGAGATCATGGCGGCCTACCGCGATGAATTCGAGATCAAGCGTTTGCTCAAGCTGGACCCCACCGTGTCGCTGACCTTGCGCACCGTGACCTTCAAGGACCTGGAAGACAGCCTGGGTATTGCCGTGGGCATCCAGGACCCGACCTTGCTGGCCTTCGTCAACCAGTTCCTTGCCGAGGGGACCGAGAAGCTGACGATCGACAAGGTCTTGCAGGCCGTCACGCAATAAGGGCCGCATCATGGACCTGAAGAAACTCTACGCGCTGGCCCTCAACCCCTGGGTCGTGGTCTCGATGCTCGCGGCCGGCTTTGCGCTGGGCCTGTACCAGCCGGACATTGCACGCAAGCTGGGCGTGGTCGGTGACGTCTATGTCGACATGCTGAAGATGATCGCACTGCCTTTCATGGTGTCGGCGGTGATCTTCAGCCTGCAGCGCCTGTTCCGGGAAGGCGGAGCCGGCAGCCTGCTGGCCCGCGTCGGGGTGGTGTTCGTGCTGTTCTCCATCGCCGTGGCGGCGCTGGGCGCGGCCACGCTCTTGGTGATGCGCCCGGGCGAGGACTTGTCCGTGGAAACCCGCCAGACCTTCGGCAAGATCGTCGGCAACGACCTCAACTCCAGCGACACCGTGATGAGCCTGGGGGGTGTGGACGAGCCCGCCAAGTCCGTCAATTTCGCGGACGTGCTGGTCAGCATCGTGCCGTCCAACATCTTTGCCGCGCTGGCTGGGGGGGATACGCTCAAGGCGCTGGTCTTCGCCCTGATGTTCGGTTTTGCTGTCGGCCAGGTGCCATCGCGCATCTCGGACGGGCTCACCTTTTCGCTGGAGACGGTCTACCACGCGTGCCAGACCCTGATGCGCTGGCTGAACTATCCGCTGCCCATCATCCTGTTGTGCATGAGCGCCTCGCAGATGGCCAAGACCGGCCTGGGGCCGTTGCAGGCCATGGCGCAGTTTGTCATAGCCTTCACCATCGCCTCGCTGCTGGCGCTGGCGCTGGCGACGCTGGTCATCTGGAAGCGCTCGAACAGCAGCCTGGGCCAGACCCTGGGCGCCTTGCGCGGGCCTTTTGCGCTGGCACTGGCCACGCGCAGTAGCGCCACCTGCATGCCCATCATGATCGAAGGCCTGGTCGACCGCCTCGGCTTCGCCCGCTCCCGCGTGGAGCTGCTGGTTCCCTTGAGCGTCTCTTTGCTGCGGGTCGGCCCGGTCATCTACTACGTCGCCGCGACCCTGTTCATAGCGCAGCTCTACGGCCGTGTGCTGGGGCCCAGCGAGCTGGGCGTCGTCATGGCGGCGTCCATCCTGGCGGGCTTTGCGTCGGCCGGCATGACCGGTCTGCTGACGGTGTCGCTGGTGGGGCTCACCTGCAGCTATCTGGGCCTGCCGTTTGAAGCCGCGTTCATCCTGTTCCTGGCGGTGGACCCGATCTGCGACATGCTGCGCACCCTGGTGCTGGTCATCGGCAACAGCGCCGCGGTGTCCCTGGTCTGCGCCAAACCCCTGAAGATCTAGAGGGCTGCATGGGATTTCTCAATACGCTGGCTTCCAACCCCCTGTTGCTGCTCCTGTGCCTGCTGGCCGGCGCAGTCGCCGGCAACGTGGCCCCCGGCGTCGCGGAGCCGGCCTTTGTGCTGGGGCAGGTCTACCTGGCGCTGATCAACATGGTGGCCATCCCGCTGATGGTGGTGGCCACCTTCTTCGGCCTGCGCCAGACCTTGTCCCTGCCGCTGCCGGCTCGCCGCGGGCTGATGATCGTCGTGCTGGCGGTGGGTCTGGTGTTCTTGGCCGCCGTCATCGGCACGGTGTTTGGTTATGTGGCCGGTCCGGGCAGCAACCTGAGCGACGGCAACCGCGCCTATCTGGGCGCGGTGGTGCTCAGTGCCGCCGCCGGCGATGCCGAGATGTCCTTGTTCGGCGAGGACGCTGCCGAGGCGGTCACCGCGCCGCATGCCTGGGGGACCTTCCTGCCGGACAACTTCTTCCGCGCGCTGGCACAGGGACAGACGCTGGGGGTCCTGGTCTGCGCCATCCTCTTCGGGCTGGCCTTCGCGTCGCTGGGCAAGGCGCGCAGCAATGCGCTGATGGGGATCTTCGAGGCGATCTACCGCACCTTCGAGACCATCATTTCCCGCGTCAACCTGCTGATCCCCATCCTGGTGTTCGGCCTCGTGGCGCACTTCACGGCCAGTGCGGACCGCCAGATCCTGCAGTCCATGGGCTCCTTCATCGTGAGCTTTGCCGTGCTGGCACTGGCACTGGCACTGCTGGCCACGGCGGTGGTCTGGCGCAGCTCGGGCGTGCCGCTGTCCTTTGTGCTGTCCCGGCTGAAGACGCCGGCCGTGATCAGCTTCACGTCGGCGAGCTCCACGGCGGCTATTCCGGACACCATCCGTGCCATGAGCGCGCAGCTGGGCTACAGCCGGGGCATTGTGGAGCTGGTGGTGCCTGCAGCGTCGATCTTTGTGCGGGCCGGTTCGGCGGTCTATTTCGCGCTGTTGGCCATCTTTGTCGCCAATATCTACGGGCACCCACTGGACGGCATGGCGCTGATGCTGGTGGGTGTAGGCGCCACGATGGCGGCTTTCGCCTCCGCCGGCGCCAGCAGTTTTGCCGTGCTCGGGTCTGCCGGCGTGGTCCTGTCCATGCTCAAGCTGCCGGTGGAGACGGCGCTGGCGCTGTTCCTGGCCATCGACCTGCTGTGCGAGGCGCCGCGCAATCTGTTGTCCACGCTGTGCTGCTGTGTGCTGATCGTGCTGGTGTGCCGGGGCCTGCCCTCGGAGCGCACCGAGGTCAAGCCCGGCGAGGAGGCGCCCGCCGCGCCGGTCCGGTTCTCGTTCACGCGCGCCACCGCCTCGGTGATTGTCCTGGGGGGGCTCGTTTTGGCCAGCTTGATCGTCGCCGTCGGCATCAGTGTTGGACAAAGAGCAACACGTCCCGGCCTGGGGCAGCCTTTGCCTGTTCTCTCTGGAGGATTGCTAGTGGATAATCCTGCGAACACGAAATGACCACATTCCTAAAGTACGCCCTCCTGACTCTTGCACTGCTCAACCTGACAGCTTGTGGAGTTCTGGACTACATCATTCCCAAGGGCATGATGGATTACGTATCTCCCAAAGGCACCAAGCTGGCATGGGATGGGGTCACGATCCAGGCGGCCAGCGACGCCAACCTCAACAGCCCGGTGGCCCTCGATGTGGTGCTGCTCAAGGACGATGCCTCGCTGAACATGCTGGTCAGCATGCCCGCCGCCAAATGGTTTGCCAGCCGCGGCGAGATGGAAAAAACCTTCCCGCAGGCCATCCACTACAAGAGTTTCGAAGTGGCGCCGGGGCAGACTCTGCGCGTTGCCACCTCTGATTTCGGTACAGCCCGGGTCACCGGCGTGCTGATGTTTGCCGACTACCTGACCCCGGGTGACCACCGGGTTCGGGTGGACCAGTTGAAGGGGCCGGTGATGGTCCAACTGGCGGCCCGTGATTTCACCGTCACCGCGCCAACCGGTCCATGAGCCCAGGAGCCTCCATGTTGATTGACGCAAGAAACTTTCCCATGGACCAGCAACAGGAGTCGGCTGATGCATAACGCAGCTTCGCCGCGTCCCCGGATCCAGTGGCATGAGGGCATGCTGCTGTCGCCGCAGCACTTCCAGCAGGAATCAGGGCGCGTGGACGCGCTTTTGGCCTGGCAGGTGCAGGCCGCCGCCCCGTTTGCATGGGGTGTGCGCCAACTCAAGATCGACACGGCCCTCCTGGCAGCCGGCATCCTGCGGGTGACGCAGCTCGAGGCCATCCTGCCTGACGGCACGGCGGTGGTGTACTCCGCACAGGATCCCCAGCACGGCGTGCTGGAACTGGACTTGGCGCCCCATGCAGCAGCCATGTCCAACGCGGCGCTGGACGTCCATCTGGCCTTGCCGGTGTCTGCCAACATGCGTGCCAGCGGCGCGCCGGTGCGCTTTCGCTCGGTGACCACCGAGGCGGTGGACGACGAGGTTTCCGAAGCCCTGCCTGCCGATGTGCCGCGGCTGCTGCCCACGCTAACGCTGCTGGCCGGTACCGCGCCTTCAGGCCTGTACACCAGCTTCCGGCTGGCCACGGTGTTCAAGGACAACGAAGTCATCAAGCTCGGTGCCACCCTGCCGCCCCTTTTGGAGGTCCCCAACGACGGCGACCTGTGGGAACGCATCTCTAGCTTTGTGGCGCAGCTGCGCGGCAAGGCGGCGTTTGTTGCCAAGCAGACCGCGGTGCCCTCGTCGCGCACCGAAGACCGCCTGGCCTACCTGGAGCAGCGCGAGCGCCTGCGCAACCTGATGACTGGCCTGCCGCAGGTCGAGGCCGTCATGCGCACGCCGGCACTGCATCCCTACGCGCTGTTCCTGTCCCTGTGCAGCCTGCTGGGGCCGCTCAGCCTGTTGCGCCCCGGCGGCCTGCCGCCGGTGCCACCGGAATACGACCATGCGGATCCGCTGTCCACGCTGAACCCGGTGCTGGCGGCGCTGCAAGGGGCGCTGGATGAAATCAGCCAGGACTACCGCGAGATCAAGTTTGAATTCCGCCACGGCGCGTTTGAGCTGGTACTGCAAGGCGACTGGATCGCGCCGCAGCTCGTCGTCGGCCTGCGCGGCCAGCCCGAGCGCGAACTGACCGCCTGGATGGATGGCGCCATCGTCGGTTCGCAATCCATGTATGGCTCCTTGCGCGAGCGCCGGGTGCTGGGGGCCGAGCGGACCTTCATCGAATCGTCGCAGGAACTCGGCGTGCGCGCCAGCGCCGGCTACACCCTGTTCTCCATCAAACTGGATGAGGCGTTGATCTTGGCCGCCGAGGCGCTGGTGATCAGCAACTCTGCGGAAAGCGCCACGGCGCAACGCCCCCAGGAGATGGTGTTGTTCGTCAAAGGCTGAGACTGAAACAGGAGCACTGTGCGCATGGCCCGTCCCAACCGAGAAAAACACGAAGATGACCATCTGATCGCCCAGTTCCGCGCGTTCTTTGCGGAGGTGTCCAAGGCGCAGGCCCGAGCCATCGAAATGCGCGAGGTGAACCCCGATGCCGCCGCCGCGGCGGTCAGCAAGGACCTGGAGCAGCTGATCGAGCTGCAGACGCTGGAGTCCAAACGGGAGGGCAGCCGCTTCGAGCTGCAAAGCATTGCCGATGCGCGCTACCTGAAGGCCGCGCTGGCCGACGAAATGCTGCTCAACACTGAATGGATTGGCCGCGACCGCTGGACCGACCACCTGCTGGAAGCCTCGCTGTTCCGCACCAGCTTTGCCGGCGATCGCATATTTGAAAAGATCGAGGAACTGCTGTCCAACCGGGAGCCGTCGCTGCGACCGATGGCGGCGCTCTATCTGTTTGCACTGGCCCTGGGCTTCCAGGGGCGCTTTCGCGGGGCGGCCGGCAACGAGCGCTTTGCCGGTTACCGCGCCGAGCTGTTCCAGTTCGTCTACCAGCGTCAGGCCGACCTGTCGGGTCGTGACCGCGTGCTGTCCGAGCGCGCCTATGCCAGCACCCTGTCGCACCTCTCGCCGCGCAAGATGCCCACGCTGAGCCGCTGGTCGGTGATCTTCCTGATCGGCATCCTGGGCCTGCTGGCTCTGTCCGAATTGCTGTGGCTGTGGCAGTCGTGGCCGGTGCGTGAGGCGCTGCAGCCCGGCGCCGGCATCAGCCAGGAAGGCGGCAAATGAGTATCTTGCGGGACAACCTGTTTCTTGCCTCGCTGGCCCTGCTGACGCTGGTCGTCCTGGCGGTCCTGGGCCTGGTCATCTACTTTGCGGCGCGCAACGCCTCGGCCAAGCCCGGCACCGACCCCAAGCTGGTCAAGCTGCGCTTTGACTCCCTGCGCAATTCGTTCCGCCAGGCGGTGGAACTGATCGAGGCCAATATCGCCGCGCGCTCCGAGCGCTATGGCATCCCGTGGGTGCTGGTGCTGAACGAAGGTATGGAGCAACGCGGCCTGCCGATCGAGCAGTCCGGCGTGCCCAGCGCGCTGAGTTCGGAGGCGGCGTCTGCCGCCACCTCGCAAGGCATCTCCTGGCACTTCTTCGACAAGGGCGTCGTCGTCGAAATGCAGGGCGCCTACCTGGGCTCCCCCGACGACGAAAACGCCGCCGAAAAACCCTGGGACGAATTCCTCAGCCTGTGCCACAAGTACCGCCCGCAGCGCCCGTTCGACTCGGTGGTCATCACCGTGCCGGCATCCATGCTGATGGACACCAGCCCGGACGCCGAACTGGAACTCGCCAAGATGGCGCGCCTGGCGCACCGCCGCCTGTGGCTGGCGCAGAACCGCTTTGCGATGCGCTTTGCCGTGTATGTCGCGATCTCCGGCTGCGACAAGATCGAAGGCTT
>JACXTT010004461.1_pt1 | contig 20797 bp, 19 predicted proteins | sample 9270951 | NCBI WGS metagenome assembly JACXTT01 (sample SAMN15532306, study PRJNA645909) | rock metagenome | isolation source: weathered quartz diorite | place: Puerto Rico | collected 2017-06-21
GGCGTCACATGGCGGATGAGATTCACCTCAACGATCTGCTGGCGCAGGAAGCGGAACCGATCGCCCGCAGGCTTCTCGAGGAGTTCGCCAAGCTGGTTCGCGATTCAAATCTCGGCGCCGCCGAGTATCCAGCACGCCTGCGTCAGGTAATGGACGGGCTGTTCAAGGGCCTAGCGAATGCGTCTGCTCAGTCTGACGGTTCGTAACTTCCGCGGCTTCGGTTCGGCCGGCGCGCCGATTGCTCTGGATGCAGACCTCATCCTCATGTTCGGCCCGAGCGGCTTTGGCAAGACGAGCCTGGCCGAAGCAATTGAGTGGTTGTTCTACGGAACGACGCGGCGAAGGCTGCGGGGCGACAGCTACAGCAAGAACGAATACGATGGATCGTTTCCAAACGCTCACGGCGGCACGCCCGTCGAAGTGTCGGCGATCGTCCGCCTTACCAACGGAACCGAGCACGTACTGACGCGCCGCATTCCTGACTCCCGGGCCGACAACGTCTCGGAAACCTTTGTGGACGGCAAGCCAGCCTACTTCGCTTCCATCGGCGTGCATGCCCTCCATGCCGCGCACCCGGTCGTTGCCCAGCATGACCTCCAGTCCCTGATCCATAGCCGCCCCAAGGAGCGGCGCGATGTCATTAGCGGGGCGCTTGGCCTCGACGAGCTGACCGCGCTCAAGACCGCGCTCGACGGGGCGCGGAAGTCGTTTGCTGCCACGGCCCCGCCTGGCGTCGAGGAGGCCCGAGCAAAGCTGCGTCCGTTGGCCATCGTGCTCGGCAGCATCGCGGAGACGAAGTCACTGGGCCAGCGTTGGCAGAAGGCAGCGGTCGAAGTCAAGGCGGACGAAGACTTGCGAGCCCTGATTCAAGCTGGGCAGAGACTCGCTGACAGTCAGGCGGAGGATGTTGATGCGCTGCTCGCGGATCTCCGGCCCCGGCGCCAGCAGCTCAGCAAGAACGTCTTCGACGCCGGCAAGCTCTCACCGCCGACCGACATCGCGGCGACCGCTACCCGCCTGGCGACAGAGACCACGGCCCTGACAACGGCTTGCACTTCGCTGGCCGAGCATCTAGCCATCGTTATCGCGGCGTCCGCAGCGACGTATTCCACCATCCTTCTGCAGTTCTGGGAAACAGGCCTGAAGCTGGCGCCGCAGGACAGCGAATGCCCGATGTGCGAGGAACCGACGCTCACCGCGGGGAAGCGCGCCGAATTGCAGGCGCGGCTGCAGGCGGCTCAGGAGGCGGTGTCAGGAAACAAGCAGCTGACGACCGCCACCGGCACGGCCGCGACGGCGCTGGTGCGCGCCAGGCAGGCAGTCGAGCAGGCCGGCATCCGGGGACTCGCCCAGGACGACCGCTCTCTTCTACAACGCCTTCTCGCCGACAAGGCGGAGACACTCACCGCATTCTTGGCCGTCCACGATGACCTCATGACAGCGGCCCATGAGGTCCACGACGCCGCGACGGCGCTGAGCGAGTTTCTGATCAAAATCCCCGATAAACTCGCAGACACCGGCCGGACGGCCGAGCTGATTGCCGACAGCACGGCTGTACCAAAGCGCTTCGCCACTGCCGCGGCCGCACTCAAGGATCGGCTGCAGCGTTATGTCACAGCCTGGCCGTCGTTCGACCAGGTACTGTCGGCTGAAATCTCTTCCAACAAAGCCATTGCGGAGATCGACGCTGTAGGCAAAGCGCTCAGGGCCGAGACGGAAGTCCGCACTCTCGCCGCCTATGATGCCGTCTTAAGCGGCTCGCGCACGCTCATGCAGAAGACAGAGGGTTACCTGCAGACCAAACAGACCGAGTTGCTGGATTCGCGCGGCAAGGAAATCAAAGCGATGTACGACCAGATGAACCCCGGAGCGCAGGTGGGCTTCGAGAGGATGGAGCCGGCCAACGAACAGCTGCGGCTCCACGCGACTAGTTTCGGGGTTCGGATGAGCGCCGCCGCTAATCTGAGCGAGTGTCAGCTCAACTGTCTCGGCCTGTCGTTCTGGCTCGTTTGGGCCACGACGACGGGCTCGCCTTTCGGCTTCATCCTTCTCGACGATCCGGTCCAGGCCATGGATGATGATCATTGCGAAGCGTTTATCGGTACAGTGGTCCCGTCTCTCTGCGATGAGCACAAAAAACAGGTCATCATGCTGTCGCATGAACGAAAGTTTATCGACCGGATCAGGGATCTCAACAAAGGGCGGGAGACGATCGTCTATCACTACGACGATTACGAGAAGGCCGGGCCGTCGATAACACCGCAAATCAATCTGGCCGTCATGCTGAGCGAAGTGCAGGGGCTCGCGAAAGGAAACGAAGCGAACCGCTCCTCCGCGGTCGACAAGCTTCGGAAGGTTGGCGAGCAGTTCATCCGCGACCTACACCTGAAGCAGGTTGGCACCCCAGCGCCGACGGAATACGACAATGCGCCGCCGAGCGAGTTGCTTGAGCTCTTCAGAACAATTCCGGGCACGCTTCCTGATGAGCATAGCCGACTCAAGGACACATTCGACTTCGCGGCGCCCGCCCATCATCAACAGGCGGGCTACGTTGTTCCGATCATGACAAACATCACGCCTCACATCGACCGGCTGCGCACGTTGATGAAGAAATACAAGTTGCTTCCCTAGAAGGCTGTCCACGGATTTGAGTCCCGTTCCGAAGTCGATCTGAGTTACGCCGGCCGATCCGCGTCCTCCGCTTCCTTACCCAGGAACTCGCGCAATCGGCCGCGTGTCCACGTACATCGTCGTCTTCTGGGCAGCCATCCGGGGATCTTCCTCGCTGACGATGTTGTAGCGGTCGAACACAGCGTCTCTACCTATCCAGAACTGGGACTGAGCAAGCGTGACGCACGGCTCGCTCTAAGCCGGCTGCCATCTCAATACGATTCCTTGTGGGGCGTGTTGTCCTCAGATGCCCCGACCATCATCGTGACGATTTTCTTTTCGCGATCGACCCAGAAGCGACCGCAGCGGTCCCCCCTCCCGCGATCGATTGCCCGCTTGATGGCCGCGGCTTCTGCAGCACTGAGTTGGCTCGCTAGCGTTTTCTTGTAGCCTTTTCCGGTCCATAGGTCGCCATTAGCATCCTGGTTACAAGGGATGCCCCACTCCGCTTTAACCTGTCTCGGGTGGTATGTAGCCATATCGTCTCCTTACGCTCAGGACCTGTATTTGCCGTGGCGGCGCAAAAAGGGATTTTATAACCAATGGCCGATATAGGGGAACAGGCTGCGAAGGACTTACATCACGGTATCCAAGCGCTCTTCCTCGAACTCGAAGCCCTCTGCCCCCTCGGGAGCATGGCCGGCAAAGTATGCCTGCCCGCGGATTAGATAGACGACATGGCCTTCCGGTGTCACGGTCACTTTGTTAATCCCGTGCCCGTTAGCGATCACAGCTGACAGGTGTCGCTGCAGGCTGAGAAGTTTGTTTGCCTTCTCAGGGTCTGTTACTCGATCAGATGGGACTACGAACCGTACTGACCGCCGCGCCTTATCTGCGATCAAGCGCTTATCTCGCTGTAGTACCGAGAACGTCCGGCCAGTGACCCTGTGCAAGGGGTAGGGGTCCCCTGGCGAGTACCTGTGGCCGAGCGAAGGCGTGGTATCTAACTGGACCGTTTCGACCGCGGATTGCAGGCGCCCGAGATAGAGCGCTTGCCATCCATCTCGCATCTTATCCATTTTGATAACGAAGCGCTTCTGAGGTGTGATCCGAAACCGGCCGCCGCCCTTCACGAAGCGATCTAACAGTGGCTGGAGGCCCTCATGCTGAGCCACTAAGCTTCCGTCGTCCGCGTGTACCGTTCCCTGCGTGTCGACGCTGTATTGATCTCCCTCGTCAGGATTTCCAGGGTAGGGCTGGCCCGGGACAAGGGAATTCACATCCAGAACGATCTCAGATGGTAACGGAGTCCGGGGAGGGCCGCTGCGCGGCTCCGGGTTCGAGTCCTCAACCGACGACCAGAGAAAGTATTCGTTCCGCTCAGTACCGACGAATTCGTCCCAATTAGCCTTCTCGTAGATGACCTCATCGACGGTATTTGCGGCATACAGGACGCATAACGTCGGCTTCTTATCGATATTCCCTTCGTGATGCCGGCGCAGAAGGCGCCCCAGCGTCTGCACCCGCTGCCGAACGGATGACGACGCAGCCACAATAATGCCGAGATCGGCCGAAGGTACGTTGAAACCTTCGATAAGCGAGCGTGCCGAGACGATGACCTGAGCCCATCCTTTGCGGAATAATCGAAGCGATTCGGACCGCATCTCGTCGGGGAGCTCGCTATGTTCAGCAACTACCGGAAATCGGCGCCGCAGCTGATCGAACAAAAGCATGACTTCGTCGATGCTTTCGTGAAACAAAATCGCCCTTGTGTGGGGATTGGTGCGGAAGGCAGCATCGAGTAGATGAGCTACCGCAGCAGATCGCTCTTGCATCCGATACAGGAGACGTTTGCGGTCGCCGGTCAACGCCACCAAGCGCGCCGCTCGTGGATTCCGAGGGGCAACCTTCCGACACCAGCGGATGAGGGCTAATCCACGACGGTCGCGTGTCTCGAGCTCTCCACGCAAATCCTTTAGTTCTCGACTCATCCTCTCGTACCGCTCGCGCTCGTCTGGCTTGAGAGCGAGTCCGTAGTGGACGACACGGAACTCGGGCAGGACGCCGAGTCCCACGGCTTCGGCGTAGTTCATCTCGAACACGACGTTCCCGAGCTCTTGGCCAAGCACAGTGGCGTCGAACGGAGGATTAATTGCACTGGCAGACTCATCTTCTTCGTCAGAAGGCTCATCACGTTCTGGTGTGGCAGACAGTCCGAGCGAATATGCGCGCCGAGTGCGAAAGACGTCACGCATGATGGCAGACCCAGCACGGTGACATTCATCGACAATTAGCAATAGCCGATCGGCAATCTCCGCGCGCTCGACCTCGGCCGGCAGCTTGGCCGCCGCCGAGTTCAATACGCACAGCAGAACACGGACGTCGTTGTCGAAGCGCTGAGCGTGCCCTCCGCCCATTAGGCCCACGGCTCTTGGAGGTAAGTTCCCCTGCGTCAGCAGCTCGTCTCGCCATTGCTCAAGAAGAACGACCGTTGGCACGATAACCACGACCCGCAGCGACGGCTGTTCCTGCTGCAATCTTTCAGCGATGGCGAGAGCCAGGATGGTCTTGCCGGCACCGGTGACTACCTTAATGACACCGCGTCGCTCATTGTTGAACCAGGAGTCCACGCATTTCCGCTGCCATTCGTGAAGCTCAACGTTCCGTGTGAGTTGCCAACGCTCAGGTAGAGGTTCGGTATCTTCGCTAACACCACTTGGATCTTGCGGGCCCTTCGGGCGAGACCGCTGCTGCCAATAGTGGATCTGGCTCAGTTGATGGAGAGTCAGATGCTCCTTGGACGTGAGGGCGGACTCAGAATCAGTCATGACTACTCAATCTTGAGGGCTCCATCGTCTTTCGGTCCCGCGTACCCGCGCTTAGCTGCCGCCGCGGAGACACAAAGCGCGCGTAACGTGGGTGTGCGAATAATCCTCCGCTAACGTTGACTTTGACGCCGATGTTGAGTCTCGAGTCACACTCGAACTCATCTTTTGTCTCGTACTTCACGTAGCCCTTTGCGTCACAGAGAACACCAGGGAAGCGTACGAGACGCTCATAGAAGGTCCCGTCCTTGTGATAGAGAGCGTGGCGCGCGCCGAGTTGCCATTCTCGGTTGAGCTTATCGCCTGTGATTCGCTGTTTGGCCTGCGCCGTCGGTGTGCTGGTCGCGAGCGGCACCGTCGCATCATCCTCATGTGCTTGCTTGGTTGATTCGTTCTCTTGATCTGACGCTTCGTCGGTGTCGTCCAACCGAGCCACTCTGCGTAACACAGAGTTGGGCGTGTCCTCGAAGGGGCGGGCCAAACTCCGCAACCAAGACCAGATATCGTCGTCGATCCGAATTGTTCTCAATGCCGTCAGCCTGTGATCCTGTAACCTAGTGTACAGGTGCGTCGTTGCCTGTCAAGGACCTACGATCCAACGGATCAACCCGGGATCGGCTTCCCTGTTATCCACAGGAATCCACCATCAGTTGTGTCCACGGGATTAAAATACCCCTTGTGTTGGGGGGCGTGGTGTATTAAACCCCAGATCATGGGCAGGCCCCCTGGACGTACCAAGACAGCCCGTATCTCCGTCAGCTTCGAGCCCCTGGTTTATGGGGCGCTGGTGGGGCTGGCCAGGCGTGATGACGTCCCGGTCGCCCAGATCATCCGCCGCGCGGTCGCGCAGCTCGTGGCGCCAGACGCCGCGGTGAACGGCTCTCCGACAGAGCCAGCCAGTGACGACGTCCCGGGCCGCGCATGACCAAGGGGAAGAATAAGAAAGGGAGGGGCGGCGGGAGACAGCAGAGCGATCTTCCCTTCGGCAGCGAATTCTCCCCCTCTCAGATCGAGCTGCCAGCGCTGCTCGAGATTGTCCAGGCGAAAGCCGGCGATCCCAAGGCGCTCGAAGCCGCTATTCTCGAACGTTACTTCTCAAAACATGCAGAAGGCCGGACCGACGCCGGCAGCGTTTACAACCGCGCCAAGCTCGCGAACAACTGTAAGCTCGGACTGATCGCCTACGGCATCATCGACCGCAAGGCGAATTTCACACCGTTTGGGCAGGAGTTGCTCGAGGCCCGCCACGATGAAGGCAAGCTCTACACCGTTCTTGCCCGGCACATTCTCCTCAGGCTCAACGGCATGGCGCTGATCCAGCGCATCCAGGACATGACCGTCGCCGGGGAGGAAGTAAATCTCACGACGCTGCGTGAGAGTCTGGCTGACTACGGCATCCACTATCCGCCGGGCGGGAAGCACCCGAGCATGATGCGGCTGTGGCTTCACAAGGCCGGCGTCCTCGTCGGGACGCGGTGGCAGGTGGACGAGATCCGCCTCCAGGAAGTGCTGGGCACTGCTCCCACCGAATTCGAAACACTCGCCCGCCTGACCGAGTTGCAACGGGCTTTTCTGCGGGCACTTGCCAATACTGGCATCACGACGCCGCAGCCGGCCAATGAGATCGCGCGGCTTGCAGCGACGACCTACGGTGTCAAGTATCCCGAAAAGAGCCTCCCGAAACTGGTGCTGAAGGCGCTGATCGATGCCGGCTACATCACCGCGACCAAGACAACCACCGGCCGCGGATCCCGGCCTTTCCTCGTTGCCCCAACGGAGAAGCTCGTCGCCGAAATCGTCGGACCGCTAATTGAACAGCTGAAAGGCCAGACTGATCCCAAGCTGCTCGACCTTCTAAAGAAGCCGCTCAAGGACATCCTTGCGGAAATGAAATCCGCGGACCGCAATGTCGGCGGACTGGCGCTCGAAGCGCTCGCCTTCAAGCTGATGCGTCTCGTCGATATGACCTACGTCGCCACCCGGCTTCGCGCGTCCGGCACCGGCTGGGCGGAGGTGGATCTGATCTTCGAATCCGCCCGCCTCGTGTTCTCGCGCTGGCAGATCCAGTGTAAGAACACCGCCCGAGTAGCGCTTGACGACGTCGCCAAGGAAGTGGGGCTCACGCACTTTCTCAAGAGCAACGTGATCATCGTCGTCACGACCGGCGAGATCGGCTCCGAGGCCCGCCGCTACGCCAACAGGATCATGCAGGATTCCAACCTCGCGATCGTCATGCTGGACGGTGCCGACCTCGCGGCGATCAACAAGAATCCCGCGGCGATCATAGACGTGTTCAACCGCGAAGCCCGCAGCGCCATGAAGCTTAAGGTCTTGGAGGCACTTGAATGACCGCGACCAAGCCGCAGACGTACCACAGGACCAAGCGCGGCCGCATGGTGCTCGGCGACAGCCTCGACGTGCTCGCCGAGATGAAACCCGGTTCCGTCGATCTCATCATGACCAGTCCCCCCTTCGGTCTGGTCCGCAAGAAGGACTACGGCAATGTTGCGGCCGATGAATATATCGACTGGTTCCGGCCGTTTGCCAAAGCCTTCTACCGCGTGCTGACCCAGCGAGGGAGTGCAGTGATCGATATCGGTGGCGCCTGGAACCAGGGCCAGCCAACGCGACACCTATATCACTTCAAGCTGCTGGTCATGATGTGTGAGGAATTTGGATTCCATCTCGCGCAGGATTTCTACTGGTGGAACCCCTCGAAGCTCCCGACGCCTGCTGAGTGGGTCACGGTTCGGCGGGTCCGCGTGAAGGATGCGATCAATACGATCTGGTGGCTGTCGAAGACGCCGTGGCCGAAGGCGAGCAACCGGCGCGTCCTGCAGCCTTATAGCCCGGCGATGCGCGACCTGCTCGAGCGCGGCTACAAGGCGAAGAAGCGGCCGTCCGGGCACGACATCAGCGAGAAGTTTTCCGTCGACAACGGTGCGGCGATTCCGCCCAACCTGATCGCCGTCCCCAACACCGAGAGCAATAGCTTTTATCTGCGCTATTGCCAAGAACGCAACCTGCCGGTTCACCCGGCCCGCTATCCGGCCGAGCTGCCGGAATACTTCATCCGGATGCTGACCGACCCTGGCGATCTCGTGGTGGACCCTTTCGCTGGCAGCTGCGTGACCGGCGAAGTCGCGCAGCGTCTTGAGCGCCGGTGGGTGTGCGTGGAGCTGATCGAGGACTATCTGAAGGGGGGCCTCGGCCGTTTCGCGCGCGAGATTGCGGTCAATGCCAACGGCAACGGGAAGGCATCGGCGAACATCACCAACGAGGGCAATTACTACCGAGTGCCGCGGCCTGGCCTGATGTGGAACGGCCACCACGGCGACGCACTGCCTGTCGATGGCGGTGAGAAGCGCCAGCCGGCCGCGGCGGCTCCCAACGGCAAGGCGAACACGACCAGGGCTGGTGCAGTGAGCAGGGTTCGCAGTACGCGCTAGCGGAGCCGCCACGAGCACGGTTAGTACCGAAGCTGCGTTAGCGGCCTTTCGATCTGCTCGATGTGATCCCAGAAGCATCAGCGATATCTGACACCTACAATAAGCTCCGAATACTCTCCGGGTCTGCAGCTCATCCTCCGAATATTCTCCTTGCGTACGGTAGATTCACTAAATATACTCCAAATAGATTGATTTATACGGAGGAGGGTCCATTGGAGGAAGACCGACAGAAGTTCGTACGACTCGCCAATGCTCGGGTGAACAAGGCGATTAAGGCCATACGGATCATTGGAAATCTCTCGAATAGATCGAATTATTCATACAGCGGAACGGATGTAGACCGGATCTTTCGGGCGTTAAACCAGGAGATAAAGTCCTGCCGTCAAAGGTTTTCTAGCGATGAGATGGGGGAAGAAGGAGACTTCAAAATTGAGTAGGTCACCCGGATCACCAGCGGCCGTGCAGCTGATCGACTTTACTCCGGACGATAGCGTCCACGTCCACGCGGAGGGCGCTATCAGACTGATCTGCGCCAATTTCCGCTCGCACGAGGACGGCCTGCCTGAGTGGATCAAGAACAGCTCGGACATGTACACCAGGCAGGATGCGCCGCCCGACGCCAGCGTGATCGTGCTTCTGCTACAGGACGGTGCCAAGGGCGGCCCAGCTCTGGTCGGCTGCCTGGACTTCGGCGGGATGACCACCGCCGACATCGAGCAGCGCTTCCGCAACTGGGCTGATCCGGAGGCGGCCGGCTCCGGCGCGATCGAAGGCGGGCACGGCAACGGCGGCAAGTGCTACATGACACAGCTATTCGAGACCTACTCCTATGTCCAGACGCTCCGCCAGGGCCGCGGGAACCGCTACGGCTTTCGGGGTGGCAGCTTCCAGCCCGGGTATTTTCCCTCGCCGCAGCAGGGCCGCGGCTACAAGGTCGATGACCCCGATGTCGAGCTGACGCAAGCGCTCAGGCCCTTCGGCTTGAAGATTGCCGACCTCCCGGAGGCGGTGCAGGCCGCATGGAACCGGAGCCACGGTTTCACGCTGGTCCTCGGCGTGGGCGCGAAGTTTCTGACGCGGGGCCGTATCCCGGCCAAGCAGTGGATCGACAATCTCCGCGGTCACCAGCAGATGGTGCGCTCTCTCCAGCGCAACCAGCTCTTCGTCCTCCACAACCGCCAGGTCCAGCCCTTCGCCGCACCGCTGCGCCTCGAGGAGATCCGGCCGATCCCAGGCGCCGAAGCCGCGCGCGTCGTCGAGATTCCGGCTGCGCTCGTCGATCCCACCACCGAGGAGCAGATCGAAACGGGCGCCGTCGCGGGCAGGAGCCGGCTCGAGCTGCGGACGTCGGCTGTCAGCATGCGCTACTCGCTGAAAGCGCGCCACACCATCAACGGTTGGACGCACGACCAGCGCTCGACCGGATACTGGGAGGTGCCGGCGCTCAGCCGGGCAGGTTACGCGGACAAGATCTACGGCGATATCTACCTCGATGCCCTGGCAGGCTACAAGCAGAACGACCGCCGCAATCACAGCGACGCGCCCCTGACGCGGGCGCTCCGCGACTGGATCTCCCGGCAGATCGAGGACTACTCGGCCGAATTCGTGAAACTCGATCGCCTTCAGGCCTCCAAGGAGGAGAAGGACGAGCTAAGCCGGCTCAACGATCAGCTCAACGCCTGGAAGAATCGATTCCTCGAGCGCGAGTTCGGCGGCGTTGGCCAGGATGGCAGCGACGGAACCGGCAAGAGGCCGCGGACACGCCTGCCGCGCGGGGAGGTCGCCCGCGTGGTGCTCACGATGAACCATGGTCACGCGGGTCAGGGAGTCACGTTTCGGCCGAGCCTCGATTTCTTCGACGCGGCCGGCACCCGCGTGCGGGCCGTGCCGTATATGTGGGAATCCTCGGACTGGGCGGTAGCGACCGTCGACGGCGAGCTAAACATGGTAACGACGCATACGCCTGGCACGACGGAGATCACCGCGGTCTGCAAGGATAGCGGCATGCGGTCGAACACGGTCGCCATCGAGGTGCTGGACATTACCAGTATCGAGCTGACCCCCGCCGACATGGAGATCCGGGCCGGTAGCCGGCAGCCCATCGTGGCCACAGTCAAGGCGCGGGACGGCCGCAGCCTGCAGGGCGTCTATCTCGTCTGGACCGAGGACAACACCGCCATCGTCTCCGTGAGCTCCGGTGGGATGGTATTCGGCCTCACCCCGGGAGACAGTCAGATCATCGCCGGCGATAATCAGACGCTGTCTGCCAGCCCCACCCGAGTGAAGGTGCTGGAACCGGGCGAGAAGGGAAAGGACGGTGGCAGCGGCTACCCGAAGATCCTGCTTTCCGAGATCGACGACGACCCCCTCGGCGAGGGCCCGCCCGTTTTCTCCGAGGCCGAGCCGCCCGTCCATCAGCGGCCGCAGGATGTGGATCACAACATCTGGTGGATCAACATGGCGAGCCCGCTGGCGCGACGGTATATCGACCCTGCGCGCGGCGGGGGATCGCGCAGTCTCGAATGGCGCGTCTACCTGCTGGAGCGCTACATCGAGGTCATGGTCAAGATTTTGTTGACGTATGACTTCCAGCACGGCCAGGACATCAGCTTTGAAACCATGCTCCGCCGGTGGGAGGAACAGGCGACGGCCATGCAGCAGCGCGCTGTCGGATCGTTGCAGGGATTCCTGGACGGCGGAGAGATCGGGGAAGCAGCGTGACGACGGAGAAACTCACGGTTCCCGAAAAAGTTTTGATCGCAGCTCTAGAGGCGCGGAAGCGCTCGCCCACGTTCACCGCCGAGGACCTCGTCGTGGAGGCGTGGAAGCTCTATCCTGATACGTTCGGGCTGTCGGGGTATGCGGACAGCTACCCCGATTCCAACCGCGTGCTGACCAACATCATGGGCACCAAGGGCATGCGCGGAAAGGGATGGTTGCGTAAGGTCGGCGAAAAACAGTATCGCCTGACGTCGGCCGGCATCAGCGACGGCGAGGCTTTGCTACGGGAGGGGCCTCCAACATCCGGACAGTCGGCCGAGTATCTGCGCGCCGAGCTGGATCGCCAGACGACATCGGCGCTCGACCGGCTGCTGACGACGGGGGCCGCGCACAAAGCAATCGACGGCTGCGCCGACACAGTGACCTTTCACGAGGCCTGCGGCTTCTGGGACATCACGGCCCGCAGCAACGCCAACACGCTCAACACGCGCCTGACGGACACAACGGTGCTGCTGGACCGCGCGCTCGAAGCGCTGGCAAACAAGGGCGAGTCTGAGGGGCTGAAACTCGCCAGCGGCACCGTCATCACGAAAGCGCAGATCAAGATCTTGCGCGATTTGCATGTCGAGCTCCAGACGCGTCTGAAGTCCGAGCTGGACATACTCCGTCGCCGGACGGATGAGCGTGCCGAGAAGCGCTCACGGGCGATCTGAGGCCTGGCCGATGAGACATCGCCAACTGGAAGACGGCGGTGCTCGGCGCTCGTGCGAACAGCGCCCGAGAATGGATTCTCTATGCTCAGCCCGCCGCTTTGATTACTGGTCAAGCCTCGTTCGGACGGCGTAGCTCTTCCCGGTGCTTACCGGGGCACTCGCTTCAAGGGCAGCGTATCCACGTAGACCGTCGTCTTCTGGGCCGCCATGCGGAGATCGTCCTCGCTAACGATGTTGTAGCGGTCGAACATGCTCCGGGTCACATGACCAGTCACCGCCATGGCGACGCGCTCGGGGACGCCCGCGCGAACCATGTTCCGCGCGGCGGTGCGACGCAAATCGTGGAACAGCTTCTCGGACACGCCAGCAGTACGACACGCGGTGGCCCAGGCCTTTTTAAAATCGCCGACCGGCTTGCCGTCCCGGTGGAACACCAGTTCAATAACGTGGACATTGCCGTGCTCCTCGAACAGCCGCAGCTCCCAGCGGCGGTCAATAAGCTCGGCCAAGTCGCCTTCAAGCATGACGGTGCGGCCACGGCCGGTCTTGGCCGCTTCGGGCCGGAGTCGAATCGCACCAGCGTCTCGGTCAACGTCGGTCCATCTGAGAGAGATGATCTCGCCCTTCCGCCAGCCCGTGAGGTAGGCGAACCGGGTAAAGTCCCGAAGGTCGTCGGGCAGGGCAGCGACCACGGCTTCCAGGTCAGCCCGCTCGAAGAAGCCCTGCCGAGTGTTGTTCTCAGTCAGCACCCGAACCTTCGGGATTGAAGGTAACAACTCACGGTCATGGGCGAGGCGGAGAGCCCGCCGAAGCAGCTCCAGCTCCCGATTGATGGTCGCATTCGACTTCTTTTGCTCGCGGCGCTTAGTGATGTATGCCTCGATCGCGCGAAAGTTAATGTCCAGCGCCCGCCAGTCCCCGAAGTGGTCTCTTAGCGGCTTGATGTGGGAGAGGGCGGAGCCAAGGGACTTAACCCTACGCACCCTGTAGTCCGATACCAGATCGTTTAACAGAGAGCCGAATTGGAGGTGCCGGTGCTGGGGCGTCGTGAATGGCTTGAGACCCTGCCGGTCGGCGGCCAGCTCGTCGAGCTTCTGTCGATGGAATCGCTTGGCAAGCTTCAGGTCCGGGGTCCCGGTGGAGATCTCGTGCTGTTTGCCTCGGACAGAGACGACCGAGAACCAATTCGCCTGCCCCTCGACCCGGATCAGGGTGCCGTCGCCCCGCTTGCCGACCCTCACGCTCTCGATCACCCTCACGGGCGGCCCTCTTTAGCTTTCCGAGCGAGGTGTCGTTGGATGTCGCTCATGCGGAACTTGATGTGGTGGTCGGTGTCCTTGTAGCCGCCCAGTCGCTTCCAGTTCCGGTAAACGAAGTCCGGAGACATAGCGAGGAGCGATGCGGTCTCTTCGAGCCGGATCGCCCGGTCAGGGTCGGGAACGGCATGGGCACAGAGGCGGGGGACCGACAGCAGGCGAGCGAGGCGCTGGAGCAGATCCGCCAGCTCGGCTTCCGGATTTGTCGCTGTTCGGGGCTCTTGGGATCTCACACATAGTTAAGCGTGAGTGCCCTTCGGCGGAATTCGCCAAAGTTTGGGGAAATAGGCGCAGCCGATCACGCCGATCGGCGGCAGATGGCCGACCACAGGGCTCGGCGGTCGTCGCGGCCGTGGAGAGCGCGCCCTACTCCCCAGGTCGCGGCGAGTCGAGTTCCGCGAGCGCTTGGCGACACGCGGGGCAGGTGTAGTAGAGCACCCCGTCCACCTCGTCGATGAACGGCTCGGCCTCCGGACGGTTCGCTCCGACACAACCGTAGATGAGCCGCTCGTCCGGCGTCGGAATCATCATCGACACAGCTACGTAGCGGCCGGGGCGGCCGGCTTCGGCCCGGGCTTGGGGCCCGGCTTGGCCCCTGGCTGCGCGGCCGGTGGCTTCGCGCTGGCATCGCGCACGGCCTGAATCACCTGAGCCGAGCTGACCTCGAGCGTCAGCTTGCCCGTTCCCGCCACCTCCTCCAGCACCTGCGCCAGCGGGACCTCGAACAGCAGCCTGTTGCCGACCATCCGAATGACCATCTCGTCCATCAGTAGCCTCCCGTCTTGGGTTCGATCACCGCCGGCTGCTTGCAAAAGTCGCGCTCGGTCCGTTCATCGAGGAAGAGAGGAAGGCAGTCGGGCGTCGAAGGCCCGGCTAGGGGAGGATCGTTCTAGTGGAACCCACAGTTGTCCGTCGCTTCTTCGAAAACTACGCCCGCCCTTTCCATGCGGGTGCCTTCTCTACTCCACTTACGGGGGCGGTGAAGCAAGCCTTGGAAGAAGGCAGGCTCGTTTACAAAAGTGTGGGTGCCACCATTCGCTGGGCCCTTATGCTTTCCAAGCCAGCACACTCGGTTCGACGCTGCAAGTCGTTTACAGGCGAGGTTGGTTGCACGATCCCAGTTGGCGCAACGCTGGCCGAGCACGTCGCGTGGTCCGCAGAGGTGCCGCCCTCAGACGTTCTCCCTGACTTCGTTCAGGTCCACCAAGAGGACCGCCGCCTGGTTGCCCATCTGGAGCAGCACGGCCATCGCCTGCGAGCAGTGCGCATCAGTGCCGCCTCGGAGTTGGTCGGAACCTATTCCCGGGGAGGCGACTTGGCAATTGGTCCAGCGGATCTCGCTACACTGTGTGTCCTTCCCTGGGAGCCACGTGTACGCCGAAAGGCGGTCCTGGAGGAAGTAAGCCGAGTTACTGGCTACCGGGACGACTATCCCTACTACAACCGCAACAACTCCTGGGCGGCTGTCTCTCTCCGGGGATTCGATCCAGCTGCCCCCTCGTACGGGCTGAAGCCCAACGAAATGTCCAGGCGATGGAAGGCAGAGCATCCCGACGCGCTTTCCCAGCGCTGTGGCACTACGACCATGGCAGCGCAGTGCCCAAACATCATGGCGTTGCTTGATGCCTTCCCGTGGGGCTCGGGCTTCGAGCGTGTGCGCTTGCTGCGCCTGGGTCCTTCCCTGAAGGGGAGATCCAGCGAACTTACGCGTCACTGTGACATCACTGACCGCGACCTTGGAACCGGTGATGGGCAGCTTTGCCGGTTCCATTTCCCCCTTGTCACCCATCCAGATGTTCGGAGTGAGTGCTGGGACCTGTTTGGTAACAAGTTGTCCATGAACCTTGCCCCGTGGGTTCTGTACTACATGGACATTCGCAAGCCCCACGCGGCGTCGAACCCCACCGATCGTGAGCGCATTCACCTGACGTTTGATGTCTTTGTTGATCGACGTCTTCGGGAGGCAATAGAAGCAGCCTATCGAGCCACAACGTCGTGAGCGTGCGGTGAGGAGGTGCCTTGTACCTGAGCAAGCCGGAGGAGCATTCTCAGCACTCCGGGTGTCGGCCCTATGCGGTGATCGAAGGCCGCTGAGCCCCTCAGAGCGGCGATCTTTGCCTACCCCTTACGAGGTCCTGCCGCGGCGGTTGGTGAGGTGTTCGTCGACTCGGCCTTATTGTCGTCCATGTGTCAGTCAGACCAAAATCGCTTGAATCGGTCGGCCGCCAGCTCGGTGTACCGCACCGTGTGCTGAATATTGCGATGACCGAGGTAGTGCTGGATCGCCCGAGTGTCGTGTCCCTCGTTCGCGAGTTTGAAGCCGCAGGCGTGCCGCAGCATGTGTGGATGGACCGGAAAGTCGAGGCTCGCCTCGTCACCGGCCCGGGCGATGATCTTTCGAACCGACGAGTCGGTCATCGCGCCCCCGCGCTCGCTCGTCAGCACGTATGGCGAGAGCCCTTGCTCGCGCCGAAGGCGTCGGAGCGCCCGAAGCTCAGGGCCACGAAGGGGATGGGTCGAAGGCACGCCGTTCTTCAGACGCGCGACGTGAAGGAGTCCTTGTTCGAGGTCGACCTGATCCCAGCGCAGTGCCACCAGCTCACTGACTCGCAAGCCGTGACGGTACGCGAGGAGAATCAGGGTTGCGTCTCGGTGTCCATACCTTCCAATGCGGCTCGCCGCTTTGATCAACTTATCGACTTCCTGCGGCGTGAGGTGTTCGCGGGATCGGCGGTCGCGGTTTGCCACGCGCCGCGGTGGAGTAACTTTCCCGTTTTCGGGTGTTGGCGTCGCGTCGTCCACTGCTGCAACCTCCTCCAGAAGCGCCGTCGATATCGTGTGACTTTCCCGTTTTGGCGTCTTTTCGGCAAAGTGTTCCGAAATGCTTATCGCGGGCCGACCGTTGCAAACTTTGGCCCGGATAGTGTGGAGTGACGGAAGTTCAGCGAGCGCGGCCGACCTTGGAGATTCTAAAGACTTTAGAATGCATCGAGCGGTGGTACAGACGCTTTTCGCGCGAGGGAGGCCCGTGCGGCACGATTACTTCGGAATCGGGCTGTCGTCAGCTTCCTCGTGGAGAATTCGGAGTACCGTCTCCACGGCGTCGTCCACGCCAACGCCCGCTTCGGTGAGCCTGCCCACGGCGCCGATGATGGCGATCATCGGGTCCGACAGAACGTGCAGCCGCAATCGTACCCAGCCCTCTAGGCGGTCCTGCTCCTCATCGTCAGGGCGACTCCGTGCCCGGCGTCGCCACCAAAGGCTGAGAAATGTCCTGGGACTCACAGTGGGCACGCGCAGTTCGTTGCAAACCAAACGCCGAAGGTGCGTTTTGGTGGGTTTCGTGGATGAACCGTAGTACCGGCTGACTCGCGGCTTGCCACAGTCGTCGCCCGTGTCCGGGGCCGAGCGGAGGAGCGCGATAACCCACCTAACCCCCTAAACCCACCTAACCCACTCGGACACTTTTTGTCGGCCGTTTACGCAAGCATTTGGCGTCACAGTCTTACTCCACCCGATACAGCTTCTTGCCGCTCAAGACCCGCGACCGAATCCGCACTGATCCGATCACACGACCTTCGATCTTCGACAGCGCCTTACCCAGCCGCTTCAGCTGCGACTGGAAGCCCATCGCCTCGATCTCGAGGCCCGACTTCTCGGCAACGTCCAGAAGTTGATGCGCATGCGCCTCTCGCGGGAGCATGTTCTGTTCGACGCCTTCTCGCCAGAGGTGGATGAACATCCTCCATGGCGTGAGCTCGTCGTCGCCCTGATCGGTGGTGCTCTCGCGATTCGCCAGCAGTCCTTCGACGCCGGCCACCGCCAGCACGCCGCCCACGACGTCGAGCCACGAGTCGTACGACCCGAACATCGTGCCGAGAACTTCGGACCCACGCGGTTGACCCTTGAGCACCCACGCTCTGGCGAGCGTCAGGCACGCCGCGACGAGCTGGCCGCGCTGCTCGCGGACCCACCGCAGCAAGTCGGGATGACGGAAACCGGTCCGGAGCTCTGGACGTTCAACCTCTGGCTCTAGCCGAATCCACACCGTCCTTCGCGCCAACTCCCTCGACAGGGACACCTGATTACCGGTGGCCACCCACACCGCCCGGTTGAGAGGTCGCACCTGACGGCTGACGCCGAGCAGGCGGTCCTCCCAGATTTCCGCCGTGAGCACGCGCGCGAGTGGCGCGCTATCGAGATGGCCGACGATGTTGTCCAGCACGACCATGCTGGCGCCGGCGACGAGGACGCTGGTGATGAACTTTCGCGTTTCCTCGCTGTCCCTGGGCTCAGGGCCCTTGCCGGCTTCCCGCCCGGTCGCTACGACACTGCAGCAGTCCGCGAGCAGCCCTTTCCCCGAACCCGGCGTCGTCGCATCGATGACATGCAGGGGGGTCGGTCCAGTGATGAACTCGCGGACAAACGGCAGGACCAGCAAGGCGAGCGCGTTAGCGCGGCTGCTCGGGCTGTCGAACGGAAAGTCGTAGAGCAGCTCCAACAAGAGTTCCATCGCAGCGCCGACCTCGGTGACTGTTGGCTGCTGAGAAATCTCAGGCAAGTCGAGGTGCGGCGCAGGTGAGTACCACAGCAGGGTTTGAGGTTGGTACCCCGCGGTCGTGACGACCTCGCCGTTGCGCGAAAGCACCGGAGTCTCGATGACGCCGCGCAGCTCAGGAAGGCCGGGCCAGTCAGCGGACGTAAGGATGTCACGCACGACCGCAGACGGCGGCACCACGCTTTTGGGGCCGTTACGCCCCTCGGCAAGAAAAGTAACGTTCCTCATCAAGTAGCCACGCAGCGTGTCGTCGGTCAGAACTTGGATAGCGCACGGGCCATTGCTCACATGCTGGATGACCCGCACCAGGTTCTCAGGCCCGACGAAGAGCCGCGGGCCGCCATTGCGACTATTCGTCTGGACGACCACGTTGTGGGCGTCCTCGAGGATCTGACGCCAGTCACCATTGCGGAGATCCACTACCGGTCTCACATCGTCCGAACTCCGCCAAGCTTCGAATGTCGGTGCGTCGTTGATGAGCACCTGCAGTTGATCTAGCGTGCCTCCGGCCTCGAGCCAGTCACTTACATCGGCCTTCTCGGCGACGCCCGGCAGCGTGACGACGCGCACGGTGATGTCACACGCCTTGAGCGAGGTGCCGGCCTGGTCGGCGTAGCGACGCCCCGGCTCATCGTTGTCAGGAATCAGTACTACTTCTTCAACGCCACTTGCCTTTATGATCGCCGCGTACTCGTCGCGCCAGGCGCCAGCGCCCATTGGCGTCGTGGTGACGGGCAACCCAAGGGCGGCGATGTTGTCAGCGTCTTTTTCACCCTCGACGAGTAACGCGAGCCGCTGGCCCTGCAATTCCGCGAGGCGGTAAGGTACCCGACGCACGCCGTCCATCTTCCAGACCCAGTCGCCCTTGGCGTTACGGCGACGCAGGCGGAAGCTTTTGGGAGTCAATCTGACGTTCTCGTAGAGGAGGTTGCCCTGCTCGTCGCGGTAACGGTACGTTGCCACGATATCGTCCGACGGCCTCAAGTCGGCCATCGACATGCCCAAGGCGGCGACGATCTGCCGTGCGCTGCAGTCGGCAAAGCAGTGTACGAGGACGCGGCCATCATCACCGACGGCGAGTGATAGGGATGGCCGATCGTCGTCGTGGGCGGGACAACGCGCGGTCCAGCCGTTGCTGGTGCGCGTCACGTCGCTCAGCTTCGTGAGGATCTCCGGGTCGCTCATCGAACCCTCCGCGGCTGCTTCTGCCGGACACCGCATAGCTGACGCTCGCCGTTGACGAGCTCCCACCAGAAGAGGTCCGCGACGCCCTCGTCGCGCAGGTCGCCCACAATATCTTTACCGTGACCATTCCATTCTGCGATGACCTGCTTGGGCTTAAATGCACCCTCGTACCGCGCGACCACCGCCTGGAAGCTGCGACACTCGTGGTCACGCACATACCGCTCGGCCTCGAGAGAACTTTCGGCCAGCACGTAGTACGGCCAGATCCACCAACGATCACTCGACTTCTTCTCGATACCCTTCACCAGCCACAGTTTTTGGCGCATAGGCCCCTTTGTGAGCCGGGCGTCGCCCCGACATGGGAACGATTTGCCTGGCCGCGTTGCACAAGGGAAGCGTAGCGATCGGGCGCGCAATCGTCACAGGGGCAGAAGTGTGCCGAATCCACCAAGACGGTCGTGCTTTTTGCCCTCTAGCGTCGCGGTGCTAAATTGCCGGAGAGGCGCAAGGCCATGGCGAGAACGATCAAGCGGCTAAACGATCGCTTAAAGTCCGCTGACCTCGATCAGGTTATCCAGCGGGGCGATTTCGGGATCTGGCGGGATGAATTCGCGTGGTGGCGTCGCATTGGAGTCGATCCCGCGCCTCTCATCAAATTGCTCGAGATGGCTAGCGTCCAGCGGATGCGGTACGAGGAGCAGCTCGAAGAGTCGAGAAAATGGCCTCGAGACGTCCGGGACGCGCGAAAGGCCTTGAAGGATGCCGCCCCGCTCATCGCCTTTCTAAAAACGAAGACAAAGGTGGACGATGATGGCTCACCAGAGCTTCTCTTCGGTGACCTCGGTGAGCAAGTCGAGCGCGCGATGCAGAACTACATCAATAACCGGCCACAGGTTGTTCCCCGCGGCCGCCCCGCCGACTTATGGCTAGCGCAATGTGTCACGTTATTGGCCAAGCAACTCATGGTTGGTCCCTTTTTCGGGCGCGCGACTCGACCGCGTGGCTGGGTGAGGCAATCAGAGAAGAACACTATCACTGTGATAGAGCGCCTGCTGAAGTTGGCGGGCCACGGCGACGTCGTGACTCGCGAAAAGATCCGCCACGTCATCCGTCGAATCCGCCCCTTCCTCAGAAGGGAACGCGCCCGCTCACGGTAGTTGAGAAAGTAGGGTGGGTTCGGAAGAGGGGACGCGTTCACGAAGATTCAGCGGGTCGACTTCTTCCGCGATGTTCCAAGCGTGGCACAACGACCCAGGTCCGCCAAGTAGCTGAGGCACCCCAGACGGCGTCTTGGTTCGCCTGTGTCAACGCCGACGTACTTTTGACCCACCTTCGCCGGTTTGGAATTGACCCGCCCCCGGCGGGTTGTCGTTCGCAGCGTCGTCCTGCGGTCGCGTGAGGGTGGCCGTGCCGACGCCGA
>JACXTT010004462.1_pt1 | contig 20792 bp, 11 predicted proteins | sample 9270951 | NCBI WGS metagenome assembly JACXTT01 (sample SAMN15532306, study PRJNA645909) | rock metagenome | isolation source: weathered quartz diorite | place: Puerto Rico | collected 2017-06-21
GCCGATTGACGGGAGTGTCACCGCGGGTTGCGGACACGAGGCGATGGAACTTGACGGCAGTGGGGCCTTTGTGCCACTTGCGAACGGCGGGGAACTGCGCATAGGGATCTTCGTTGTATGGATTCAGATAAAGGGGTGAATAGAAGATCAGCTTGCTGCCGATCAAACGGCTCGCATAATTGCGCGATGAATAATAATCGTTCGAGCGTAGGTGATAGGTCGATCGATAAGAGAGATTTCCCGAGCGATCGATGTTGAAGAGACCAACCTCTGTACCACCGCGTGCGTAGCTATAACCGATCACCACTACCGTGTCGTCCGACACGAGCATTTCGTCATACCACGTGCCGCTCGGCTCAATGTCAGGACCAAAGGCGTCAACCGCCGAGATCGGCCTCAACGCGTTGTCGCCGATTGCCACGGTGAACAAGCGACCACGTCGCAAAACCACGAGATGATCTCCATGCAGTTTGACGATACCACCTTCATCGACGCCGGCGTGTTGCGTGTTTGTGATTGACTCCGACTGGGCTTCGGATGCATCCGCAGATTTTGCGAGCCCAGCAGTTGATGCAGGCGCCGGCGGTGCGGCACTTTCATTTGCCGAATAGGCTCTCGCTTCGCGCTTTCGCTCTTCAGCAACCTGTTTTAGGTAAGCCTTCAGCTCATCCTCCGAGCCGAACGAGCGCATCGTTTTTTTGGCGCTTTTGGGCCACGTACCGCGCGCCGAAGCCGAGGATACCGATTGCTTCGCACACGCCGCCAATGCTGAGATCAAAGCAATGGCCGCAGTCGCAGAAAACACAAACGAGGTAAATGAAAGCGCGAAGTTTCGCGCTATCCTAAGGTTCTTCATGATTGATTCTCCTGTGCGTATTGCTCGAACACATCAGAAGAACGGATAGGCCCGTGGAACTTGCGTGTCTCAGATTACCGGGGTGTCTTCTCGGTTGGAGGCGCATTGTTTCTGCGCTATATTCGAAGAGCGAGATGCGGAGGGGTCGCATAATGGTATTGCAGCGGTCTTGAAAACCGCCGCCCGTAAGGGTATGCAGGTTCGAGTCCTGTCCCCTCCGCCATTGTTTCCGCTAATGGCTGCCGCTAGCATCCCCCAGGATTGCAGCGGCTTTTTCATGCACGCAAGAATGTTGACGATGCTTTTAAAGGGTGAGATTGCGCCGGCAGGACTGCTGGCTTTGCTCGACGGGTGGAAAGACTATCTGGGACGAGTTTGGCAATACGTTAACGACGTTCACAAGATCGGCAACCTGCAATTGTCAGTCACGACGGTCGTCGAAGGCCTCCTCATCTTCATCGTGGCGCTCTTTCTTTCGCGTACGCTTAGCGCCTTTCTCCAACGGCGCATCGCCAAACGCGCTTACCTCGATCCGGGACTGTCTTACACTCTCGGGCGCCTCACCCAATATCTGATCGTAACGTTAGGCGTCTTGCTGGCGCTGAAGTCCGCTTTCAACCTTGACCTCACATCGATCGCGGTAGTCTTTACAGCGCTGTCGGTGGGCATCGGTTTTGGGTTGCAGTACATCGCCGCCGACATCGCGTCAGGATTCATTTTGCTTTTCGAAAGACCTATTCGCGTTGGCGATCGCATCAGCATCGGCAATCAGGAAGGCGACGTGCAAAGCATCAATCTGCGCACGACGGTGTTGAATACAAACGATCGAGTATCCGTGATTGTTCCGAACTCGAAGCTGGTGCGCGACCAGCTTATCAATTGGTCATACGGAGATCCGCGCGCGCGACTGGCAATCCCGATCGGCATCGCCACCGACGCTGATGTCGATTTGGTGACGCGCACGCTTATGAAGGCAGCCGAGGGTGTTGATAACGTGCTTCCGGATCCGCCGCCAAAGGTGCAGTTCCTCGAATTTGGTGACTGGTCGAACAACTTCCGATTATTAGTGTGGACGAACCGCCCGCGTTTGCACCGCCAGATTCGCAGCGACATCAACTATCAAATTAATAGATTGTTTCGCGATGCCGGAATTGAGATTCCTTATCCGCAAACTGAACTTCGAATTCGTCAGGGTGCGGTGCACATCGACGATCACCTTCGCGTGGGCGACGATGACGACCTTACGAGCAGTCGAGGGGACTAGCGATGTCGCCGTCGTCTCGGAGTCGGCAACTTAAAATCGGGACACTTGCTCTTCGGCTCATTGGTGGTTGCGTTGCAGCGCTCCGTGCGCGTCACGGTGGTTAATCCCAATTTCGATTTCAGTTGGGTGAAAGGAAACCAGGCGGTGGCATCGCTCGCGCTGCATTTCGCTTTGGTGGTGAACTTGCAGATTTGAATTGCATAGATCGGATGGATCTCCCACAGCGCCAGGCGTTCGAAGTCTTTGGCATTGTCACGCGCCGGATTTGTGCCGGCGTGACCATCGGCAGTGCAGGGAACATGACTCCCGTCGAAAAATAATTGACCGACGATCTTCACCGGATGTTTCTTCAGGAAGCTTTGGTAGTCAGGCGAATCGAATAAATCCCACGCGGGTGGCCGGTAGTGAGGAACAATCTCGGCCACGACCGTGTTACACATCTTCGTCTCGTTCGGATCCTCGGCAAGTGTGATGTGAATGTCGTTGTAAGCGCATCCGAGCAGGTTGCATTGCACGCTCTCCCCGTTCCCTTCGGTCAAAGGTCTATCTTTATCCACGTTTGAATGGCGTGCCTCCAACACATACCCGATGAATGACACAGTCTGGCCTTCACCCAATCGTTTTCCGTTTCCCAAACTGATTATGTTTGCGAGCTTCGCGCGACTAGCGGGCGGCTCGCCCTTTGGAATCGAGGGCTCAGTGTTGCTGGCATCATTCAACTGACTGAAAGTTGTCAACGTCACCGGAGCAACGTCTTTCGTCGGTGCGCAGAAATTATTTTTCTGGGCATTCTGTTTGTCGTTCGCGACGCTCTTGAAGCAGCCGGTATTCCCGCACAAGAAATCGATTCGCTGCGGTTTGTTTGTGAATGGCCTGAGCTGAAGCGGCAGAGGTTTGCCGCAAGTCTTAAACCTCAGCTTCTGAGCAACAGTCGATTGACTCAGCGAGAAAACTACAGCTCCCAGCAACATGGCGTGAATGAAACAGCTTTTCATTATCCGAACCTTCGCGTCCCTTGCGGCGCATGCTATACCCGTCTGTCGCTACCATCAATATCGCAATTTGAGCTTGCGGTGAAAACGGGTTGCAGCTAGTCTAGCAGTGACTGAGTGACCATTCATTCAGTGGGTCATATGGCTAAAAGAGTCAATAGAAATGGGGCAACGGGGAAACGCGAGTTGATTTTGCGCGCCGCCATTCGGGTGTTCGCGCGCAACGGTTATTTCAATTCCAAAGTCGCTGATATCGCGCGCGCCGCGGACGTTGCTGACGGCACGGTCTATCTCTATTTCAAAAGCAAGGACGAGATTCTTCATTCGATTTTTGATCAGAATATGGCGGAAGCGATCGCTGCCGGTCGCAAGTTGATCGCGGATCTGAAAGATCCTCGGGAGAAGCTGCGCCGCATTGCGAAACTTCATCTTGAGCGTCTTGGGGCCGATCGCGATCTGGCGGTGGTGTTTCAGGTTGAGCTGCGCGGCTCCACAAAGTTCATGGAAGAGTTTTCCGCCGCCGGGTTCGCTGAGTATCTCAATCTGTTATGTAAGTGCTTTGAAGAGGGCCAGCGCTCCGGCGTGTTTCGTAAGAACCTGAACGCGAAGGTCATGTCAAAAATTCTTTTCGGCGCGCTGGACGAGATGGCGACCAATTGGATTATCTCGAAACGTAGTTACAAGCTCGAACCGATGGCCGACGTGGTGATGGATGTGTTTCTGAATGGAGTTACGGCGGAATGATGCAGCCCAGTTCAATGATTGAAGTTGTCCCGCCTGCCCGCATTCCTCTCCTGCCTGACGAACCGACGACGCTCGTCGAACTCTACGCTCGCGTCGCGACTGAACATCCGAAACTCGACACACTGAACTACAAACGCGAGGGCGCATGGCATTCTTTGTCGGCGGACGAAATGGTGCGGCGTGCGCGGCATGTGGCGCTGGGGTTGTATGCGCTCGGAATTCGCAAGGGCGATCGGGTAGCGATCGTCTCGGAAAGTTGCGTTGAATGGGTGCTCGCCGATCAGGGCTGCATTCTTGCGGGTGCGATCACGGTACCAATCTACCCCACGCTCACTCCCGATCAAGCGAAGTACATTGTGAACGATTGCGGGGCGCGCGCCATCTTCGTGGCCACTCCCGACAAGCTGAGCGAGATCGATCCGGCTTTGAACCAATGCTCAACCATCGAGAACGTGATCCTCTTATCAGGAACACGATCAGACCGAGACCAGGCTATACCGTTCGACCAGTTGCAGGAACGTGGCCGCGCCTTCGGTGAACAGCATCCCGCCGTGATTAATGAACTAGCTGCCGCGAGCCAGTCGGAAGATCTTGCGACAATCATCTACACATCGGGAACGACGGGCGAGCCCAAGGGCGTGATGCTGACGCATGCGAACATGGTTTCGAACTTGATCGACTCATCAAATCATCTCGAATTCGGCGAGGCTGATTGCGCGCTCTCGGTGCTGCCGCTGTCGCACAGTTTCGAGCGCCAAGCGATGAACATGTACCTTTATCACGGCATGAGCGTTTACTTCGGCTCATTGGACAATCTCGGTGAATATCTGCGTGAAGTTCATCCGACGGTCTTCGTAGGCGTGCCGCGGATTTACGAGAAGATCATTCAACGCGTTCAGGATCGTGCCGCGGCAAAAGGTGAGTGGAATGCGGCACTCGTGTCATGGGCCATCGACGTCGCGCGTACCTGCGCCCAACGCCAGTCGAATCGCGAGCGCATTTCGATCTGGCTTTGGTTGAAGCACAAGCTCGGGGACATTCTGGTTTACGAGAAGCTGCGCAAAGCGATGGGTGGCCGCATTCGCATTCTCGTATCCGGCGGCGCGGCCCTTGCTGATGATGTCGCGCTGGCATTTCTGGGCGCGGGTCTGCCGATCGTGCAGGGTTACGGCCTGACCGAAACCTCGCCGGTGATTTCCGCGGGCCAACTCAACGACATTCGCGTCGGCACTTCAGGCAAACCGATCCGCAACGTCGAAGTGCGGATTGCGGCCGACGGCGAAATCGAAGCGCGCGGGCCCAACATCATGCAGGGCTATTGGCACAAGCCTGAAGCGACGCGCGCAGTGATGACCGAAGACGGTTGGTTCAAAACTGGAGACATTGGCCGTTTCGATGCGGATGGTTTTTTGACGATTACGGATCGCAAGAAAGAATTACTGAAAACTTCCGGCGGCAAGTACATTGCGCCTCAACCGATCGAACAATTGATTAAAGGATCGCGTTTCGTCAATCAAGTGATCGTCATTGGCGATGGCCGCAAGTTCCCTGCGGCGCTGATCGTTCCTGATTGGCACCAGCTGGAGGGATACGCGAAATATAAAGGACTCGATCTTCACACCCGCGCGGACTTTTGTCACAGCCCGATCATTATTGATCTCTTCGAGAGACAGATTGCCGCGCGCACGGAAAGCCTGGCGCAATTCGAGAAGATCAAAAAGATCGCGCTACTGGATCACGAGCTGACTGTCGAAGGCGGAGAGTTAACGCCAACCCTTAAGGTCAAGCGCCGAGTTGTCGACGAGAAGTATGCGCCGGTAATCGATCGGATCTACTCCGAAGCTGCTAATCACAATCAATCGTGATTTGGCGTCAACGATTTCACTTTTCCGAATCGAACCCTTCAGTAAGTCGCCGCCTGGTATGAGTGGGCCGCTGAAATCAGAATGGCATTTCGCCGCGAACCTTTATATCGAAACCAGCCAGAATGCGATCCGCTGCTTCGCGGGCGGCTTGCTTGATTGAATACTCGGAATAAATTGCACCGTTGCGACTGGGAGACGTTATCCCGCCGCGGCCGTTTGGATAAATATGCTGATTGGTGCGCCCGGATCGTTTGATGTTGCCGGTCTCGGGTTCGATCACGGTGTAATCAACATAAAACTCATCCTGCCCGTTGCGAACTTGCTTTCCAGCGTCGGCGTAGACGCTGCGAATTTCCAGACTGACCACCCAGCGCGTTGTTTCCTGCTTTGCGGATTTGCGCGCCTCAGCCCGATTCATGTTGTTACCCGCAGAGGTCGCAAAGACGATCTCGGCATCGCCCAAACGACGAATGCAATTTTCCAGCACCGTGTCGTAAATGTAGAACGGAATCGTAGTGAACGCGGGGTGCCCGTCGATGCCGACCAGTAATTGAACTTTCGGAGCAGGTTCCGGCTTTTTCTCGATGGGCTTTGGTCCCGATACTGAGGTTGTGGTCGACGTGGTGGTCGAGCCACCCGTGGTGCGGCGACCCGATTGCGCGGTCGCACTGACCACGCATAGTAGCAGGCTTATTAGGACTGCTGCGGCGAGGTTGTTAGACCAATGCTTCATTCAGCGCGGGCATTCTACCACCGTTGATTTGGAACTCTGATGCAGATTCTCCGACCTTATGTTGTCGACATTCTCTTCACGAATGTGATCACGGCGAGTTCCTCAAGCTGACAGCGTGAGGGACATCAATTAGACTCGCAATTTCATGGAGACGAAGCCTCGGAAGTTACAGATCACCCGGGTCCGCGAGCAAGGACGCGATATCCGTTCGTTCGACTTGATTCCTGAAGACGCGATTGTGTCGCATGACGTTCAGTTTATCCCTGGACAGGTCGCAGTGATGCGAGTGGAAAACGAAGAGCCCGCCTATTTTGCTTTTGCGGCCGCGCCGGAAGATCTCGAATTGGAGATCCTGGTGAAACGTACGATAGGCGCCAGCGTGGCTCTGTTCGATATGAAGGAAGGCGAGCGCGTCGATCTGCTGAGCGTTGCCGGCCATGGATTCGATCTGGAAAAGCAGCGGGGTCGCGATTTGGTTTTCATCGCGATGGGAACGGGAGTCGCACCTTTGCGTTCGGCCCTGCGGCATGTGCTGAAGCGAAAGGATGATTTTGGTCAACTCGTTGTGCTGTACGGCGCGCGCACGCCGGATGATTTTTGTTATCGCGATGAAACGGAAAGTTGGGAAGACGCCGGAGTTGAACTGCGCCAGGTGATCTCACGGCCAGATGGTCACGATTGGTCGGGACCGACGGGCTACGTGCAATCGCTGCTCGATCATGTGTTGCCGGATTTGAAATCGCCCGTCGCGCTCGTGTGCGGCTCAAGAGAGATGATCGCCCAAACGAAAGATCGTTTGGAGCAGATGGGATTCGCGGGGGAGGATATTTTGACGAACTACTAAGAAATTAATCCGCAGATTACGCAGATTTCACAGAAAAAAGACGAGCCACAAAAAGCACAAAATAGAACAGGAGACTATCCGCAGATTACGCAGATTTCACAGTTGAAAAGGCGATGACGAGATGTGCTGGTTCGACTGGAACCTTTTATTGTTCCTCCGCTTTATCTGCGTAATCTGTGTAATCTGCGGATAAGTCTTAGTTCGTCGGCTCCCATTTTTGTGCCTCTTGTGCCTTTTCGTGGCTAATGTTTTTTCTGCGTAATCTGTGTAATCTGCGGATAGTGTCTCAGTTCGTCGCGCCGAATCCATGCTTCTGTTTGCATAGGCGACAGTAAGTCGGCGGCTCGAAGTTATCAAGCTGATGCTTTACCGGTTTCACGGTTTTCAAAAACGCAAAAATATCCTTCAGATCTCCGTCGCCCATCTTGCCGAAGAAATACCAGGGCATGGAAGCATGCAACGGGCGCGCGCCGACTTTGCCGATGCGCATCGCCTGAATGAAAGTAAGATCGTTGTAGTAACCGATGCCCGACGCCGCGGGTGTGATGTTTGTGGAAGCGACCGGACCTTTTGGTTCATACAGAATGAAGCCACCTGCGAAATCCATCCCCGGCATCGGCTGACCTTTCTCCTGTGGCGTGTGACAGTCAACGCACGCGGCCATTGAAACCAGATACGCGCCGCGTTTTTCTGCACTGGAAAGATCAGGTTTCACTTCCGCAGTCACGGGCTCCGGCACGTTGTTCATTAGATACTTCAAAGGAAAAGGCATTTGAGTCGTCGGTAGTTGATTCTTCACCGCCGGCACGCTGCGCAAGTAGACGATGACCGAGGCCAGGTCTTCATCCGACATTTCGCGGTAATGCGGATAGGGCATAATCGGAAACAGCGTACGCCCGTCGTGGCCGATGCCTTCGCGAATCGCGCGCGCCAGCGTGTCATCGCTCCAATTGCCGGCGCCGGTTTCCGGATCAGATGTGATGTTTGGTGATACCAGCCACGGCAACATTTGATCTGACCAGATGTGGCCCGAGCCTTCCCGGCCGGCCACGGGCGGCGCGCCGGGCTTCGACCAATCGAGATCACTGTGACAACCAAAGCAGCCGTTGACCCCGTCAACCAGATACTTGCCGCGAATCATCCGGGCTTCGGTCTTTTCGAATTTTCGATCTGTAAGCGCGCGCTTTTGCGCGCCGATGATCGGCCGCCAACCGATCGTGAAGGTGATTCCGAGCGCAATGAGAATGACGAGAACTATCAGCGTAAAGCCAATGATCTTCTTCCAATTACGACGGGCCATTGATTGCTCCTCAGGGGTTATCTCAAATAAATAATGCGAGGTTTTAGGATAGCAGTCGCGGCGAAGTCAACTGATAAAATCCAGGATAGCCCGGGCCGCTCGATCGGAAGCGCCGGGTTCGCCGATTTGGGTGCTGACTTCTCTCAGTTCTGCGCGCATCTCGTGATTGCGTTTGGGATCGAGTAATTTCACGACTTCGTGAGCGAGCGACCTTCCATCGAAGTCGTCTTGAATCAACTCAGTTGCCAGACGCCGGCCGGCGATCAAGTTCGCCAGTCCATAATGTTCGGTCGTAATCAAACTGCCGAGGGTGTGCCAGTTTATCGTCGATTCTTTGTAGACGATTACCATAGGCGTGCCCAGCAGTGCGGCCTCCAGGGTTGCGGTGCCGCTGGCAATCGCGGCCACATCAGCAGCCGCGAGCGCCTCGCGCGTTTCATGGTGAATGAAATGAACTGACGAGTCAGCGATGTGATTGGCGGCGATGGATCTTGCTTCTTCGACGCTGCGATTCGGAGCGACCACGATGACGAACTGAGCATTCCCTTGTTGCTGCTTGATGAGCGGAAGCGCGTCGAGCATTGGCGGCAGAATGCGGATCAATTCTTTGTGACGACTGCCGGGAAGGAGAGCGACGATTGGTCGTGCCGGATCGAGATCATGTCGACGACAGAACTCAACGCGGTCGTATTGAGCACGAACTTCGCCGGTCAAAGGGTGGCCGACGTACTCGACATTAGTGATCCCGCGCGCGGCGTACCAATCTTTTTCAAAGGGCAGGATCGAAAGCAGCAGATCAACATCGCGCTCGATGTTGCGGGCCCGATAAGATCGCCACGCCCAAAGCTGCGGGCTGATGTAATAGATGACCCGGACACCGCGGCGATGAAGCCATCGCGCCAAACGCAGATTGAAATCCGGCCAATCAACCAAAATCGCCGCGTCAGGTTGGCGATCGTTTACCGCTCGTTTGAGTTCGCCGAACGCGCGCCAGAATTTCGGCAAGGCGCGGCCAATTTCCCACAATCCAAGAATCGCCAGCTCGTCAGCTTTGACGATCGATTCGACGCCTTGAGCGCGCATCTGTGCGCCCGTCGATCCGAAGAAATTCAGTCGAGTTTCGGAAGCAGCGAGGCGCATGGCGCGCACCAGCGAAGCCGCATGCGCGTCGCCGGAGGGTTCGCCAGCTACGATTAGAAATGAGACTGATGCAAGAGCGCGACTCAAGTTGCCTTTTACCCTCTCCCTTTGGGAGAGGGAAAGGGTGAGGGTTTTATGGCGCGCGCCAAGCCCTCACCCCCAACCCCTCTCCCAGAGGGAGAGGGGAGATGCCGCGCGATCTCCATCAGCACATTCTCGGTATCATTGAGAATCCGTTGGTTTGAAAATCTAAGAACGCGAATTCCTTCTCCCGCCATTTGAGCATCTCGATGTTGATCGTGATGCCACTGTTCGCTTTTTCGATGCACTGATCCATCGCACTCGATTCCGAGTGACGATTCCGCGCAATAAAAGTCGAAAACGTAGTTACCGAATTGGTGTTGCCGCCGGAATTTGAAACCCAGCAGTTGTCTATTGCGCAACAATTGCCACAGCATAGCTTCTGCTTGAGTTTCAGCCTGCCTGAGGTCGCGAGCTAACTGCAACAGACCGGCAAATGAAAAGCCGCCGCGATAATGTCGGTTTCGTCGCATTGCGTTTTGATGGGTTTGCTTGTCCCGTTTTACGGGCGCATGTTAGCATCCGATTTCCGTTAGCGAAAAACGGGCGCGCCTGATGCGAGTTTCGATCGACTTCGCAGAAGGCGCGATTCATATAGGACTCTTCTCCCTCTCCCCGTGGGAGAGGGTTGGGGTGAGGGGCGAAGCTGGCGCGAGTCCGCTGATAAGAACCCAAGCCTTTTTCAGTGTCGCGTCGGCTGAGGAAACAATTGAAAGAGGGAATCATCTTTGCGCTAGGCCCTCACCCCCGCCCTCTCCCAGAGGGAGAGGGGGACGGAAAGAAGATGCCGCCTCGTTATTACTTGCTCGGTTGCATCTTCTTAGCGCTGCTCTGCGTGGCGCCAACGCGCGCGCAGCAAACCAATCCAGTCGATCGCAAAGTCGAGAATCCGCTCACCGACACGCCTTACGTAAATCCGCTGCAACAGGATCAGCCAGTCAAACCCGCGACGAAGGGCGCTCCGAAAATCCAACCCGGCGACACGCTGGACGTCACGTGCGCTCGCGAATCGTCTACGGGCCCAAAGGAATCGCGTGTTTCAATTTGTGAGGGCAACGTCGATGCGCGCATCGGTACGTTTCGCGTGCAGGCCGATAAGATCACGGTCTATGAAGCGACGAACCTCGTCGTTGCCGACGGCAACGTCGTTTTCGACCAGGGCGATCAGCAGCGCATCACGGGCAGTCACGCGGAATGGAATTACAAAACGAAGACTGGCTTCTTTGTTAACTCCACCGGATATACCAACCAAACAAACGACGGCACGCGGATGTACTTCATCGCGGATCGCGTCGAACGAATCAATCTCACGACGATTGTATTGACGAACGTTGAGATTACCGCCTGCGATGAGCAGAAACCGAAATGGAGCTTTCGGACTACCAAGGCGACGATCAAGACCGGAGATCGGGCGCGCTTCCGTTCGCCGACGTTGCGCGTCAAGGGCGTCCCGATCATGTATCTTCCTTTTGCGTCGATGTCGCTGAAGCATCAGGATCGTGCGTCTGGATTCTTAACGCCCACGTTCAGCGGCTCGGGTCAAAAGGGCTTTCGCTTTTCTGAGGCTTACTATCTGACGCTGGGTCGCTCGGCCGATTTCACTTTGCGCGGCGACCTGTTCACCAAACGCGGATTTGGCATCGGCGGTGATCTGCGGACGCGAGCGAACTCACGCTCATTCTTCAATACCGGTTTTTATATTGTGAAGGATCGGGTGCTTGGTCCCAAGAAAGATGCGCAGCATCCGGATCAAGGAGGATCCAGCTTCTACGTCGACGCCGTGCACTACTTCGGGAATGGGTTTCTGGCGGCGGCTGATGTGAACGTCACTTCCAGTCTCGCGTTTCGCGCGATCTTTTCCGATTCGATTCAGCAGGTGATTTCGCCGGAAGAGCGGTCGCAGGTTTTCATCAACAAGAATTATCACGCGTACAGCTTCAATGTACGCATGAACTCACAAACGACTTCGCTGCAGGATGCCCAGGTGCGCATCCGGGAATTTCCCAGCATCTCTCTCGATCATCGGCCGTCGTTGGTTCGGTGGTTTCGAAACTTTCCGGTTTACTATTCTTTCGAATCGTCTGCGGAAGGCGTGAGCCGCAAAGAGACCGCATTCGATGCGACCACGTTCATCAGTAACGCAGGTCGCGCGCCGATCATCACTCCTTCGATTGTGCAGCGTTTGGATTTTCATCCGAGCGTTTCCGTGCCGCTTGAATTCAATGGCTGGAGCCTGACTGCGACGGGCGGCGTCCGCGCTACGTATTATTCGAACTCAATCGACCCGACGACGAAGTTGATCAGCGCGCGCGACGTCATCCGCGGTTATGGCGAATTCGAACTCGATTTGCGGCCACCGGCGCTGGCGCGCAACTTTCATCGTGGCGATGGTTCAATCTGGTTTCGTCATGTGATCGAACCTTATCTGATTTATCGACGCATCGCGGGGATCGACAATTTCAATCGAATCCTTCGCTTTGATTACACCGACACCATTGCCGACACCAACGAGATCGAATACGGTTTGACGAATCGATTTTTTACGCGACGCGCGACTGAGAGTGTCGGGAAAAAGGCGGCACGCACCGCGCGAGAAAAGAAATCGTTGGCCACGCAACCTTACGAAGCGCTCACGGTCACAATTCGCGGCAAGTATTTTTTCGATCCTTATTTCGGTGGCGCGTTGATTCCGGGCCGACGGAATCAGTTTGATGCGATCGACACTCTTTCTGGCTTTACGTATGGCGCTGTGCCGCGGAAGTTTTCGCCGCTGAACATCAACGTTCGATATCGTCCCACGCAAAGTCTCTATGCAGATTATCGAGTCGATATGGACACGAAAAGCGGCGGCCTGCGCGCCATGGCAGCCACTGGCGGAGTTGAACGCAAGCTGTTCCAGGCTTTCGCAACTTTCTATTACACACGTGCCGTCAAACTTGTTCCTTCGTTGCAGCGGTACGCGAACGCCGCGGGCCGTGAACCTGGGACCGTGCGCAGTCCCGAGCTGAGAACCTCGGTCTTCCTGGGCAATCAGGAACAGGGATTATTTGGTGGGCTGTCCTTCTTCTTCGACTTTCAGAATCATCCGTTTGCCGCCAGCAACCGTACACTCATAAGTTCCACCGCCACCATCGGGCATGCGTGGAAGTGCTGTTCAGTGACGGCCCAGTTCTACACATTTAATGTCGGCATCCGGGACGAGCATCGCGTCGTTTTCGCGTTTCGTCTGAACGGCATCGGCACCTTTGGGACGGAAAAAATCGGGCAGTGGATTAACCGGCAGTAACGTCCTCATGAGACCCATGTAGGGTATTACTCCCTCTCCCCGTGGGAGAGGGCCGGGGTGAGGGTGCGAAGCTTAGGCAGCGGTTTATTCTTATGAACTTTTTTCGCGCGGCTTCGCCGCGGGCACGCAAAAAAGCGACAGGTCTGACTAAACCCCTCACCCTAACCCTCTCCCAGAGGGAGAGGGAACACAATCAATTGACAGCCTCACCCACCAACTAATACATTTCTTGTGCCGGTATTTCTACGACGGAGTAATCCGCTGCCTTCAAGGTAACCAAAGGCACTGCGAACGATCCCCTGCATGAAACGTAAGCCATTAGCCATCCTGTTGGTTGTCGCACTTCTCGCCGTTCTGATGATTTGGAGTTTTGGATCGTCAGCGGCAAACAGTAATGCGTCCAAGCCTCCCGCCGCGTCTGAAATCACCGAGCCAAATCAAATCTTCGCGGATGAAGATCAAGATGAAGTGGATGCCGATCTCGGCAAACATGCCAACCGGATTGATCGAGAAGAATATCTCCGGCTGCGCGGGGAATACATCGCGCGCAAGCGTGGCATTGAACCTGGCCTTCCGTTCAACCCGACACTACGTGAACAGGCTGTTGAGCAAATGGATCGGCAGGAGAGCAATCGTAAGCTTGAATCAATCATCAGCGGCGACTTAACTCCGACAGCGGGCGGGGCCTGGACGTCCATTGGTCCCTTTTCTATTAGCAATGGTCAGGCATTGAACGGATCGGATGTCTCAGTAAGTGGTCGAGTTACTTCAGTGGCGGTAGATCCGACAAATCCAAGTAACGTTTATCTGGGAACGGCTCAAGGTGGCGTGTGGCGGTCGACTGACGGAGGCACAACCTGGGCATCTATCTTTGATGGGGCACAGACTCAGGCGGTCGGTGCGCTGGCCGTCGCGCCATCAGATCCGAGCAAAGTCTTTGTCGGCACTGGTGAATTCAACGGATGCGGAGATTGCTTCTTTGGCACAGGTCTCTATCGCATCGACGGCGCCAACACCGGATCGCCCACGTTGTTTGGTCCGATTAATCCCGTGCAGACGGTGGGCAGCATCACTTTTTCCGCTGGGATCTTCAATGGACGCAGCATCACAAAAATCGTGGTCGATCCATCGAATGCGGACAACATCTTCGTCACCAGTGCGCGAGGAGTTGGTGGCAGCGGCGTCAATGCCCTTAGCAATTCAGTTCCACCGCTCGGAATTCGTGGCGTCTGGCGCTCAATGAACGCAACCAGCGCTTCTCTCACATTTCAAAAACTGATCAGCGATACTGATAATCTCGATACGACTGACGTCGTAATGGAGCCGGGGGCTCCGAACAACGTACTGGTGGCCACAATAGCCGCGAACAGCGCAATCTATAGAACGACGAACGCTCTCGCGCCCACGCCTTCATTCACACAAGTCTACACTTCGAGTACCAACGCCCGAATTGCGCTGACGATTAACAAGGTCGGATCAGTCGTGACCGCTTACGCGGCGACAAGCGAAACTCCGACCGCGACTCCGAACTGTACGACCTCGAACTCCGGAGCGCTAAGAAAGCAGATCGACCCTTTTAATAGCTCGGCAACGTGGGGCACTCAGTTGTCGGGTGGTGGCGGATTCTGTAGTACGCAGTGCTTCTACGACATAACGATAGCAGTCAATCCATCCAACGCCAGTGAACTTTACATCGGCGGTGCCGCCGGCAATTCAGCTACCGGCTGCGGTCACGGGATTAAGAAATCGATCGACGGTGGCACGACTTTCTTCCGCGATCAGACGGGATTGCACGCCGATTCTCATGCGTTGGCGTTTGACGGTAGCGGCACAGCGATTTTCGCGGGGAATGATGGCGGCATCTGGAAGAAGGCCGCGAACAATACGACTGAGACCTCCTGGACAAATCTCAACACGTCACCGCTGAACACTCTGCAGTTTGAAAGCATTGCCGTGCATCCGACGGATCAGTTTCTGATGATCGGCGGCACGCAGGACAACGGCACCGAGTATCAGCAGACTTCATCTGCAAATTGGAAAAACGCTGAAGGTGGAGACGGTGGATATTGCCTGATCGACCAAAGCGCGACGGACAGCCGGTTCGTCAACATGTATCACACGTTCTTCAATCAGACAGGTAATCAGGTTGGTTTCGATCGAGCGGTCGATGCGAATTGTCTGCCACAGAAAAACTTTTGGCCAGCCCGTGGGATTGGATTCAATGGGACGAGCGACAGCGAGGATCCGGCAATCTCCTGCGACGGAACGGCGAACTACTTGCACAATGGTCTGAGTCTTACCGACAACGTATTGTTCTATGCGCCGATGGCGCTTGGTCCGGGAGCGCCGAACACTGTTTATTTCGGAACCGATCGACTTTATCGATCGAACGATCGTGGCGATCACATGACTGTCGTCAGTCAAGCCTCTTTGAGCAATCCAAGTGGCAATGGTTCTCCGATTAGCTCGATCGCGATCTGGCCCGGCGGTGACAACGTTCGCATGGTTGGTTTGCAGAACGGACAGGTGTGGGCCACCGCCAACGGCTCTTCGACTCTGATCAATCTCAGCCCGGCGATACCCGCGAATCCGACTGGCAGCTCGACCAACAAGTTCATCGGGCGCGCCATGATCGATCCGAATAACAAAGACGTCGCATATGTGACGCTCTCTTATTACGCTCCCGCGGGACAGGGCATTTTTAAGATTACGAACCTCACATTAGCAGCGGTCAGCGGCGGCGCATCTCCAAACTGGAGTGCGGCCGGCAATGGCATCCCTTCGATCCCCATTAACGCGTTCGCGATTGATCCGCAAAACTCAAACAATCTCTATGCGGGCACAGACATCGGTGTGTACTATTCGAATGATGCAGGTGCGAGCTGGAGTCCGTTTGGCACGGGGCTCCCGCGTTCAGCGGTTTTCGACTTGCAGATTCAACCGAGCAATCGCCTGCTGCGTGCCGCCACTCATGGCCGTGGCGTTTGGGAAACCGCGTTAGTTAGTCCCGGCGCTTCAACGCTTCAGTTCAGTTCCAGCACGATGGCTGTGACGGAAGGTACTGGCGGCTCTTCGGTGGATGCCACCGTTACGGTGACGCGCTCGGGCGACATATCATTCCCAGCCACGGTTAATTACGCGACCAGCGATACGTCAGGCGCGAATGGTTGTGGTGTGATCAATGGTGCGGCGTCGTCGCGTTGCGATTACATCGCGACTTCAGGGACGCTGAACTTCGCGGCGAATCAAAACAGCCTGACGTTCACGATTCCAATCACCTATGATTCATACAGCGAGGGTGCCGAAACCTTCGCGGTGAACCTGACTTCGCCGGGCGGCTTGAATTCAAGTTTGGGCACGCCTTCGACGGTTACGATTACCATTAACGACAGCGGCTTCACCGGCGCAAATCAGATTGATAGCGCAAGCTTTTTCGTCCGCGAACACTACGTTGACTTTCTGAATCGCGAACCCGACGCTTCGGGTCTGGCATTCTGGACGAATCAGATGACGAACTGCGGCGCTTCGGATCTGACCGTCTGTCGCATCAATGTCAGCGGCGCTTTCTTTCTCTCGATCGAATTCCAACAGACTGGTTACCTGGTTGAGCGCATTTACAAGGTAGCATTCGGCGACGCTACGGGAACTTCGACGACGGGCGGGAGCCACAATCTACGCGTTCCGGTCATCAGGCTAAATCAGTTTCTACCGGACACGCAGCGCATTGGTCGTGGAGTGGTGGTCGGCCAGGGCAATTGGCAGCAGCAACTGGACGATAACAAGAATGCGTTCAGCGAAGAATTTGTGAAACGGTCGGCGTTTCTACAGGCACTACCTTTATCGATGACGCCCGGCGCGTTTGTCGATGCGCTGAACAACAATGCGCGCGACAACAGTGACGTCAAGCCTTTGTCGCAGACTGAACGCGACAATCTGGTGACGGCTCTGACGAATGGCACCATGACCAGAGCTCAGGTGCTGCGCGCGGTCGCCGAAGATCCAGACCTCGCGAACTCTGAGAAGAGCCGCGCCTTTGTGCTGATGCAATACTTCGGCTACCTGCGGCGTAATCCCAACGATCCGCAGGATTCGGATTACGCGGGCTACGAGTTCTGGCTGGGCAAGCTCAACCAATTTAACGGAGACTACCTCGCCGCCGAGATGGTTAAGGCCTTTATCAACGCCGACGAATATCGGAGGCGGTTCGGGGTAAACTGACAGTAGGAAATAGGGGATAGAGTGTAGGGGGTTTGGGGTTTGGGGTTTAGGGTGTAGGGGTTAGGGTTTAGCTAATTCGTAAAGCGGTGGATTCGATCACAGCATGGTGATCACATGTGTGACGCTCTAAACGCAACACCCTAACCCCTACACCCTAAACGCAACACCCTACATCCTAATTCACGAGCAACCACGCGGCTTTCAGGGGAAACTAACAATCCGGTCCACTTGCGGTTATTGCGCGCCACCGCTTACAATGTGCCGCTCGACAGGGGCACAGATTTACTAAGATTTCTTGCTAGTTTGGCTCAACTCCCCAGTGAGCATTTTGATCGTTCTTACGGTTTCTTAATGTTAAGACTGGTAATCGCTTTTTTCTGCGCAGCAGCAGCCTGTATGCTCGTTGCCGGCGCACTAACTTCCGCTCAGTCACCGGCGTCGTCGACGCCCGATTCGTTTGTCACCCAAATCACTAGTTCAGTTCGGCTTTCGGGGACTAATCCAGTGAATTCGTTTGCCGGCGATACGTCCGCCAACGGACGCTTCGTGGTAATCGAATCAAATGGAGACATCGCGACTGAGAAGACCGCGACGCGAAACAATCAGGACGGGAATCGAGAGATTTTTCTCTTCGATTACGCCCAGCGCAGAGTGTTTCAACTCACGAATACGCGTAGCGTGCCGAAGCCGGCCACGAGTCCTTCGCCTTCACCGAGTCCGAGTCCGAGTGTCTCGCCCAGCCCGTCTCCCAGCGTGAGTCCGACGCCACCCGTTGATGAACCGACGAACACGCAAATCGAGATTAGCAACAACCGGCCGATGATTAGCCTCGAGCCGACATTGAGCGGCGGCAATCGCACGTACACCATCGTTTTTAGTTCAAATGCCCCGAGCCCGAGTAGCTTTAATGGCACGACTGCCTCAGCCTCAGATATCGCCGCGCTCCAGGCGGATGGCAATCAGGAGATCTGGACCTATCAATTCACGGTTGCGGACACCGCGAATTTATCGAGCGGCGCTGAAGTGGGCCCAATCGATCTTACTACCGGAACCTTTGCGCGCATTACGAACACCGCAGCCAGCCGGACTCCATCTCCTGGCAGTGTGTTGAGCAATGGGTTGGGTGTTTCTCCCTTCATTGCTGACGATAATCGCGACGCGCAGATCAGTGACAACGGGCAAGTGATTGCGTTTATCTCGACGAGAAACTTTGCCGGGACGGCCGGCTTCGTGGGAGCAGGGAATCCGGATTTTAATCCGGAGGTTTATGTTCGCACGTCGTCATCGCTGGTGCAGGTTACTAATACCACGACGACTTCAGTTAACAATCCGATTTTCAGTTCCAATCCGTGTCTGAGCAGCGATGGTTCGACGATCGCCTTTGTGTCGAACGCGAATCTGGTCAACACGAATGACGATGGCGGCGGATTGAGCAACTCAGAGATCTATTTGGTCAGTTATAACCCATCGACGAACGCCCTCGGCGCATTTCGACAGGTAACGAAGACCAAGAACGGTCTGCCTGCAGCGACGCCGGGTATCAGTCCGGATCCATCAACGACGGCGAACGTATTCAGCTTTGGTCGCCGGTTAAGCCGCGACGGCAAGTTCATTGCGTTTGAATCTATTGCCAGCGATCCGAAAGCGAACGGCGCGAACACGACTTTCTATACGCCATTCGTTTACGACGTAACTGCCGACACGTTCGCCCAGCTTGGACCGCGCGCCACCGTTAGCCAAATCGATCCCGTGCTTCACGTGCCGGTGTTTACGGATTACAACGCGGCGCTTAGTCCGGCTTCAGTGCTTTGGACGTCCGCCCTGAACTTTAAATCGGACGGCACATTGGTGACTGACACCACAGGACTCAATCCCTTAAGCGTCGCGCAAATCTTCCGCGCGCCGCTGCCGGTTCTGAGTAGCGGACCATTTACGCGCTTAACGAACTTTGGGTTGGTTGGGGGAGGTATCGGCGCGTTTCCCAGTGCCTCTCGGAGCCGGATGGCCTTCTCACGACCCGCAGAATTAGGTGGCGGCAATAACGATGGGTCGACTGAAGTTTTCTACGCCCTCTCGCCCACCATTACGACGGAATCGACCGCGGGAATGTCGCTCTTCACGGGTGCGAGTTTTATGGTGGTGCCGGTGACCAGTCCGACTCCAACCCCGAGTCCTAACGTCAGTCCATCTCCAAGTCCAAGCGCTTCACCTTCGCCAAGTCCATCAGTGAGTCCCGCGGCAGCCCCCTCAGGATTAGCGGCCGGGGAAAGAGCGGTAGCGCAAGGGACCTTCGGCGCGGTGACGAGCGCGACGGTGAGTAACGCGAATGCTTCCGAGTCGAAGCGGTCGCCATTTTTACCGGTCGAGTTAAGTGGAGTTTCAGTTTCAATTAATAGCGCCGCTTGTGGGCTCTTCGCGGTGAGTTCGACGCAGATCACATTCGTAGTGCCGATTGGCCTGTTCCCAGGCACCTATCCCATCACGATCAATAACAACGGCACGGTGTTCCGGGGCGCCGTCGTAATAGTTTCGTCGCAGCCGGATATTTTCACGACGACCAATGGGCCCGGTGGCCGCGCCTCAGTCTGCAACGCGACCAACAGCAGCGGACCATGCACGGCTGAACCGTTCTTTGTGACCACGAATGTTGGAGGGACGCAAACCGCGACTGTCTTACGCATGACTCTAACGGGAGTGCGGAATGTAGGTGCATCTGGCATGAGCGTGAAAATTGGCAGTACGACGATCACGCCCAGCATAAACACCACTACTGATTTGCCGGGGACGGACAATCTTATCTTTACCCTCCCATCAACCGTAGATACCGGCGACCAGCCGATTACTGTGATCGTCGGCGCGGCTTCAAGTCGCGACGCGAGCACGGCGCCGCACATCACGATCAATGCCGGGGGCTCGCCGCTTCCAAACCCCTTAGATGGCACGGCTTTCTTTGTGCGCCAGCAGTATCTGGATTTCCTGAATCGCGAGCCGGATGCGAATGGCTATGCGTTCTGGCAGAATCAGATCAATGCTTGCGGCAACGATGCGCAATGCCTCGAAGTGACCAAGGTCAACGTCTCGGCGGCGTTCTTCCTTTCCATCGAATTCCAGCAAACCGGCTATCTGGTGTATCGAGCGTACGAGGCAGCATACGGTGATTTAGAGAATGGGGCCGCGCCGGTGCCTTTGACTCGCAGCGAATTTCTGCCTGACACGCAGACGATTGGTAACGGTGTCGTAGTAAATCAGGCTGGTTGGGAGCAGCAGCTTGAGACGAACAAACAGAATTACTTTGCATCGTTCGTCACGCGCGATCGGTTCCTTCAGAAATATCCGGCCAACATGACTGCCCAGGATTTCGTCAATACGCTTTACCAAAACGCCGGAATTGCTCAAGGTGCAGGAGCGAATCCCCCGGCCGCAATGAACGAATTGGGTTCCTCGCCCCCCGAAAAAACCCCCCGCCCCC
>JACXTT010004463.1_pt1 | contig 20792 bp, 21 predicted proteins | sample 9270951 | NCBI WGS metagenome assembly JACXTT01 (sample SAMN15532306, study PRJNA645909) | rock metagenome | isolation source: weathered quartz diorite | place: Puerto Rico | collected 2017-06-21
GACCTCGGTCGGGAGCCCACTCCGGAAGAGCTCGCCAAGGAGCTCGACATGACCCCGGAGAAGGTCATCGAGGTGCAGAAGTACGGCCGCGAGCCGATCTCCCTGCACACCCCGCTCGGTGAGGACGGCGATTCGGAGTTCGGCGACCTGATCGAGGACTCCGAGGCCATCGTCCCGGCCGACGCGGTCAGCTTCACGCTGCTCCAGGAGCAGCTGCACGCGGTCCTTGACACGCTCTCGGAGCGCGAGGCCGGCGTCGTCTCGATGCGCTTCGGCCTGACCGACGGTCAGCCGAAGACGCTGGACGAGATCGGCAAGGTGTACGGCGTCACCCGCGAGCGGATCCGTCAGATCGAGTCGAAGACGATGTCGAAGCTGCGGCACCCGAGCCGCTCGCAGGTGTTGCGCGACTACCTGGACTGATTTTCAGCCGCTGCTCGCAGCCCTTTTTTGCGTTTGTGCAGGTCAGAGGCCTGAGCTACGAGCCCGTGCCCGGCCCGGGTGGCGAGTACGGCCCTCGAAGGCGCTGGTATTCGCAGCCTGGCGGAAAATGACAATCACCTGACGTTGGCGGACCTGTGACCGCGCGCCCGTCCATCCGAGGCTTGGAACAACCGAGCCGGAAGGACCAAGGCCTTGTCCATCACCGATACCCAGCGGGCAACACTTCGCACGTTCTGCGACACCATCGTCCCGAGCATCCAGCGCGACCATGACCCCCACGGTCTGTGGGCGCGCAGCGCCAGCGACCTGATGGTCCCCGAGATGGCCGAGCTGGCGCTGACGGACATGGCTCCCGACCTACAGGCGGGACTCCTCGGTCTGCTGGACGGGCTGGCTGCCGCCGGCTTCAACGACCAGTCGCAGCCCTCCCGGGAGCTGACGCTGAAGATCACCGGCCAGGCCTACGGCGTACCGGCTCGGGCCGGGATCGGCGGGCTGATCTCGCTGGTCCTGTTCCTGACGTACGGCGCACCGGACCCGATTACCGGTCAGAACCCGAACTGGGCCGCTCTGGGCTACCCCGGCCCGTTGTCGGCGCCGCCCGCGGTAGACAAGCCGATCAAGCCGGTCCTCCCGGAGGGTGATGTGCTGGAGATCGAGGCGGACGTCGCCATCGTCGGTTCCGGTTCCGGCGGTGGCGTGATCGCCGGTGTCCTGGCCCAGCAGGGTCTGAAGGTCGTGGTGCTCGAGGCCGGTCCGTACTTCAACGAATCGGACTTCTCGATGTTGGAGGTTCCGGCCTTCCAGCAGACCTACTGGCGTGGCGGGCCGCAGACCAGTGCGGACCTCAACTTCACGCTGATGGCCGGCGCCTGCCTCGGTGGAGGGTCGACGATCAACTGGACCAACTGCTTGCGCACCACCGACCTCGTACGCCGGGAGTGGGCTGAAGCCGGACTTGCCGACGTCGCGACTGCGGCGTACGACGAGCACCTCGAGGCCGTCTCGAGGCGAATGAGCATCAACGGCGAATGCAGCGACCTGAGCCCGTTCTTCGAGAAGCTCGACGGCGCCGCTGCCCGCTTCGGCTGGCACACCCAGATCGCTGAGCGGAACGTTGACGCGAGCAAGTACACAGCGGAGACAGCCGGATACATAGGCTTCGGCGACCAGACCGGCGCGAAGCAGTCGACAGCGAACACCTACCTGGAGGACGCCTTCAAGGCAGGCGCCTCGATCCTGGTCGATACCGCTGTCGAGAGGGTGTTGGTCGAAGGCGGCCGTGCTGTCGGTGTGACCGGTACCTGGACCGACCGAGCCACCGGTCGCACGGCTACGGTCATCGCCCGTGCGCCCCGCGTCGTGGTCGCTGCCGGTGCGCTGGAGTCGCCCGCCGTGCTCCTGCGCTCGGGCATCGGCGGACCGGCCGTAGGTCAGAACCTGAGGCTCCATCCGGCCACCGCGGCGGTCGCGATCTACGACCAGGATGTGAAGTCGTGGTGGGGAGCGCCACACACGTTGCTGGTCGACCATTTCGAGCGCGAGCGCGAGTTCGGGTTCCGCCTCGAAGGGGCCGACTACATGCCCGGCGTGATGGGGCAGGCGATCCCGTTCGAGTCAGCGGAGCAGCACCGGTCGGTCGTCGAGGGCCTCGGCACCGGTGGCGCGTTCATCTCCCGGATCCGGGACCACGGCTCGGGTCAGGTGATCATCGATGCTGACGGCCAAGCGCAGGTTCTGTACTCGCTCACCGACGAGACCGTTGTCGAGACGTTCCGGCTGGGACTGGAAAGTCTGATCAGGTTGCTCGCGGAGTCCGGTGCCCGCGAGGTGCAGCCATTCGGGAACCTGCCCAAGTGGCGTCGTGGTGACGACCTGGAGGAGTACCTCGAGAAGGTCGCGCGGGTGCCACTCGCATTCGGAGGCGCGGCCCTCTTCACGGCGCACCAGATGGGCAGCTGCCGGATGGGCAGCGACCCGGCAACGTCGGTCGCCGACCCGCACGGCGAGCTCCACGACACCCCCGGTGTCTGGATCGGCGACGCCAGTGCGTTTCCGACCGCCAGCGGCACCAACCCGATGCTGTCGGTCCTCGCGCTGGCACACCGTACGGCGGCCTTCATCGCAGCCGATGCCACCGCCTCCCTCACCACGTCCGCCCGCTGATCCGAAGGAACAGAGCCATGACCATCACCCAAGAATCCGCGGTCCGCGGCTACGACCAGATCTACATCGACGGCACCTGGGTCACCCCCAGCACCGACGCCACGTACGCGGTCGTCAATCCGGCGACCGAACAGGTCATCGCCACGGTCCCGTGGGTGGGCGTCGAGGACGTCGATCGAGCCGTTGCCGCAGCCAAGGCCGCCCAGCCCGAGTGGGCGGCGACCCCGCTGGCTGAGCGGCAGGCGATCATCCGTCGGGTCTACTCGCTCCTCGAGAGCCGCGCTGACGAGATCACTGCTCTGATCGCCTCCGAGATGGGGTGCCCGGTCGGGTTCGGCCGGATCTACCAGGTCGGCACCGCGATGATTGCCCTCGGGACCGTGACCGACATCGTCGAGCAGGTCGAGTGGCACACGAGGACCGGCAACACCGACGTGTACCGGGTTGCGGTCGGGGTGGTCGGTGTGATCACGCCCTGGAACTACCCGCTCTCCCAGCTGGTCGGCAAGGTCGCCTACGCGATCATGGCCGGCAACACCGTGGTGGCGAAGCCGAGCGAGGTCGCGCCGCTGAACGCGTACCTGTTCACCGAGCTGCTGCACGTAGCGGGTCTGCCGGCGGGGGTCGTCAACCTGCTCACCGGTCCCGGACCGGTCGTGGGGGAGCGGATCGTGACGCATCCGGACGTGGCGATGGTGAGCTTCACCGGTTCCACGAACGTCGGACGCCACCTCGGCACGCTCGCAGCACCACAGGTCAAGCCGCTGGCACTCGAGCTGGGCGGCAAGTCGGCGAACATCTGGCTCGACGACGTCGACATCGCCAAAGCTGCGCCCGACGCGGTCTTCAAGGCCTACGTCAACACCGGCCAGACCTGCCTGGCACTGACCCGGTTGCTGGTCCCCAGGAGCCGGTTAGCCGAAGCCGAGGCAGCCATCGCTGCCGTGGTCGAACTCCTGCCGGTCGGCGACCCTCTCGACCCGACCTCGGCGCTCGGACCGCTCGCTTCCGCCGCCCAGCGCGACAAGGTGCAGGGGTTTATCGAGGCAGGCATCGCCGAAGGCGCCCGGTTGCTCGTCGGTGGACCCGGTGCGCCAGACGGGCTGGACCAGGGCTTCTACGTGCGGCCGACGGTCTTCACCGACGTGACGCCGACGATGTCGATCGCGACCGACGAGATCTTCGGGCCGGTACTGCCCATCATCGCCTACGACACCGAGGAGGAAGCGATCGCGATCGCGAACGGCAGTGAGTACGGGCTGTACGGCGCCGTGCAGTCCGCCGACCCGGAGCGGGCGCTCGCGGTGGCCGCGAGGCTTGAGACCGGCGGTGTCGAGATCAATGGCGCTGCCTTCAACCCGATGGCGCCGTTCGGCGGTGTCAAGCAGTCCGGGCACGGCCGTGAGTACGGCGTCTGGGGCTTCGACGAGCTCACCACGATCAAGGCGATCACCCGATGACCAGGCGCTGGGCGCTCGCGATTCTGCTCGCGATCGGAATGCTTCTCGAAGTGGTTCCGGCCACCGGAGCGACGGCTCTGCAGGGGCCGGCGCTGCTGACCCCGACGGGGTCACTGGCCGCTGCGTTGCACTGCACCCCTGACGTGGTCACGTCGAGCAAGGAGACCGTGCTTCTCATCCACGGGACGGGCGCGACGCCCAAGGAGGACTTCACCGGAAACTTTGCGAAGTACCTGCCCAAGGCCGGCTACCCGGTCTGCGAGGTCACGGTCCCACGACGCGAGATGACCGACGTCCAGATCAACGTCGAATACGTCGTGTGGGCGATCCGGGCGATCAACCAACGCAGCGGCAAGAAGGTCGACGTCATCGGTCACAGCCAAGGGGCCTTCCTGGCGACGTACGCACTGCGGTTCTGGCCGGACCTGGCCCACAAAGTTGACGATTTCATCGGCTATGCGGGCACTTACACCTACGGGACCAAGTTCGCCCCCGCTCTCTGTGCAGTGGTGTGCTCTGCTGCCTTCCGACAACTCGTGCCAGGCTCGAACCTGCTGAAGGCCATTGCTCGCAAGCCCCTTCCGTCCGGGCCGTCGTACACCGCGTTGAGCACGGCATTGGACGAGATCGTGGTACCGCAACCAAAAGCAGGTGTGCTCGTGGCACCCGGCGCCAAGAGCTACCGGCTGCAGGACCTGTGCCCGCTCGACCCGGCCGACCACTTGTTCATCGTCTTCGAGCGCCCGTTCCTCCAGCTCACCTTGGATGCGCTGACACATCGCGGTCCGGCGCTGCGCAGCCGAGTCCCGCACCTCAAGTGCGGCCTCCTTCCTGACGCTGCGCATGTCGCCCCGGCGCTGCTCAGCTTCGGTGTGGGTGTCTCGACCGACATGGTGCGCTACGCCGTGCCCAGGGAACCGGCCCTTCGTCCGTACCTCAAGCGCTCGTGAGGGCAACCCTGCCTGCATTGCCAGGCTCTCGGTAGTCGTGGAACATTGACATGTTCCGCCACGATCAGCGCGGCGAACCTGGGAGACGAGGCGCCGGTGGATCATGGGCTCACGGTCGGCGCGTCGAGCATCCTGTTGATGGTCCAGGTCGGCAGAGAGCTCGGCTCGACGCCCGAGCAGCTCCTGAGCGGCACAGATCTGGACCAGCAGCTGTTGGCGAGCCCGTTGGCCGAGGTGACGCTGCGCCAGGAGTACGCCGTGATGCGCAACCTTCTCAGGCTGCACGGATCTGTGCCGGGGTTGGGAGTGATCGCGGGAGCGCGCTACCACCTCGGCATGCACGGCACCTGGGGCCTGCTGATGGTCACGTCGAAGACCTTCCGAGAGGCCCTGCAGCTCGCTTTTCCCCTGGCGCCGCTGTCGTGGGCGTTCACCAGTGTGGGCCTGAGCGAGCAGGGTGCCGTTGCCTCGGTGGTGTTCGACGGTACAGACATCCCTTCCGATGTCCGAACCTTCCTCACCGAGCGCAACATGGCGGCCGCGAGGGTGATCCATCGTGAGCTGTTCGGTGAGGAGCTGCCTTGGACCTCGGTCGAGTTCAAGCATGGGCCCCCTGACGACCTGAGTCACCACGTGGACCTTTTCGGTCTCGCGCCAGTGTTCAACGCCGACGAGAACGCGTGCCGCTTCGACGCCGCACAGCTGGACCTTGCGTTGCCCCAGGCCAACGAGTGGGTGCGCGCCGGCTACGAGGCCATGTGCCACGACCTGCTCGCGAAGCGGATCGCACGGACCGGCGTAGCAGGATCGGTGCGGGACCTGCTGGTCGAGCGACCAGGGGACATCCCCGATGCCGGAGCTGTCGCGGCCCGGCTGGCGATGAGCCAGCGAACCTTGCTCCGTCGGCTCGAGGAGGAGGGGACGTCGTACCGCAAACTCGTCGACGAGGTCCGCGAGACCATCGCGCAGGAGCTCCTGGTCAACGCGGGCATGACCACCGAGCAGGTGGCGCGTCGCCTCGGGTACGCCGAACCGACGAGCTTCGTGCGGGCCTTCAAGCGGTGGACCGGCCACACGCCTCAAGGTTTCCGGGCTCAGGCCACCGCCGCCCGCTGACGAGCGACGCGCTTCAGCCGGTGGCGAAATGTGTTCATCACCTGGCTCGTTCGGGCGTTCTACCCGCACACCGTGATCTCTAGCGTCGTAGGTACCGGCTCAGCGTCGGCACCAATCGAAAGAGGTAGCACGGTGGAACCCGAACTCCGTCAGTCCGACCGCCCGTCCAGGGTCGGTGCCGAGGTGGACCCTCGTCTCGCAGGCATGACCGAGGCCCAGGTCGAGCGCATCTGGGACGCGGTGGTCCGTGCCCATCGCTCGGGAGCGCACCCGGCAATGGCGCTGTGCATCCGCCGTGAGGGGCACGTGGTGCTCGACCGGGCCATCGGTCACGCCCGGCCCGACGTGGCCGCAAGCCACGAGACGCCGTTCTGCATCTTCTCCGCCTCCAAAGCCGTGGCCGCGATGATCATCCACCTGCTCGAGGAACGCGGTCTGCTGAAGATCTCGGATCGGGTGGCCCGCTACGCGCCGGAGTTCGCCGCGAACGGCAAGTCGGAGATCACCATCAGCCAGGTGCTCTCGCACCGCGCCGGCCTGCAGGTCTTGCCGAGCTCGTTGCTCGACTTCGACGTCCTGGCCGATGACGCGCGGGTGATGGACGTGGTCTACGGGATGACGCCGACCTCGGTTCCTGGATCCCGGCAGGCATACCACGCTCTGACCGGCGGCTTCATGCTGGCCGAGGTGGTCCGCCGGGTCACGGGCAGTCGGATCGACGCGTTTCTGGAAACCGAGATCCTGGAACCACTCGGCTTTCGCTGGATGAGGTACGGCGCCCGCGCGGACGAAGTCGGGCAGGTGGCGGTGAACCAATCGATCGGCCATTCCCTCCCACCGCTCGAGAAGCGCTTGCTCGGGACGAGCGTCCGGGACGTGGTGGCCAAGTCGAACGACCCGCGCTGGTTGGACGTGGTCGTGCCCGCGGGCAACATCGTCTCGACCGCCAACGAGGTCTCGCGCTTCTACGAGCTCCTGCGGATGGGCGGCGAGCTGGACGGGGTGCGGATCTTCCAGCCAGAGACCTTGGAGCGCGCCCTCGGTGAGCCGTCCCGCGCCGAACGCGACGGAGTCCTGCAGCTGCCCGTCCGCTTCAGTGGCGGCTTCATGATGGGCGCTAAGGGCATCAGCCCCTTCGGCCGGGATACGGCGCACGCGTTCGGCCACCCAGGCTTGATCTACATGCCGGCGTGGGCCGATCCGGAGCGTGCGATGAGCGCCTCGCTGCTGACCAGCGGCAAGGGTCTTGTCCACTGGGGCGTGGGCGACTTCCTCAAGATCATCAGCACCATCAACTCTGAAGTCCCGAAGGTCTGAGCCGATGACGACGCGAGCGCTCTCCGCCACCGACGCCACCTGGCTGCTCGTCGAGTCCGGGGACATGCCGATGCATGTCGGCCTCCTACTCGAGTTCAGCCTCCCCGAGGATGCACCCGCGGACTTCATGACCCAGCTGCGCGCGAGCCTGCACGCTGAGGTCGAGCTGCCCGCGCCTTGGAACCTGGTGCCGGTGCACTCGCCGGCAGGCGCGCTGCCGATCGTTCGGGAGGCAGCAGAGATCGACCTCGAGCACCACGTCCGCTGGTGGGGTCTGCCGGAGCCTGGCGACCAACGTGAGCTCGGCGTACTCGTGTCGCACCTGCACACCCAGCAGCTGGACCTACGCCGGCCGTTGTGGGAGTTCCACGTCATCGAAGGCCTGGGCGCCGGCGGTTTCGCCGTCTTCGTGAAGGTCCACCACAGCGTGATCGACGGCGCCAGCGCGATGCTGCTGCTGACAAAGGCGCTGACCACCGACCCCGACGAACGTGGCCTGCCACCGCTTTTCCGGGTGCCGGCCGAGGACCAGGCAGATGGCCAACCTTCAATGAACCCGCTCGCCGCGTTCCTCGCCTCAGTCGGGAGGAGCCTGGGCGCGGTCCAAGGGTTCGCTCAGGCCGGTGCCGGCCTTGCGAAAGCATCGGTCAGCGACTCCTCGCTCTCCGTGCCGTTCCTGCACCCGAAGACGGCACTAGGAGCACGCATCAACGGACAGCGTCGGCTGGCCACCCAGCAATACGACCTGAATCAGGTCAAGGCGCTGTCGAAGGCGACTGGAACCACCGTCAACGACATCGTGCTGTACCTGAGCAGCACCGCCCTGCGGGCCTACCTCTCCGAGATCGGCAAGCTCCCGGACAGCACGCTGACCGCCGCGATCCCGGTGAACATCCGACGCGAAGGCGACCGGAGCGCGAGGACGATGGCAGCCATGATGATCGCCGACCTCGCGACGAACATCAGCGATCCACTGGAACGGCTCACCGCGATCAAGGCGTCGACGGCGGCCGCCAAGGAGCACTTCCCGGAATCTCCGGACGCGGCAACGGCGTACGCACTCTCGATCGCGACCCCTTGGGTGGCGAGCCTGCTGGCCGGCGGACGCTCCCGGGCTCCCCAGTCACTCGGGATCTCGAACGTCCCCGGGCCACGCGAACCGCTCTACTGGAACGGTGCGCGTCTTGACGCGCTCTACCCGATGTCGCTCCTCTTCCACGGCAATGCTCTCAACGTCACCTGCGTCAGCTACGCCGGCAAGCTCAACTTCGGGTTCACCGGCGCGCGCGACAGCCTTCCGCACCTTCAACACCTGGCAACCGCCATGGGGGGTGCGCTCGAAGAGCTCGCGACGATCGTGCTCCCCGGTGACTGAGCTCGCTCATCGGCAGAACCGAGCACGATCAGAGGCAATCACGACGTCGTTCGGCGGCCGCATCGGCACTACGGAGATGGGTTCCGGACTACGGAGATGCGTTACGGAGTTTCCAGCCTTTGCTTATCGGCTGCCCTCCGACGGCTTCAGTATCGATGTGCGCGGGGGCAATAGTGACGCCGCTCGCACGTTTGTATGGTCAGTTCGGGCATTCGGTAGGGAGTCGAGTGTCGAGATTGCTTGGGAGGAAAGTTGTGAGGAAGAAGTTCTTGGTTCTAGCCGCTGTGATGGCAGCAGCCCTGTTCGCGGTAGGACCGGCCAACGCCGGTACGACCACACGTGCAGCGGCGGGAGGGTGGCTTCACTTGACCACCGACTTCCACACCGGCACCTCGTGCACGATGGGCGCCTGGGGAACCGTCAACGGCGTACCGACCCTGCTCACCGCCGGCCACTGCCTGCCGACCGGGAGCAAGTACGTCTCGTACTCCCTCGGCAACGGCACGATGACGAACTACGAGTTGGACGCTACTGCCGAGGCGACTGACGGCAACGATGTCGGTACCGTCACGATCCCCGACGCCGGAAACGCAATCACGTCGCAGCACTACAACGGCCCGGCCGACACGAGTGCTCCCGGCACCAGCGTCCAGCAGACGCATAGCGCTGGCCCGGCAGTGCTGGGCACGACGGTGTGCGTGGCGCGCGCTCGCGGCTACGTATGTGGCAAGGAGACCTACGTCTCGGGTGACGGGAACATCGGCTACATGGCGCTGACCGTCTGCAAGTCGGGCGATAGCGGTTCGCCGGTCTACGCCAAGGGCGGTGCGGAGTTCGTTGGCATCCTTGCCGCGTGCAACTCGACCACCGGTGAGTTCATGACGTACCCGAGCATCCAGAAGTCGTTCCCGAACTGGGTTCCGTTCCTGGCGCCCTGACAAGCGGCCCATAGGCCAGGCACTAGCCTCACATCCTCCTCGCGCTGATCTCTGCGAGGAGGATGTGGCTTTTCCGCTCGGGTTGAGCCACTGAAGACGACCTGATGCAGTCACGGGTCTCAGAGAACGAATCGTGCCTAGCCGACACAGGGCACCGCAGGGCTTTCTGCCGCGTACCACCGGTTCGCCTCGCCGGTAGGGCTCTCCGCTCTTCCGGGCGCTGCGGGTACAGCAACTTGGTGGCAAAATCTCAGTCCAAGGTATTGGAGGGCACAACGCTCGGCTTGAGCCCGCCCGACGCGCACGAACGCACAGCGTTCAGCCGTTCCTAGTGCGCGACTACCTGGACTGATCGAGTTCCTGAAGCGCGTTAGCCGAGCGGGCTCAGTACGGCGAGAACGGCTGGGGCGTCCTGGCCCTTCCAGGTGCCGGTCAGCACGGCACCTCCGGCCTTTGCGTGTGGTGCGCCCGGAAGGTTGGCGAACGCCAGCTCCAGGTGCTCGTTGCGCAGCCGGGTCCAGGCACCCTCGGTGATCGCGCCGGCCAGACCGTCGATCTCGACAGCACCGGACAGGAAGCCGTGGCCGGACAGCCGGGCCGAGGGACCGAGCGCGATCCAGCGATCCTCGACGAACGCCTGGTTGGCGCTCTGACCGACTCCGGTCGCGGTGGCCGAGGAGATCGCCCGGAGAAAGACGGGATCGCTCAGGCCGTGGTAGATCCAGCGCTGGCCGAGGACAGTGTGGTCCATCGTGCCGACCAGTCCCGACTCGGCGTCGGCCAGCGGAGCGGCTCGGTAGGTCAGCGGTACCTGGTAGGTGGTCTCGCCGACCACGACGAAGAGGACCTCTGCGCCGACCTCACCTTCAGGATCGTCGAACCGGTAGGACCCGACCTGTTCGAGGCCCGTGGTGTCCGGCGGCCCCCAGGGCTGCGACGGGAGCCAGGCTGCGACCAGCTCGGCCTTGCTGGGGGTGATCGAGGCGGTGGCGTGCACTAACGCCATGACGGCTCCTGCATGGGCTCAGCCTCGCAGAGGCGGGCGCGGGCTGAACAGTTGTTTTCGGGGGACGGTCGATGCCCCGAGGACCGGCGTCGCCGAGGCTGTCAGCGTCCTATGATCAAGGCACCGAAGCGTCGCCCGCCCTGGACGGAGAACTGATGATGATGCGCCTGCGACCCGTACGACTCGGAGTGCTCGTGGGGGCAGCGGCGCTGGCGCTCACCGGGTGCGGCTCCCAGAGCCTGACCCCGGCGCTCTCGATGGTCGCGCTCGTCCGCGACGGCGCTCACGCGACGTTGAGCAGCAAGACCGCCGACATGACGATCAGCGGCAAGATCACGGCGTCCGGCCAGACCGTGTCCATCACCGGCACCGGCCAGACCGATTTCAACGCCCACGCGATGAAGGCCGAGATGCACATGGGAGTCGCGGGCCACACCATCACGATGGAGGAGCGGCTCGTCGGCGGCCACATGTACATGGGCATGGACTTCGCCGGGCACACGCTGAAGCAGCTGACCGGGTACGACTGGTACGAGCTGCCGATCCCGGTCGGAAGTTCCTCGAGCGCCGGTGTCGGGGACCCGTCGCAGATGCTTGCGCTCGTCCAGCAGCAGGGAGCGAAGGTCGTCAGCCTGGGCAGCATGACCATCAACGGCCTCCAGACCACGGGCTACGCGGTGACGCCCAGCCGCGCCGCGATGCTCGCCCAGGCACAGACGAAGCTGAAGTACCTGTCGGCTTCCCAGCGGGCCTTGGTGGAGCGCACGATTCAGAACTCGGCTCCGCCCACGATGCAGATGTGGTTCGACTCGGCCCAGCACCTGCTCCGCAGGATGAACGTGCAGATGAACCTGTCGTTCGCACCCGGAGCCAACGGTGGCGGCAACGTCCAGTTCGACTTCTCGAACTACGGATCACCCGTGAGCATCCCGGTGCCGGCCCCGAGTGACGTGTCGACGAAGGCGCCCGGCGCCTGATCGGCGTCGTGACGGTGAGCGACGTACTGGACGAAGGGCCGTTCTTCCACGGCACCAAGGCGGATCTCGAGGTCGGCGATCTGCTGACGGCCGGCTTCCGGTCGAACTACCGACCCGAAGTGGTCATGAACCACATCTACTTCACCGCGTTGCACGACGGAGCGGGGCTGGCTGCGGAGCTCGCGGCTGGCGATGGCGAGCCCCGGGTGTACGTCGTGGAGCCCACCGGCCCCTTCGAGAACGACCCGAACGTGACCGACAAGAAGTTCCCCGGCAACCCGACCAGGTCCTACCGCAGCTCGGAACCGTTGCGGGTGGTCGGCGAGGTCGACGACTGGCCGCGCCTGACGCCCGAAGCGCTCCAGGCCTGGCGCGACCGACTTGCGGTGATCATCGACGAGGAACGCGGCGAAATCATCAACTGATGGCGACGAGCCCGGCGACACCACGGCAGGAGACAGCCATGACAACACCTGATCGAGACCCGGCCGAGGCATCAGAGCCTTCGCGCCCGGCGCCGAGCCTGGCGCGTCGACTCACCCGGGCCGTGCTCGGTCTCGTCATCGCCGGAGCGCTCGCTCAGGTCGTCATGTCCGCGTTCTACCTCACGGTCGCGCACTCGCCGACGCCGCACGAGGTGCCCGTGGGGCTCGTCGCGCCGAGCCAGGTGTTCCCCCAGGTGCAGGCGCAGGTCGAGGAGGGTGATCACTTCAAGGTGCAGGCCTTCACCACCAAGGCGAGCCTGGTCACGGCTATCCGTGACAAGAAGATCTACGGCGGCGTCGACCTGTCCGGGACCCCGGCGCACCTCTACGTCGCCTCGGCAGCAGGTACGTCGGCGGCCACCACGCTGCGTACGGCGTTCACCCAGGTCGTCTACGAGCGGACCCAGCAGCAGGTCGCGAAGCTCACCGCATCAGGAGCGCCGGTGCCCGGTGCCGAGGTCGAGGCGCTGGCCGCACCTCCGGCCATCACCGACGTCGTGGCCTTGCCCAAGAACGACAGCGTCGGTGCCTCGATCGCCTTGCTGGTCCAGTCGATCGCGCTGGGCGCGACCATCGCCTCGATGGGTCTCGGGAAGATCGGCGGAAAGACGACTCCGTCGCTGCGCCGCGCGGCGGGGCACCTGGTCGCTCTCGCTGTCTACGCGGTGGTCTCCGCCGGCGCCGTACTCGCGGCCGCGCACGCGTTCGGTGTCGTACCCAGCGGGTCGGATGCCCGACTGTTCTTCTCGTTCGCGCTGCTCTCGTTGGCGATCACCGGATCGGTGGCCGGCCTGGTGACCCTGATCGGGGCGCCCGGAGCGTTCCTGGGCTCGGCGTACTTCCTGTTCGGGATCCCGATCGCGGGCGGCTCGGTGCTGCCTCCGTTCATGCCCACCGCGGCCCGCATCGTCGGCCAGGCGCTGCCGACCGGTTCCGGGGTGACCCTGGTGCGGGAGAGTCTGTACTTCCCGCACGCCAGCGTCGCCGGACCGATTTCGGTCCTCGCCGCGTACGCCCTGGTCGGCGCCGCGCTCATCGTCTTCGGCAACGGCTTCGCTCGCCGGGTCGGTCGGCGTCAGGTACTGCCGTTGCCGGCTCACTGAATGGCGAGTCCGCGAACATGGGCGTCGAGCTTGTCGAGCGCCATGGTCCATCCGATGGCGCCAGGCGATCCTGCCGGGATCCCGGAGTGGGTCAGCGTCATCCGCGTCCCGCCCGGAGCCGGTTCGAGCTCGACGCGCACGACCGTGGTGGTCGGGTGGTCGGCCGGCATCCCGAGCTGTGCGGGAGTCATGACCGTCCCGTGCTCGTCGGCCATCGAGTCGGTGTAGACGAGGAGCTCGTGCTCGACGAGCTCGAGGTAGCTGCCGATGAACCACATCCGCCGTTGTCCCTGCGGAGTCGCGAACTCCATGCACAGCGTCCGGGTACCGCCGACCCGGAGGTCCATCGTGGCCTCGGCGATGGTGCTGCCCTCAGGCCCGTACCAGGCGGCGAAGTGCTCGGGTTCGGTCCAGAGCTTCCAGACCGTCGGGGGAGTGACGGCGAAGAAGCGTTCGATTTGCACGCTGTCGGCGGCGGCGGTGGTCTCGGTCATGCGTGGTTCACATCCTCGGTTTCGGTGTCGTCGTTCGGGTTGAGCTGGCGCAAGTAGGTGTCCATCCGGTCGAACCGGGCTTCCCAGACCGGGCGGTACTGCTCGGCCCAGGTCGAGATCTCCTCGAGCGGACCTGCGTCGAGGGTGCGCGGCCGGTACTGCGCCTGCTGGCCGCGGACGATAAGTCCAGCCTTCTCGAGGACCTTGAGGTGCTTCGAGATCGCCGGCAGGGAGAGGGCGAACGGGGCGGCGAGCTCGTTGACCGTCGCTTCACCCTCGGCGAGCCGGGCAAGCATCGCGCGCCGGGTTGAGTTCGCCAGGGCCGCAAAGGTCAGGTCCAGTCGCTCGTCGATCAGCACGGACATGCCGACTCCTTAATTCACCAACTAGATAAGTAACTGATAGGTAAAGTACGACGATGCGGGCCGAACGTCAAGAGCGGTCTTCAGACGATGTCGGTACGGCGGTGCAGGATGTCGACATCGGCCCGCGACGCACGCGGGACGCGCGACCAGGAGGTGTCGTTCGTGGCGGAGGAGTCAGCAGCGGCCGATCAGTTCTGGACGCACGCCGAGCAGTTCCTGGACCGACCGGGTGTCACCCGGAGCACGATGATGGGCCTTCCGTGCTTGCGGATCGACGGCCAGTTCTTCGCGTCGTTCGATCGTCGGACGGGCGATCTCCTGGTCAAGATCCCAGCCAGCCGTGTCGATGAGTTGGTCGATGCCGGCGAAGCAGACAGCTTTGCGCCCGCAGGTCGACGATTTCGTGAGTGGGCCGCGATCTCGCCGGCTCGGGAAGGTTCGTGGGACCCGCTGCTCCAGGAAGCGTTCGACTTCGTCGTCGGTAGTTGAGCCGCGGCTACCCGGCCTGCTCGACGACCGCGAGCGCGAGGTCGTGCGCGCGAGTCAGCTCGGCATCGTCGGCGAAGAGCTCGCGCCGGGCGTTGCCCATGGCCAGGAAGGCGTCGATCCGGAACGCGTCATCCTCCGGGTGAGGAGATCCGGCTGACGTCAGCTGCTGCTCGAGGAGATGCAGCCACTCGGTCTTGAGCTCGCGGACCGCATCCGCGACCGGCCCGACCCGGTGGCCGTACTCGACCGAGGTCGCGGAGATGAAGCAACCGCCGGGGAAGGTCCCCTTCAGCAGGTAGGCAACCCAGGCGTCGAGCAAGCCCCGCAGTCGCTCCTTCCCGTCAGGCTGACTCCACGCAGGCGCGATCACGGTGTCGATGTACACCTGGCGTGCTTCGGCGACAGCGGCGATCTGGATCGCTTCGCGGTTTCCGAACACCGTCAGGATCCCGCTCTTGCTCAGACCGGTGGCCTGGGCCAGCGAGCCGACCGAGATCGAGTCGAGGCCGTGCGTTGTCGCGATGTCCGCGGCGGCGCGCGCCGTACGCCGTCGGGTCAGATCGCCACGAACGCGGCGGCCGTCGGGGGCCGGGAGGGAAGTCACGTCCCCGATGATAGACGTTCGACTGGACGTATACCTCAGACGGGTCTAGGTTGTTTACGACCGATCGAACGTGAAGCGAGGAGATCGAGTGAACGCCCCGAGCCTGATGGACTCCGTCCACATCAACGCACCCGCCGAGCGAGTCTGGGCCTTGGTCAGCGACGTCTGTCGCATGCCGGACTGGAGCCCGCAGGTGGACTCGACGCGCCTCCGAACCGGCTTCGACACGGTCGGGCTCGGCACCCAGTTCACCAACCGCAACATTGCGGGCGACCTGGTGTGGACGACCCACGCCGAGATCGTGCGCTTCGAGCCGGAACGGGAGCTGGCGTTCCGGGTCGAGGAGAACTGGTTGGTCTGGTCCTTCGCCCTCGCCGCCGAGGGAACCGGCACCGTGCTGACCCAGCGTCGCGAAGCCCCGGACGGCGTCTCCGAGCTCTCGCTCGAGCTCACCAACGGGTTCATGGGCGGCGTGGAAACGTTCACCGAGACGATGCGCGCCGGGATGCGCCAGACGCTGGAGCGGATCAAGGCCGAAGCAGAGAAGTAGCGAATCCTGCTGGCTGGGTTGTCACAAATCCGCTCGCGGCGGCGTCTTCATGTCGAACCGACCTACCCAGGAGGACGACATGTCTGGAAACACCCGCATCCCCGTCGCCGAGGTCACCGGCTTCAAGGGGGCCCTGATCAAGCGTTTCGCCAAGAAGACCCTCGGCCAGGTGCCGAGCTCGATCGGCGTCTACTGGCACAACCAGCAGGTGCTGATGGCCATGGCCGGCGTCGGCAGCAAGGTGAAGAAGTGGAACACCTGCGACGAGCAGCTCAAGTCCTTTGCGCACATGGCCGTCGCCTCGCAGGTGGGCTGCACCTGGTGCCTCGACTTCAACTACTTCGAGGCGAACAACCAGGGTCTCGACATGGACAAGGCCCGCGAGGTCCCGCGCTGGCGCGAGTCCGACGCGTTTTCGTCGCTCGAGCGTGAGGTGCTCGCGTACGCCGAGGCGATGACCGAGACCGAACCGACGGTCACCGACGACATGGTGGCGTCCCTGCGCAGCCAGCTCGGTGACGCGGCACTGGTCGAGCTGACAGCGGTGATCGCCTTCGCCAACTTCACGACGCGCCCGAACGTCGCCCTCGGCATCGAGTCAGACGGCTTCGCCGCAGCGTGCGGCCTCAAGCCATTGGCACAGCGAACCACCGTAGGGTCGTGATCGTGCCCCAGAACGACACCGAGGATCCGTTCGTCGTCCATCGCGGGCTGCTCTTCACGGTCGCCTACGAGATGCTCGGCTCCGCCTCCGATGCGGAAGACGTGGTGCAGGAGACCTGGTTGCGCTGGGACGCCATCGGAGCGGAGGCGCGGGCGGAGGTCCGGGACGCGCGGGCGTTCGTGGTCCGGATGGTCACGCGCAAGGCCCTCGATCGCATCCGTGCCGACGCGCGAAGGCGTGAGGACTACGTCGGCGAGTGGCTCCCCGAACCGCTTCTCACCACCCCGGACGTGGCCGAGGACGTGGAGCTGGCCGACAGCGTGTCGTACGCGATGCTCACCGTGCTCGAGACCCTGACGCCGACCGAGCGCGCCGTGTTCGTGCTCCGCGAGGTCTTCGACCTGCCCTTCGACGAGATCGCCCAGGCGATCGACAAGTCCGCTGCCGCCACGCGTCAGATCGGGCACCGAGCGCGCGAGCACGTGGCGGCCCGGCGACCCCGGATGGAGGTCAGCCGCAGCGAGCAGCGGGCTGTCGTCGAACAGTTCCTCGCCGCGCTGACCGGTGGCGATCTCCAGGGCTTGCTCGACGCGCTTGCTCCGGACGTGGTGCTCATCGCGGACGGCGGCGGCATCGCGCAGGCGATCGCCCAGCCGGTGGCCGGCGCGAAGAAGGTCGCCAACCTGCTCCGCGCCTTCCCCAAGTTCGGCACCGGCGCCACCATCGTTCCGCTCCTGCTCAACGGAGCGCTCGGGGCGAGGGTCACCGGTACCGACGACGGCCACGACACAGCGATCAGCTTCACGATCGAGGACGGCAAGATCACCCGGATCTACGCCGTACGCAATCCCGCGAAGCTCGGTCGCCTCGACGTCGAGGCGACCCTCAGCCGCTAGGTGAGCGCCAGGACGCTACCGTCGCGTCGTGGATCTCACCGCACGCATTCGCTCCGGTCAGGGAGAGTTCGTCCTCTTCGCGATCACGCCTCCTCGGCAGTCGACGTCCGCTGCGCGACTGCCCGAGATCGCCCAGGCCACGATCGACCGGCTGAGCGGCCTCGACATCGACGGTCTGGTCCTCTACGACATCGACGACGAGAGCTCGCGCAATCCGGACGAGCGCCCGTTCCCGTTCAGCCCGACCGTCGATCCGGCTGACTACCGTGATCAGCACCTGGCGTCGTGGCAGACCCCGGTGATCGTCTACCGCGCGGTCGGCAAGTACGAACGTGACGGGCTGGAGACCTGGATCTCCGGCCAGGACCCGGAGCGAACGCTGACCGTTCTGGTGGGAGCGGCCTCGAGCGGTACGTCGGCACCCGTCTCGCTCGCCGATGCCCAGGCGATGCGCGCCGAGCTCAACCCCGACCTGCTGCTCGGGGGAGTGGCCATCCCGGAGAGGCACAGCCGCCGCGACAACGAGCACCTGCGCCTGATCGCCAAGCAAGAGGCGGGCTGCCGGTACTTCGTCACCCAGGTCGTCTACGACCTGAACGCCGCCAAGAACCTGGTGTCGGACTACCGGTACGAGTGCGAGGCGCGCGGACTGTCTCCGGTGCCGATCGTCTTCACGTTCTCGGTGTGCGGCTCCATGAAGACGCTCGAGTTCCTGCGTTGGCTCGGGGTGGACGTCCCCCGGTGGATCGAGAACGACCTCCGGCACGCCACCAACCCATTGGCGGCATCGCTGGAGCAGGCCGCCACGACGGCGGTCGAGCTCATCGACTACTGCCGGCGCCTCGGGGTGCCGTTCGGGCTGAACGTGGAGAGCGTGTCCATCCGGCGCGAGGAGATCGAGGCCTCGGTCGAGTTGACCGCACAGCTCTTGGCGCACCTCAAGGCCTAGCCCCCGATGCGCTGATCCCGTCGGGACTGCTCGGGCGACTACGCTCGGCTCATGCAGATCCCGCGCGCGGTCGCCGTGTTCAACAAGCACATCAACAACCGCGTGCAGCGGCTCTGGGCCTGGCTGCTCCCGCCGTGGGCGATCATCCGGCACACGGGCCGCAAGAGCGGCACGGTCTACCGGACGCCGATCGTCGGGTTCGTCGGCGCGGACGGGTTCGCCGTACCACTGCTGTACGGCGAACAGTCCGAGTGGGCGCGCAACATCCTGGCGGCCGACGGCGGGACCATCGAGCGCCTGGGCCGCAAGTACCAGCTGCAGGACCCACGGGTCGTTGACAGCGCGTCGGTCTCCATCGGCGGAGTCGGCGCGCTCTACGTCCGCTCGGCGCCCAAGGCGTTCGTGGCGACCATCGGCCCGCGCATGTGAATGCTCGACATACGACTCGTTGAACCTTCCCGGGGGCATCTGCGTGTCTTCCAGTGAGGCGCCCGTTGTGGGGTTCCCTTCACAGAGGTGAGGTACGAAATGTCAGCGTCCTTGATGCACAAGATGGCCCTGGGTTCGGCAGCAGCCGCCGTGATGGCACTCGCCGCGGGGTGCGGGTCCTCCACGAACACGCCGTCCAGCACAGCATCCAACACGCCACCGACCAGCACTGCGACCACCGGTTCGGCCAGCTCGCTGAAGACCGGCTCGACCTCCATCGGCAGCGTGCTCGTCGACTCGTCGGGCCACACGGTGTACGAGCTCGTCGGCGACTCCGCCGCGAAGCCGACGTGCACGGGTGGTTGCCTGAGCGTCTGGCCGGCGGTCATGGCCAACGGCACCCAGGTCATCGTCAACGGGCACCCCGTGTACACCTACACCGACGACAGCGCAGCCGGCCAGACCAAGGGCCAGGGCGTGACCGATCAGTGGGGCCGCTGGTGGGCCCTGGACGCCCAGGGCAACCCGATCAAGACCCCCACGGCGAAGGCCACCACGTCGGCTCCCGCGGGTGGCGGGCCGGCGTTCTGATGACGTCGGTGCAGGAGACGTACGGCGCCGCGACCACGCCGCAGGTCACGGCCGAGCCGCGCGCAGCCACCCGGGCACTCGCCCGGGTGGCTCGGCTGCGGCTGTCCGCCGTCGTCTATCTCCCCGCGCTGGCGATCCCGGCGATCGCGCTGCTCCTGGTCGGCTTCGGCCGGGCAACCCGGTGGGGCGGGGCGGACTTCGGCGGTTCGCTCACCAGCCTGCGGGTGGAGACGATCGGTCCGCTCGCCACCGCGCTGATCCTGCTGTTCCTGGTGGCCGAGCGGCTGCGCCCGGCGCAGGCGCGACCGCTGGTTGCCCGCGGGCACCGCCACGACCTGCTGTTCACCGTGCTCAACGTGGTGGTCGTCGTACCGATGGTGACGGCGATGACGTTGGCCCTCTCCGACGTGGCCCGACGAACGGTGCCGTGGGTAATCCTGCCCAAGCTCGGCCTGGTCCCGCAGTGGGTGGTGATCCTGCTGATCGTGGTGGCGATGGACTTCTGCAACTGGCTGGTGCACCTGGCCAACCACCGGGTGCGGATGTTGTGGCGGTTCCACGAGCTGCACCACTCGCAGGAGGACATGAACGTCCTGACGGTGTTCCGGACCCATCCCCTCATCCACGTGTCCTACCTGCTGGCGGTGATCCCGGCGCTGGTGCTGCTCGCCAACGGGGAGCTGCCGACGCTGCTGCTCGTCGCGTACGGCGGTGCCGTCGCCTTCGCGCACTCCAACACCAACCTGAGCTTCGGGCCGTTGAACCGGGTGTTCGTCAGCCCGAACTACCACCGGATCCACCACCGGGTGGTCGGTCCGCAGGACGTGAACCTCGGCTTCACGCTGACCATCTGGGACCAGCTGACCCACCGGGCGGTGTTTCCCACCAACGAGACCATCGGTGCCGACACCGGGCTCGCGCAGCGTCCGCTCCGGGTCGAGCAGGAGGGCTCTCGCCCGAACCACCTCCGGGTGTTCGCGGCTCAGCTCCTCGGGCCCTTCCGGCCGATGCAGGAGCCCGTCGTCCTCGCGTCCGTCAAGGAACCTCCAGCGACGGCACCCGAGGTGACGCCCGCTCCGTCCGAGGTGCGGCGATGAGCACGGACGCTGCGCCGGTGCGCGGAATCGCCAGGTGGGGGCGCCTGTTGTTCGGGACGGCATCCGCCGGGATCGCGGTCGACGTCGCGCTCGTGGTGATGCGCATCGTCCTCGCCTGGATCTTCATCGACTACGGGGCCGCCAAGCTGTTCGGGGCGTTCCCGGGTTCGGGTCCTCACGGCCTCCACGACACGGCGACCTACATGGCCCAGTCGGCACACCTTCGACCGGGCGAGCTCTTCGCGGTGCCCGGGGGCGTTACCGAGGTCGGCGGTGGGATCCGCAGTGCTCCCGTCCGCCGGACACGGCGGTGCGGGTTGGGATTTT
>JACXTT010004464.1_pt1 | contig 20786 bp, 21 predicted proteins | sample 9270951 | NCBI WGS metagenome assembly JACXTT01 (sample SAMN15532306, study PRJNA645909) | rock metagenome | isolation source: weathered quartz diorite | place: Puerto Rico | collected 2017-06-21
AGGACGGGGAACCAGGGCGGGATCCGCGCGTCCGTCGGGTGGGGCTCGGGCGCCCAAACGTTCTGCGGGCGGAGCATCGGGTTCGGGGCGCGAACGCGGAGATACGGGAGGTAGAGCGGAACGAGGACGAGCGCGATCGCGACCAGCGCGGCCGCGAGCCGGAGACCGTCGGCGCGGGTCGCGGGACGGGCGAGGCGTCCCAGCGCCAGGAGTCCGAGCGGCGCCAGCACCGTCGGCGCGACGTAGACCGGATCCGTGAGCCCCTGGAGCACCACCAGGAGCAGGAGCACGCCCGGGCGCGCCGGCCGCGCCGACGCGGCGAGCATGATCCACGGCAGCCACTGCAACGCCGCCATGTGCGGCGTCGTCGGGACGAAGACGTAGGTGAGCCAGTTGTTGGTGAGGACCGCCGCCGCCGCCACGACTCCCGCCGCGCGCGACCCGGTCCAGCGCTCGACGACCAGATGCACGCCCCAGGCGGTCAGCGCGATGCCGCCCAGCAGCGTGACGTTGGTCGCGAGCGTCGGGTTGCCGGTCGCGAGCAGCACCGGCGCGTAGTAGAGGAGCGCGCCGAACGCCGACGGCCCGTAGAAGAACGCGTCGGGTGTCGGGTGGTAGATGTTGGCGTCCGCAAGCGGGGCGCCACCGAGGAGCGCGTGCGTCGTCCACGCCATCGCCCAGGCCGAGTAGGAGGCGTCCCAGCGACAGCTCTCGATTGGGTTCGCGAGGAAGGCGGTGGCCGACGCGGCCAACGGCCACGTGAGCCACGCGACGGCGCCGGCGTAGGCCGCGAGGACCGCCAGCCCGTACCCGGCGCGTCTCAGCACAGCGTGTAGTCGTCGAGGGCGGGCGTCTTCGTCCAGGTCCAGTAGTCGACGAGCCGCCAGGGAGACGTCGTCAGCACGCGGCCGTTGGCGTTCTTGTACCAGCTGTTCATCCCGGGGTGCGACCACACCATCTCGGTGTGACGGGCGTCGAACCGTGCCGCGTAGGCGTCGTGGACATCGCGCCGGCAATCCATGGCCGCGAAGCCACCCGCCAGGAGGCCGACCAGGCAGCCCATGACGTAGCGGACCTGGCACTCGGAGTGGAAGATGATGCTCCCGGCGTGCGCGAGGTTGGTGCCGGGCCCGTAGAGGCAGAACAGGTTCGGGAAGTCCGGGACCGTGATGCCGAGGTAGGCGCGCGGCTCCTCGCCCCAGCGCTCCCCGAGCGTGACGCCGCCGCGCCCGACGATCTCCATCGGCCACAGGAAGCGGTTGGCGTGGAAGCCGGTCGCGAACACGATCACGTCGACGGGATGCTCGGTGCCGTCGGCGGTCCGGATGCCGTGGGGCGTGATCGCCGCGATCGGCTCGGTCACCAGGTCGACGTTCTCGCGCTTCAGCGTCGCGAGCCAGGTGCCGTTGTCCTGCAGCATGCGCTTCCCGAAGGGCGGATAGCGCGGGACCACCTTCGCGAGCAGCACGGGGTCGTCGCCGATCTGCTCCGCCATGTACTGGGTGAAGTACTCGCGCATCGCCTCGTTCATCGCGTTCACCGAGCGCTCCTGGTGCGGCCACGCGGGGTCGACGACCAGCGACGGCAGCAGGCCGTCGGAGCCGGGCCAGAAGAGCAGGAACCGGTACCAGCGCGCATAGTACGGCACGTGGCGCAGCAGCCACTTCTTCGCCTCGCTGACCCGCGCGTGGTAGCGCAGGTTCGGCACCATCCACGGAGGCGAGCGCTGGAAGACGAGCAGCCGGCTCGCCTCCTTCGCGACCTCGGGCGCGAGCTGGAACGCGCTCGCACCGGTCCCGACCACCGCGACGCGCTTGCCCGCGAGCGCGTGCTGGTGCTGCCACTCGGCGGAATGGAAGGACGGGCCGGCGAAAGTCTCGCGTCCCGGAATTTCGGGAATGCGCGGCCGGTTGAGCTGGCCGACGGCGCTGACGATCGCGTTGGCGACGAGCGTCTCCTCCTGCCCGCCGGACGTGCGGATCCTGATCGTCCAGCGCGACGCGGCGTCGTCCCAGCGGGCAGCCGTGACCTCGGTGCCGAATCGGATGTGCTCCCGCAGCCGGTGGCGGTCGGCGCAGTCGCGGAAGTACTGGTAGAGCTCGCTGCGCTTCGAGAAGAACTCCGGCCAGTCGTGGTTGGCTTCGAACGAGTAGGAGTAGAAGTGGTTCGCGACGTCGACCCGGCATCCCGGGTAGCTGTTCTCGAGCCACGTCCCGCCGACGTCCTCGTTCTTCTCGAGCACGATGTAGGGAACGCCCGCCTGCTCGAGCCGGATCGCCGCGAGCAACCCCGACATCCCCGCGCCGATCACCGCGACGTGGAACTGCTTCCGCCGCGCGATCGGGACCGAGTCCCAGGCGACGTCGCGCGCGTCGCCGTCGTCGAGCGCCATCTCCTCGAGGAACATCGGGACGTACTCGTCGGGAACCTCCTGCCCGACGAGGAAGCTCATCATCCGCCGGATGGTCGCGGGCGACGGCGGGGGCGGGAGCGTGCCGCCCCGGTCGCGGTAGGCGCGGAGCGCGTCGAGGGCCCGCGCCCGGATGCGGGATGTGTCTTGGATGGTGAGGCCGCCGCCTACCTCGCCGGGCAACGGCGGCTGGAGGCGGATCTCCCCGTCGAGGATGCCGGCGTCGCCGGTCAGGTGGACGATCGCCATCACGAGCGTCGCCACGCTGGCGTGCTCGAGCGCATCGGCGAGGAAGGCGTCGTCCTCGGTGATGGGATCGGTGGGCGGTCGGGGCATCGGAGCGGCCTCCGAGCTACCATGGTTCTCCGCCCGCGCTCCACCACCGGCGCGACGGCGATTCCGCGGGGCGCTACCCCGGGGTCGGGGCGAGCGGGGCGAGATTCATGACCACGCGCTCCGACACCAGCCCGCCGGCCGCGTCGAAGCGGTAGAACGCGACGAACGGCATCTCGACGTCGCGGCCGGTGGGGGCGAACCCCTGGAACTCGCCGACGTGCGTCCCGCACATCCGTCCCTCGATCACGACCTCGTCGTCGGTGAAGTGCGTGGCGTCGGCGAGCGTCTTGAGGTCGCGGAACGCCCCGGCGGCCGAGAATCCCATGTAGGCGTGCGCGGCCCGGATGCCGTCCAGGTCCGGGAACGACTGGCGGTTGTAGACCAGCTCGCTGCTCGGCGAGAACGTCGCCATGATGCGGTCGAGGTCGAGCTGGTTCTCGACCGCGTAGTGCGCCCGGACCAGGGCCCGCCGGCGCTCCCGCTCGCGTGCGTCGATCGACATGCCCCGTCCTTGACACAGGCCGGCCGTGGCCTACGAGTGTCGGTCGAGTCAACGCATGGTCATTTCGGGCCAGCCGTGAGCTTCTGCGACGCACTGCCGATGACGTCGGCGTACTTCCGGCTGATCCTGCGGGAGCAGGGACGGTCGGCACGCGCGCGGGCGGCGCTGCTCGAGGGCACCGGCCTCCCGGACGAGGCGCCTCCCGGCGAGATCACGCTCGGCCAGCAGCTCCGGCAGATCCGCAACGCCAACCGCGTCCTCGAGCCGGGCTGGGCGCTCGCGATGGGAGCGCGCTTCCACGCCGCCACTCACGGCCCGATCGGCGTCGCCGCCGCGAGCGCGCCGACGTTGCGTGCGAGCCTCGACGTGATCACGCGCTTCAGCCGGGTGCGCTCGCCACACTTCCAGCTCACCGCCGAGCGGCGCGGCGCCGAGATCCGGCTGGTCCCGACCGACCGCGTCGAGCTCGACCGGGGCGAGCGCCGCGCGCTCCTCGACATCGTGATGCTGAGCACGCAGGGGCTGCTCGAGTCGGCCCTCGGCCGCCCGATGCGCGAGGGGCGATTCGAATTCCCGTACCCCCGGCCGGCCTACGCGCGCTGCTACGACGAGGACTTCCACGCCGCGACGCGCTTCGACTGCCGGGAGGCGGCGGTCGTGATCCCCGTCGCCTGGCTCCCGCTCGACTGTCCGCTCGCCGACGCGGTGCTCTTCGAGACCTCGTGGCGGAGCCTCGCCGCCGGCGAGCGTCGCCTCGACGGCGACTGCGCCGCCGCGCGCGTCGAGCAGCTCGTTACCGAGCGCGGCGAACGGCTCGGGAGCCGGACGGCGGCGCGGCTCATGGGGGTGTCGTCGCGGACGCTGGCGCGCCGGTTGCGGGCGGAGGGCACGGGCTACCGGAGCCTCGTCGAGACCAGGCGGCGAAGCCGGGTGGAAGCGCTGCTCCGGGATCCGACGCTCACGATCGCCGAGGTGGCGTACGCGGTCGGCTACGAGGATGCGGCCAACTTCGGCCGCGCGTGCCGGCGCTGGTTCGGGACGTCGCCGGGACGGCATCGGGAGCGGCTGCAGCGTCTCGACGCGCTCAGCTCTTGACGGCCCGCGCGTACCCCACCGGGATCCTCGACGAGCTCGAGTGGTCGCGAAACGTCTCGGTGCTCACGACCGCGAACCCGTGAGCCGCCACCTGGAAGCGGGCGTTGGCGGCGTGGGTCCGCTCGCGCCAGCTCGACCATGCCGGGGGCGAAGTCGGTGGCGGCCGCGCGCGGCTGTCTCGGTTCCTGGACGGTCGTTCCACTCACGCAGACACGGCCGCCCAACTCCGACGGACGGTCGCGCATCCGCCCGTGGCATGCGGGTTGCTGCCCTCGCACGCGGGAGGGCACGTCGATGGCAGTCCGGAAGCGTCGCACGAAGCAGGGGCGCGCACAGGCGCACAGCACGAAGGCTCGCAGGAAGCGCGCGCCGCGCCGCTCACGGGTGGTCGCGGCTCCACCGACGCGCGCGACGATGTCCGATCCGCAGGCGGCGCTCGGCGGCGTGGTTTCGCTCTCGGACTTCCTCGGGACGGCCGCACCGCTCACCCAGCACGAGCGCGAGCAGCTCGTCGACCAGGCGCTCGTGCTGATCGATCAGGTCTACGTCCACCTGCCGCTCAAGCGGGCGATGCACGCCGTCGATCCGGTCCAGCGGCTGAAGCTCGTGCGCTTTCGCGTGGGGGAGATGTCCGAGCGGCACTTCCACGACGAGCTGATCTCGATCTTCACGGAGCTCCGCGACCTGCACACCAACTACATCCTCCCCCAACCGTATCAGAGCGGCACGGCGTTCCTGCCGTTCCTGATCGAGGAGTACTTCGCGGGGGGGACCCGCACGTACATGGTGTCGAAGGTCTTCGAGGGATTCACCGACGCGAACTTCATCCCCGGCGTGCTGATCGACCACTGGAACGGCATCCCGATCGAGCGGGCCGTCGAGCTGAATGCGCAGCGCCAGGCGGGCAGCAACCCCGCCGCCCGGCACGCGCGCGGGCTCGAGGCGATGACGATCCGGCCGCTCCTCCTGAGCGCGCCGCCCGACGAGGAGTGGGCCGACATCGGCTTCGCGTCCGCCGACGGCGGCGCGCACGAGATCCGGATCCCGTGGCAGGTGTTCCAGCCCGATCCGTCGCCGCAAGGCGTCGACCCGACCTCGGAGAGCCCGCACGCGCGGGCGCTCGGCATCGACGCGCAGACCGAGGCGGTGCGCCGCGCGAAGAAGGCGCTGTTCGCGCGCCCGGCGATGGAGACCGAGCGCCGCGCCGTCAACGTCCGGAAGGCGGGCGGCAACGGCCGCGGCATCGGCGACGACACCACCAGTTCGCTCCCGGACGTCTTCTCGTTCCGCACGGTGACGACTCCGCACGGGACGTTCGGCTACCTCCGGATCTGGACCTTCGACGTCGACGACCCGGACGTGTTCGTGAACGAGTTCATCCGGATCGCGGGGCTACTGCCGCAGAACGGGCTCATCCTCGACGTACGAGGCAACGGCGGCGGGCTCATCACCGCGGGCGAGCGTCTCCTCCAGCTGCTCACGCCGCGCGCCATCACACCCGAGCCGCTCCACTTCATCAACACGCCGCTCACGCTCCGCCTGTGCCGGGCGGCCTCCGATCTCGAGCCCTGGGTGGTGTCGATCGGCGAGTCGGTCGAGACAGGGACGCAGTTCTCTCTCGGCTTCCCGATCGACTCGGTCGAGGAGTGCAACCGCATCGGCCAACGCTACGTCGGCCCGGTCGTCCTCGTCACCGACGCCCTCATCTACAGCACGACCGACATCTTCACCGCGGGGTTCCAGGACCACCACATCGGCACGATCGTCGGGACGAGCCCGAACATGGGGGCGGGCGGCGCGAACGTCTGGGAGCTGGGGCTCCTCCAGCAGCTCCTGCCCGGCGCGAACTCGCCCTTCAAGCCCATGCCCAAGGGCGCATCGTTCCGGGTCGCGATCCGGCGCACCATGCGCGTGAACGACCACGCCGGCGTGCCGGTCGAGGACCTGGGGGTGATTCCCGACATCGTCCACAAGATGACGCGGAACGATCTCCTGCAGGACAACGTCGATCTGATCGCGAGGGCGGGGAAGGTGCTGGCGTCGGCGCCCGCGCCGGCGCTGTCCGCCAAGGCCACCCTTGCCAACGGGACGATCACCGTCGACGTGGTCTCGAAGAACATCGACCGGATCGACTTCCTGGTCGACGACCGCCCGCGGCTGTCGCTCGACGTCGGCAGCAACGGGTCGACGAGCGCGGACGTGCCGGGCGGCCCGGGGGTGCAGTTCGTCGACGTGCGCGGGTTCAAGAACAAGACGCTGGCCGCGGTGCGGCGGCTCGAGCTGTAGCGTGCGAGGTCGGGGGCCGGACGTTCCCACTCGTCTCGCCGCGCAGCGCACGATCTACGACGACATGGTCGCCGCCTGCGTCTCGGTGATGGGCTGCGACACGATCACGACGTGGGGCTTCAGCGACCTCTACAGCTGGATCGACGCCGCATTCGGCCCCGGGCGGCTCCCGCTCCCGTTCGCTGCGAGCTACGCTCCGAAGCCGGCCTACTTCGAAATCGTCGACGCGCTCGCCGGGCAGTGAGGGGCACGCTCGCCGGCTACGCCGACGGGCCGCAGCCACCCTCCGTGCGGCTGGAACCGCATGTAGAGCCGGATCCCCGGAATCACGCCGCACCAAATTGTCGGTCAGTCCCGCCCGCGTCACTTCGCCGCTTTCTCTTCGACGACGGGAACGGTCTCCGCCAGCTCGTAGCGGAGGACGGCGTCCATCTTGTACTCGATCTGATAGAAGCGGGCGACCTTCCGTCCGGGCATCACCTTCGAGAACTGCTGGAGATACGAGCGCCGCACGTTCACGCGGTCGCTCTCCGCGGCGATGTAATCGTCGGCGAGCTTGAGCGCCTTCTCGTCGGAGACGTCCTTGAAGCTCTGGATGTAGTCGGTGATGACCTGCACGGAGCGGTCGTTCACAGCCTTCAGCTCGACCGCGTAGCGGTCGTAGATCGGCCAGAAGTTCTTGGCTTCCTCGTCGGTGAGCGTCAGGTTGGCCGCGACCATCGCCTTCCGGTTGGCGCGGATGGATTCGCGGAGGATGTCCAGGTTGGCCTTCTCCGCCTCGCCGCCCCGTCCCGGAGTGGCGACGACCGCAAGCGTCAGCATCGTGGCGAGCAGCATGCGCGTGAACGACGTCATCGGTTCTCCCCTTTCTCGGCGCGCAGGGCGTCGCCTACTTGTTGATCTTCGTGATCTTCGAGCCCTGGAGGCCCATCCCGCCCATCAGGCCTTTCTGGCTGAAGATGAAGGCGTAGGCGTCGCCCCGGAGCGTCGTGCTCGTCATCGACTTGCCCATGCCTTCGTCGACGACGACGATGCTCGGTCCGATGCCGACCTCGAACCCGTCGGCGGCGTCGAGCTGCTTCAGCGCTCCCTCGCTCAGGAAGAAGATCGCGTACCCGAACTTCTGGACACCGGCTTGCAGGCCGTACGACGCGGCGACCGAGTTGTAGTACCCGGTGACGCGCCCGCCCTTCCGCATCACGCCCTCGCCCATCTGACCGCCGAACATGAAGCCGGCCTTCACGATCGACGGGAAGCAGAGGATGCCCTTCGCCTTTGGCGCCAGCGTCTTCGCGAAGTGTTGCTGGGCGTAGAGCCGGTTGAGCGCGGCCGCGGAATCGCGCCTGAGCTCGGCGGCGGACGCGGCGAGCGCCGAACGCGGGACGGCCGACGTGAAGGCGACGGCAGCCGCGACGCACGCCAGCGCGAACACCCGAGCCGATCGAATCGTGTCGTTCATCGTTTCCTCCGTTCCTGGGCCGGTGTCGGCAGAAGATGACGACCGAGTTGTCCGTGGGATCGGGGAAACACTATGAGCAGCTACGGCGGGCGGTCAAGACGGTGGCGAGACGGCCGCGCCGGTCGAGGACGACGGTCGTCGGGGGCCTCGCTAGGAGAGAAGCGCTAGAAAACAGCGTTGCGGAGGCGGACGGGCTTCGGTGCTACGGGGGCGCGGGACGAGATTCGATGCGGAGGGGCGTTCCCGCCCCTCCGCATCGAACGGCGCGCCCGATGACGGGCGCGGGTCGGCGATGGATGCGGCGCCGTTACTGCGCGGCGTGCCCGGCGGCGGCCGCGAGCTTCGGCGTGTTGACAGTGAGGCAGGCGGCGAGATTGCGGCCGAAGTGCTGGAGCGCCGTCACGTCCTTCGGGTTCTTCGCGACGTGCCGGTACGCTCGCCCGCACGACTCGCAGGTGGCGAGGTGCTTCCGGGCGTCGCCTTCGGCGACCCCGAACGCGCTGAGATCCGGCACCCGGATCTCCTCGCTCGTGGACGCCGCCGGTCGCGGGGCCTGCGTCTGCACGTGCGACGGCTGCTTCGCCGGCTGCGCGACCTTCGCCGGCTGCGCGACCGGCGGCGCTTCGCGCGTGCTCTTCACGACGCGCTTGCTCGGTTCCTTCTGCTTGATGCTCGCACCCATGGTCGTCTCCTTCTCCTCACCCGCACCTCGAGGTGCGGGTGCGACGGGATCAGTGCAAGGGACGTGCCGCCGCGTCGGCGCGTCGCAGCGAAGGGGAGGGCGGCAACTCCGTGACGCCAGGCGCAAGGACGAACGCCGGCCCTCGGCGCATCTACCGCTCCCACAGGAAGCCGCGCGGATTGACGGGCTTGCCGTGGACCTGGATCTCGTAGTGCAGGTGCGGGCCGGTGCTCCGGCCGGTGCTGCCGACGCGACCGATCATCTGCCCCTTCTCCACCTGCTGCCCGGGCTTCACGTCGATCTCGGACAGGTGTCCGTAGAGCGAGCGGATGCCGTTGCCGTGATCGAGCACGATGTGCCGACCGTAGTCCCCCTCGGCGCTCGCCGTGACGACGGTTCCCGGCGCCGGCGACTGCACGGGCGTGCGCGACGGCGTACCGATGTCGAGACCCGGGTGCTCCTCCGGCAGCCCGCTCCACGGCGAGGCGCGTCGGCCGAACTCGGATCGCACCGGCCCGCGCACCGGCCAGAGCAGCGGCAGCTTGCCCATGATCTCCCCGCTGCGGCTGACCAGACGCTCGAGCTCGCGGAGCCTCGGCCCTTCCTCGGCGACGGCGGACGTGAGCGTCTCGAGCTCTTCCCCGGGACGGAGCGCGCCGCTCTCGGCCGGATCGGCGGTCGACGAGCCGCCGACCCCGATCGCCGTGTCACTCGTGGTCTCGGGACCGAACGCCTCCCACATCTTCTCGTGGAGCGTCTTCCATTCGGAGAGCTCGCCGCGGACCGCAGCGACGCGCGTGCGGAACGTCTCGAGCAGCTCACCCTGCTGGTCGCGCTCCTCTCGAAGCTCCGCAATCCGGGCCTGCTGGTGCCCGACGAGCGCCCAGGTCCCCGAGAGGCTGATGCCGGCCGCCGGCACCGTCGCGAGCAAGGCGAGCGTCGCCCACGCCGTCCAGCGCGGCACGCGCACGCGCAGCAGACGCGAGCCGTCGCCGCTCAGGACGACGAGATTGAAGCTCGGGCTCATGCCTTCAGCGCCACCACCGCCGGGTGCGAGTGGTCCTCCGCGTCGACGGTCATCCGACAGCCGCCGTCGTGGATCGCGCCCTCCTCCATGACGATGACCGGGGCCTCGATGTCGCCGGTGACGCGGGCGGTCTTCTTGAGCTCGACGCGCTCGCTCGCGGTCACGTCGCCGACGACTTCGCCGCGCACGACCAGGATCGCGACCGTCACCCGCGCATGGACGACGCCATGCTCCCCGACGAGGAGGGTGTCCTTCGCCGCGATCTCGCCGCGGAAGCGCCCGTCGAGCATGACGGTGCCGCTGCAGGCGTACTTGCCCTCGATCTCCGAGCCGGCATCGAGGAAGGCCCCGAGCCGGCCGCGCGTGTCTGCGTTCTTCTGTCGTCCCCACATACAGTGCTCCCGCTACGACGCGTGCCGGATGTTCCTTCAGCAGCCGCCGTGCCAAGACGCGGAGACAAAGGGGGCGATGCATCAGGGGGCGGCGCGGCGTCATGCGAGTACCGGTGCGCGCAATTCCGAGCACTGCGTCGAGAGCCGTGGCGTGTGCCAATGCGACGTGGATCGCCGAGGACTGGACGAAACGCTACCGCGATCCAGTCAGGACTTCGCCGTCGTTCCGGCCCGGCGGCGGGTTTGCGCCACGGTCTCGGGCGGCGCGTCCGTCACCTGGGACTGGTGTCCCGGCGACAGGTCTTGCTCAGCACGCCGCGCTCGAATCGGAACGTGACGGTCTCGGATCGTGCCCCACGCGCCGAGGTGACCTCCGCGTGGTAGGTCATCGCGCCGTCGGCACCCCGTTCATCAGGGGCGCCGAGGAGACGCTCGACGTCCGTCGGCGTCGTCGCTCCGAGCGACAAGCGCTTGAAGACGGTTGCAGGGAAGCGATGGGCGGGGAGCGCGCTCTCGGCCGCTCCGTTGCACCCGACGACCAAGAGCCCGAGGCTCACAACCACGCCGCGGAGGGCCTCCGCTCTACGTGCCATGGGTGCGAGACGGGGGGAGCGCATGGGCCGCTCCCCCCGCAATCTCCTAGAACGCGAGGAACGCGCCGCTCGGTGACGACGCGCAGCCGCTCGACGTGCAGGCGTCGCAGCAGCTCGACTTGACGCCGACGCACGCCGCTCCACCCTTCGGAACCTTGCACGAGGCGTCGCTCCGCTTGGTCCTGCACTTCGTGACGCCCTTGGCGTTGGTCTGACAGCAGGTCACGAAGCCAGACTTGCCGCACACCGAATGCGCGGCGCACTTGACGACGGCACCCTTGCAACTCGGGTTGACGAGCGTCGCCTTGGCCTGTGTGGCGGCGCAGCTCACGTAGGTTCCGTGATTCGCGGAACCCGCACAGTCGCAGTTGGCGGTCACCGCGGCGCGGGCGGTCGCGACATCGGCCGCGTCCGCCCCCGTGGGATCGCACTTGTTGGCGTAGGTCAGCGTCGACGAGGCCACGACGAACGCCACCCCCGCCATCCAGAGCCTGCCGGTCTTCATCAGGTACCTCCTTTGCGACAGATCTGCTTCTAGCCCGCGGGGACCATTCGTCAACCAGGGTTGAGGGCCCGACTCCTCAGGGTGGTTGCCCGTCGAGCCCGATCACCGCATTCAGTTCAGGAAGGCGCCGCTCGGCGACGCGTCGCAGCAGCTCCCCGTGCCAGGGGTATCGGTGCACCTCGCCGCGGTCGTGATCGCGCAGGTTGCTTCGGTGCAATCCGCATCGACGGTACACGACCGGGTGGGGTCGTTGCTGCACGCGCCGTTGGTGCAGGTACCGACCGACGAGCCGCGGCAGGCCACCATGGTCTCCGATTTTCCGCACGTCGACCGGGCCCCGCAGCTGACGACCGTATGCAGGCAGCGCCGCTTGAGCGTCGCGCTGCGAGCCTCGTCTCTGGTCGCGTGCGCGAGGCAGCGCACGTACTGCCCGTGGTTCTTCCACGGCGTCCCGACTGCGGGACCGGTGCACGGGCAAGCGGCCGTGATTGCCGCTTCGGCCGCGGCGACCGCCGTCGGATCACAGGTATTCCCTCCCGGTCCGTGCCCCCCGGGCTTGGCCAACGTCAGGGTACTGCCGAGCGCGACAGCCCCCGCCACGGCGATTGCGATACTCAGCGATCGAATGCGCATGTGACCTCCCTCGACGGTCGTGTCGGACAGGGGGGCAACGACGCAAGATCCGCACCACTCTGGTCGGCACGAGGAATGGCCGCTGGCACAGCGCAAAGGCCGCCAGCGATTTGACGAAGCGCGGGAAAGACGTCGCACCGGTGTCGCCGAGGTCGCCATGCTCCATGCGCTTCGGGGGGTGGCGGGTCGCCCGTTCCCGAGCCGTGCTCTCGCCGCCGCGACCGTCGAGCGGCAGTTGGCGAGCGCCCGCGCGAGTCGTCCTCGACTTGGCCGAGAAAGCCTTGCTGTTGGCTCCGGCACCGTGGTACCTGCGGGCCGCGGGACGTCATGACTCGGCTCTTCGGCCGAGCAACCAAGGAGGGGTGTTCATGCGAACCTCGACGATCGCGAGCTGCCTGCTCGCAGGGATCCTATTCGCACCAGCGGGTAGCATGGGGGCCCAGGCCGACTGCGAAGCGGCGCGCTGTGCGGTGCAAGCGGCGCTCGGCTCCGAGTGCAGCTGTGCGACGGCGACCAACCACGGCAAGTACGTGAGCTGCGTGGCGCACGTCGTGAAGCGCCTCTCCGACGCGGGCACGATCCCGATCAACTGTCGGGGCGCGGTCAAGCGGTGCGCGGCGCGGTCGGTGTGCGGGAAGGCAGGGTTCGTCACGTGCCAGATTCCGACGGACACCTGCGACCAGACCACCATGCACTGCACCGCGCAGCCGACGTTGGCCTGCCTGGTGGACGCAGACTGCGGAACGCGCTGCAAGATCAAACGCTCTTCCGACGTGTGTCTCGGTGCGGGCGGAGCGGTCGGCGCGAGCAGCACCTGTTGCGCCACCTGCAGCACGGTTCCCTGACCGCAGCAGACGGGTCGGGAGGCCCGGCCCCGGCGCGTCGCTCTCAACCTAGCCTACCGGGAGCAGAGAGGGGGCCACATGCGACTGCACCGATCCGCGCTCGCCGCTCTCGTCGCCACGCTGTTGCTCGGAGCCCTGCCCGTACGGGCCGACCCCGTCAAGTGCCAGAAGCAGGTGGTGCGGACTCTCGCCACGTTCACGAAGATCTACCTGTCGCGGCAGGAGAAGTGTCTCGATCTCGAGAACATCGGGAAGATCCCGGGCCCGTGTCCAGATCCCGTCGCCGCGCTCAAGATCCAGGCCGCAGCGGACAAGGCGACGCTGAAGATCGCGGCGGCATGCGCTTTGTCCGATGCCGCGGCGCTCGGCTTCCGTTCGGACTGCGCGTACGAATCCGCCGTCTCGGGTGTGGAAGGTGCCTGCGCCGCACTCCCGGTCACGACACCGGCCGAGTTCGCCCAATGCCTCCGTTGCTGGAAGCAGGCCGAGGTCGCGGAGTTCACCGGACTGCTCTACGCCTCCCGCGTGCAGGAGGTCTGCGGGGGGGGCCTCGGCGAAAGCTCACCCGTCTGCTCGAACCTCGACTGCACGACGCCCCTTCCAGACCAGCGGAAGCTCGGAGACACGGCGGAGGCGGTGTGTCAGAAGGCGATTGGCAAGGGCGGCATCAAGTACTTCACGTCGAAGCTCAAGGTGCTCGAGAAGTGTGCCTTGAACGGGCTCACCCAAGCGGGGTGCCTGGCCGACCTGAAGGCGCAGGCCGCGATCGCGAAGGCGGAGCTCAAGAAGCAGACGCTGATCCAGAAGTACTGCGCCAACCGCGATCCGTTCCCCAACCCACCCTTCTGCTGCAAGACGACGGGCAACAACTGCTTGCCCGCCGTCGACCGGAACGACTGCCAGGTCGTTGTCGGAGGACAGGTGCAGGAGGACAAGACCTGCGTCGCGGGGTCGTGCAACCCGGTGGGCGGGAACAAGAAGATCACGTGGTGGGGCTTCTGCCCGGAGAGCACGTCGTGTCCGGGCACTCCCCTCGCCACGCTGGCGGATCTGATCGCCTGCGCGGACACGAGTGCCGACACCATCGTCGACGAGCTCGTCTGTCTGCAGTTCCATGGGAACGGCGGCACCGACTGGCCGTGTCCCGCGTCGGACGGATCTCCGAGCGGGGCGTTCGTCGACGCGGGAGCGGCCCTGTGAACCAAGCCCGTTCCACTATGCCCGCGGGCATCACGGTGCTACCGACCGACGCGCCGCAGTACGGGGCGGAAAAAGGTGGATGCGAGAGACTCGTGGTGGGATAGTCTCTGCCTCAGCCGACGATTCCTGGACGCCGTGAGCCACGGCAAGGGGGACACATGAGGACCAACGGACCGAGGAGCGCGGGACGAACCGTCCTGCCAGCATTCGTCGCCGGGGCATTCGCACTGGTCGGCGCGGCGGCCTGGGCCGCCCCACCGACCCCGACGGCCCCGGGACCAGGGCAGCACTTCAACTGTAGCGACGGCGGGACGACGTCGTGCTCGAACGACGACGGGGGGTGCGTCGGGAACACGAAGGACCACGTGAAGTGCTCGAGCGCGACCGGCAAGGCCTTCGCGAAGGCCGTGGGCACCGTGATCAAGTGCCACTCGAAGCAGGCACAGGCCCGCTTCAAGGGCACCGACGCGACGACCGCCGACAACGCGGAGGAGACCTGCGAGCAGACCGGTCCCGCCTCCGCCAAGGGCAAGCTCGACGCCGACCTCGCGAAGATCGCGTCGATCTGCGATCCGATCCAGGTGACCAACGCCGGGCTCGAGGAGGCGGTCCTCTTCGGGGGTGGCGCATCGTCGCTCGACGGTCAGAACGGCGGCATCTACTGCGACTCGGCGAGCGCGGCCCTCATCGGCGGTGACGAGACCGGCTGGGTGGCCAGCGACAAGGGCGCGCTCAAGTGCGAGCAGACGGTCGCCAAGAACGTCTCCAAGCTCGTGGCAGCAGCGCTCAAGTGCCACGACAAGATGAACACCTCGTTCTTCAAGGGGAAGGACTTCGACGAGGAGTCCTGCGAAGAGACGAACTCGTCGCAGAAAGGCGCGCTCGACAAGTACAACCAGCAGCGCGACAAGCTGCTGGCGCTCGGCATCTGCCCGCCGTGCCTGGGGACCCAGATGTTGCTCGATGCCCAGGCCTCGAACGCGATCTCGCAGCTCGACGCCTCGAACTTCATCGCGTACCCGTGCAGCCTGGGGCCGTGATGATAGACGCGCTCTGAGCTCGTCCGGGTGAGGGAGAGGGGCGGGGGAGCGATCCTCCGCCCCTCCTTACGTTTGGTGCACTCCGCCCGCCCTTGATTCGGCTCGGCGGCAGACTCAATGCTGCGCCCCATGTCGACACTCGAGCTGATCGAGCTCTACCCGTCCCCGTGGTCCGAGCGCACGCGCTGGGTGCTCGAGACGAAGGGGGTACCCTACCGCCGCACGCAGTTCGTGCCGGTCGCCGGTGAGGCGGAGCACAAGCGGAAGACCGGCATCACGACCGCGCCCGTCCTGCTCGCGGACGGCGAGGTGATCGGTGACTCCGATCGCGCCGTCGACTGGCTCGAGCAACACCACCCCGCGCCGGCGCTCGTGCCGGGCGATCCGCGCCGTCGCGCGCAGGTGCGCGCGTGGGAGCTGTTCGCGACCGAGGTGCTCGGGCCCGCGGCCCGGCTCGTCCTGATCGGGCGCTACAAGGCGAGGAACGTCCAGCCGCTCGCGGACCACTTCGCCGCCAAGTACCACTGGAGCGACGCCGAGGAGGCACGTGTCGATCGGCTGCTCCGCACGGCGCTGCCGGAGCTCGCGGCGGCGGTGGCGAGCGCACCGTATCTCGTCGGCGACGCCTTCACGCGCGCGGATCTGACGGTCGCGGCGCTGCTCGCGCCGGCGCTCGGGCTTCCGGCCGACGAGCTGTTCGCGATCGACGCCGGAATGCGTCAGATGTTCGGGACGCCGTTCGGTGGGGATCCGTCGCTCGCGCCGTTGCGGGAGTGGCGCGATGCCACGTACCGGCGGCATCGCGGTCGACGGGTCGAGCCGACCGCGGCCTGAGCCCGGTTTCCCGTGCGGCGAGCGTTAGGCCGCGTTCGTCGTGAAGGTGCGCAACTCCTCGAGGCGCGAGGCCTTCTCGCTCTCGCTGAGGAACGACGCTTCGAATCCGTTCGCCGCCAGGCGCTCGATCTCCGCCCGACCGAGCCCCAGCGCCTGATGCGCTGCCAGCAGGTTGTCCACGACATAGCCGCCGAAGTACGCCGGGTCGTCCGAGTTGACCGTGACGAGCAGGCCGGCGTCGAGCAGTCGGCGCAGGTTGTGCTCCTGCATCGACGGGAAGATGCCCAGCCGGACGTTCGAGAGCGGACACACCGTCAACGGCACGCGCTGCCGCACCAGACGCTCCGTCAGCGCCGGGTCTTCGAGCGCGCGGACGCCGTGATCGATCCGCTCGGCGCCGAGAAGGTCGAGCGCCTGCCAGACGTACTGGGGCGGCCCCTCCTCGCCCGCGTGCGCGACCACCCGCAATCCCTCACGGCGTGCCCGCGCGAACACCTCGACGAAGCGCACTGGCGGATGGCCGCACTCGGACGAATCGAGGCCGATGCCGACGATCCATCGACGAAAGAGCAGTGCCGCCTCGAGGGTTGCCATCGCCTCGCGTGCGCTCAGATGACGCAGGATGCACATGATGAGGTGCGAAGTGATGCCGAAGGCGCGCCGCCCCTCCTGGAGCGCGTCGTGGATGCCGGTCACGACGGCCTCGAACGGCACGCCCCGTCCGGTGTGGGCCTGCGGGTCGAAGAAGATCTCGACGTGTCGTACGCCGTCGCGGTGCGCCCGCACCAGGTAGTCGCGCGTCAGGTCCCGGAAGTCGCGCCGCGTGACGAGCACCGCTGCTCCCGCATAGTAGAGGTCCAGGAACGACTGCAGCCCGGTGAACCGGTACGAGGCGCGCCCCTCGTCGATCGAGCCGAACCCGGCGGGGCGGCCGTTGCGGCGTGCGATCTCGAGCCGCAGCTCCGGCTCGAGCGTCCCCTCGATGTGGACGTGCAGCTCGGCCTTCGGCAGCGCGCGGACGAATTCCGGCGACAGCGTCGACATGGCTCACCCAACGCCGGCGCCACGAGCTCGCGCCCGACGCGGCGAGGGTGATGGATGGGACGACGACCTCGTCGCCCGGCCTATGCCGAAAGCGGAAAGCGCGATATGCAGGGCCGACGCTCCGGTGTCCACCGCTACGACATGCTTGCAGCCCAGATAGCGCTCGAGCGGTTCCTCGAAGGCCTGGGTGGTGGCCCCCGACCCCAGCCCGCCCGATTCCACCACTGCTTGGACGGCTCGGAGTTCGTCTGCGCCGGGCGACGGGCCGGGGAGCGCGATGGGCACGCGCGTATTCTGTAGCGCATGATCGATCCGTCCGTCGAGCGTGTGCTGGCCGGGATCGCCCTCGGGGCTGTCGCCTGGCCGCTGACTCGGCCCTGCGGGAGCCCGGAGTTCCGTCGCGCCTTCCCCACGTTGACGGCAGTGGCAGTCGGCCTGCTGGCTGCGTACGCGGCGGGGATGGTGCTGATGCTGCCCTGGGCGCCCCTCTGGCAGGTGCGAGCCCTGGTCGCGATCGGGCTCGCCATGCTGCTCGGCGTGCGCTGGTACGCGTCGGTGGCGCGCGGGAGCGCGCGAGGCTGGCCGCCGGGATCGCTCCGACCCCTCGCGTTGCGTCCCTGGTTCGATCGCGAGTTCTTCGTCGACCAGCATCGACGCCTCGGCAGCCCCTTCAAGACCGTGCAGTTCGTGCGGCCGATGGCGTGCGTCGTCGGCCTGGCCGAGGGCCTCGACTTCATGAAGGCGAACGAGGCCGCGCTCGGCGCCACCCCGATGCGGTTCGGCCGCTTCATCCCCGGCGGGTTCCTCCGTCACATGCCGCCCGACCTCCACGCGGCGACGAAGAACGTCTTCGCCGCGGCATTCACCCGCGACGTGTACGGCCCGCTCGAACCGTTCGTGCGCGGCACGTTCCGCGCCGAACTGGCACGCATGGCAGAGGCGTCGAACGCGGCCGCTGGTCGGGGCGTCCCGCCGCGGCGTCACATCCAGCGCGCCATGTTCACGAACTGGGTCCGGCTCTTCTTCGGCGTCGAGCCGGGCTCGCCGGCGCGGGATCGTCTGAAGACGCTCTACCGCACGCTCGACATCCGCAACCCCCGCCACGCCTCGGACCGTGCCATCCGCGCCGCGATGGCCGAAATCGTCGCGCTGGTACGCGCGGAGCACGCGGCAGGACCGCACGACCCGGGCGCGACGCGGAGCGCGCTCGCGGCCCTCGAAAGGACACGCACCGGCGCGCTCGACGACGCGATGCTGGTCGGCAATCTCGTGTACTTGGCACACACCAGCTGGGCCGACGTCTCGGGTCTGCTCGGGTGGGTGTTCCGCATGCTGACCGAGCACGACGCGTGGGCCGAGCGCCTCCGCACGACCACGGAACGTGGCGACGGCGAGAGCGCGACGACTCTCGCCACGCGGATCGTGATGGAGACGTTGCGGCTCGAACAGAGCGAGCACCTGTATCGCATCGCGCGCCGCGACCTCTGCTGGGGTGACCGGGTCATCCCGCGGGGCTGGCTCGTCCGCCTGTGCATCCGCGAGAGCCACCAGGACCCGCAGGTGTTCGCGGACGCGCGGCGGTTCGACCCCGATCGGTTCCTCGAACGCACCTACACGCGCCGCGAATATTCGCCCTTCGGCGGCGGGTTGCGTCACGCGTGCATCGGCGAGGGACTCACCCGACTCGTCGCCGCGGCTTTCGCCGAGGAACTCGCGTTGGGGTTCCGATGGCGAACGGTCGCCGACGGCCCGTACGAGTACAGCGCCTGGCGGCACTGGCGGCCCAGCTCGGCGTGGCGCGTGCACCTGACGCCGATCGCATGAGCGCGCCCCGCGTCAGCGTGCTTATCGCGGCGTACAACGCTGCGGGCTTCATCGAGGCCACGCTGGCCAGCGTACTCGCGCAGACGTTCGCCGACTTCGAGGTCCTGGTGGTCGACGACGGCTCCACGGACGACACTCCGGCGGTGGTCGGGCGTGTCACCGCGTCCGACGCGCGGGTGCGACTGATCGTCCAGGAGAATCGCGGCGTCAGCGCGAGCCGCAACCGTGGGGTCCGCGAATCCCGCGGGCAGTTGATCGCCTTCCTCGACCACGACGACCTCTGGCATCCGGAGAAGCTGGCGGCGCAGGTGGCGGTCCTGGACGCGCAGCCGCAGACGGCCGTCGTCTCGTGCTACTCGGCGCTGATCGATACCGACCATCGCTGCCTCGGCTGGCGCTTCGGCGGTGACGCGAACGGCGACGTCTACGCCGAGATGCTGATCTGGGACGTCGTGTCCGGCGGCAGCGTCACGCTGATCCGCCGCGAGGCGCTCGATGCCGTCGGGCCGTTCGACGAGTCGCTCATGTTCCGCGAGGACTGGGACATGTGGATCCGCCTCGCCCGCCAGCATGCGTTCGCGACGGTTCCCCGCGTCCTGGTCGGCTACACTCGGAGCGCGGCCAGCGCTTCGCGCGATTACGTGCGCATGGCCGACGAGGGCGTGCGCGTGCTGGCCAAGGTCCGCCGGGAGGATCCGGGATTCGACGACGCGCGCCACAGGTTCTGTCTTGCGCGCGACCTCTTCGCGACCGCGTGCTTCTGCGCGGTCGACGGGCAGTCGGCCCTCGCCTGGCGCTACCTCGCCCGGTCCCTCGCGCTGACGCCCGCGCCGGTGCTGCGCTCGCCACGTCGCTGGGCGCTGGTGGGCGTGCTCGGGCTCCGGACACTCCTTCCCGCCGCGGAGTTCCACGTCGCGTTCGGATGGTTGAGCCGTTTCTCGTTCCGGCTCGAACCGGGTCGCCCGTTCGCCGAGGTCGACGGGGGCCGCTCGTGAGCTCCGAGCTGTCCATCGTCCTGGTGACCGATTCCGTCGACGCGATCGCCGTCGCGCTCGATCGCTACCGCGCGGCGACGGATCCCTCGCGCGTCGAGCTGGTGGTCGCGGCCGTCGCGGGCGCGCACCTCACCCCCGAAGCGCTCGTGGCCGCCGGCTTTCCGATCGTCCGAGTCGTCGACGGCGGAGAGGGTGCACTGCAGACGGCGGAATGGCGCGCATTCCGGGCCACGACCGCGCCCCTGGTCGTGTTCGCGCAGGCGCACGCCTATCCACGACCCGGCTTCGGCGCGGCGATCGTCGCGGCGCGGGCCGCGGACCGCGGAGCGGTGATCGGGCCGTCGATGGCGAACGCGAATCCGGCAACCTTGGTGAGCCGCGTCGCGATGTGGCTCGCCTACGGCCGCTGGATCGGTGGCCCGGCGTCCGGTCCAGCGCCGGACGTCCCCGGGCACAGCAGCGCCTACGATCGCGAGGCGCTCGAGTCGCTGGGCGACGAGCTGGTGCCGCTGCTCGAAGCGGGATGGCCGCTCCAGACCGAGCTGACAGCGCGCGGCCACCGTTGCTTCCTCGCGTCCGAGGCCTGCGTCGAGATCGTGAATCCGGCGCGCGCATGGCCGTTCGTTGCCCACTTCTTCCACATCGGATGGGCGGTCGCCGCCAAGCGAACGCGGCGGTGGTCGACGGCGCGGCGGCTCGGGTACGCGCTGGGATCGCCCCTGGTCCCGTTCGTGCGACTCCGGCGGATCGTCGTCGACAGCCTCCGGCGCCAGGTCGACGCGCCGTGGGGAGGACTGCCGCTGCTGGTGCTCGGGCTCGGGGCGAATGCCGCGGGCGAGCTGTGCGGGTACGTGCTCGGATTCGGACCGGCTTCACGGTTCGTCAGAAGGACGTAGCACTGCGCCCAGCGCCGCGAGGTCGGCAGGCGTGTCGATGTCGACCAGCACGCCGGGATCGTCGACCGCGACGTCCCGGACGCGCGTCGGGTCGCGGCGCACGACGACGCGCGCGCTCTCCTCGTCGGGCGTCGAAAGGAGCTCGTCCCACACGGCGCGCAGGAGCACGATCGGGTGACCGCGCCGCC
>JACXTT010004465.1_pt1 | contig 20782 bp, 17 predicted proteins | sample 9270951 | NCBI WGS metagenome assembly JACXTT01 (sample SAMN15532306, study PRJNA645909) | rock metagenome | isolation source: weathered quartz diorite | place: Puerto Rico | collected 2017-06-21
TTCGCCCATTGAGCCGAGTGTGCAAGGGGGAAGCGCCTAGGCCAGCGGACTCAACTCCTGATAAACGCGCTTACCGGAGATGTGGAGTCCTAGGACGGGACTTGTCCGGTAGCCCGACTTCTCGGGCAGTTACATTGACAACGCGGAGTTAGTTGGGAGGATTAGGCCCTGCCAGGAATCCGCCGTCGAGAACCAGGGATTGGCCGGTCATGAAGGAGGCGCGGTCCGAGCACATCCAGACAACGGCTTCGGCGATTTCCGTCGGCGTTCCAAACCGGCCAATGGGATGGAGGCCGAGCGCAAACTTCTTCGCCTCCGGTGCGCCCCAAAGCCGCTCGCCCATGGGGGTCTCGATCACCGCGGGACACACCACGTTTACCAGGATGCCGCTTCGCGCGGTTTCGAGCGCGGCGGACTTCGTTAGCGCCATGACGCCGTGTTTGCTCGCGCAATACGCGGCGGCCCCAGCGGAACCAATGATGCCCCCGACGGAGGCCATGTTGACGATGGCTCCGCCACCGCCCTGCTTGAGCATCTGCTGAATTTCGTACTTCAGGCAAAGCCACACGCCTTTGAGGTTGATGTCGATGACACGGTCCCAGTCTTCTTCGGATTGCTCGGCGATGGGGCTCCAGCTCCCCTCGATCCCAGCGTTATTGAACGCGATATCCAAGCGGCCAAACCTCTCCACCGTTTTCCGGACGAGCGCTTGAACCTCGGCGGCTTGCGATACGTCGGTCTTCACAAACAGGCCTTCGCCACCTGCGGCACGGACCAGGTCGATGGTTTCCTTTCCTTCCACTTCGCGCCGGCCGGCGACCACCACTTTGGCGCCCGCCTTCGCAAAAAGCACGGCGGTATCACGGCCAATACCCGACGTCCCTCCGGTCACAATCCCAACTTTGCCGCGCAATTCCATTGTCATGATTTCTCCTTGCGAATCAGGCTTTCTAGATGGAGAGGCGGATTGTAGGCTTTGCGCGAAGCTGGCGTCAAATAGGCGAGGTACGGACGTATAAGGCGCCTAGGTGAGGATCCAAACCGTAGGCCACCATCAACGGGTCGTGCTGCGAATCGTTGGGATTCGCATGGGCACGGCCGGGGCACCCGGGCGGCGGATGAGGGAATCGAGAAAGAAGCGGACGAGGAGGACGTTGAGCAGGATGGAGAGAAGTGAAGCCGCTAGGGTAGCGCTGTAGATTTCATCGCCGACCAGACCGGAGTGCAGCGACACCTGGACGAGGATAAAGGAGAACTCGCCGATTTGGGTGAGACCGAGGGCGACGGCCAGCGCGGTGCGGAGCGAGTAGCCGAACAGACGAACCACCGCCGTCCACACCAGCAGTTTGCCGACGACAATCAAGACGAGCAAAACGAGAAGCAACGGAAGATTGGCGAGAAGCGTCTTCGGGTTGATGAGCGCGCCGATGGTGACGAAGAAGAGAGCGACGAAGGCGTCGCGAAGGGGAAGCATCTGCGCGAGAGTTTGATGGACGTGGTCGGAGCCGCTGATAGTCAGGCCAGCGAGAAACGCGCCGAGGGCGAGCGAGAGGCCGATGGCTTTGGTGAGGACGGCGGTGCCGAGGCAAATGGCCAGAGCCACCAAGACCAGCAATTCCTGATTGTTTGTGCGCATGACTCTGTTCAGGAGGCGCGGAATCACCTTGGCGGCGAGGAAGCCGAGAGGAATCAATAGGAGAACCGCTTTGGCGAGCGCCCAGGCGCTTTTTCCGAGTGAGGCGGGCTCAGTCCCGCCGAGGGTGGGGAGAATCACGGTCAAGATCACGACGGCCACGTCTTCGACGAGGGTGATGCCGATCATGATCTGGCCGTGGATCGAGGTGAGCTCGTTGCGGTCCATGAGGAGCCGGGCCAGGACCATAGTGCTGGCGACGGAGGCCACGGCTCCCAAGACGATGCCGTGGACCCTTCCCCATCCGGCAAGGGTAGCGGCAAGAACGCCCAGACCCATCGAGAGGAGGATTCCCAAGGGAGCGCCAGCGAGGGCGACCCACTTCACCCGGAAGAGGTCGCGAATCGAGAACTCGATGCCGATGGAGAACATCAGGAGGACGACGCCGATCTCAGCGAAAAGCTCGAAGTTGTGGACGTCGGATAGAGAAGGGCCCGGGGTGAACGGGCTGATGAGGATACCGCCGGCGACGTAGCCGAGAATCAGGGGAAGGCGGAGTTTGCGCGCGGCGAGGCCGCCGAGGAGGGCCGCAAGGAAGACGTAAGCCATGTCGCGAAAAAGGATGGTGTCGGCGGTCATGATGCGTCCATGTACGCAAGCCGAGTGTAGCCGGAGAGGTGTGAGTCCGGTTAGGGATTCCAAGAGGCCGGAACGGGTAGTTTCGGTCGAGTGGGTCGTGATAACCTAAATCGAGTTGCCGGAGTGGCGGAACTGGCAGACGCGCCGGACTCAAAATCCGGTGGCCGCAAGGCCATGTGGGTTCGACCCCCTCCTCCGGCACCAGCCCTGACGGTTCCTAATTCCAGTGCAACATTCTTTGCGAGAGGTGAATCCATAGGAGAGGGAGTTGGGTTACTATGGCTGCGAGCCAAAGGCAGGATTAGCGAAGCGAGGGGCCCAGCGAGAGGGAACCGGCGAAGGGAGGGAAAGCATGAGAATAATTTCAAGGAAGGCCATTCTGGCGCTTGCGGTGGCGTGTCTACTGACGCCGCTCGCGGCGCTTGCGGACACATTGGAGCTCAGGGACGGACGTGTCCTGCAGGGAAAGTACATGGGCGGAACAGCGTCACAGGTGCGATTTGAAGTGAATGGGGATTTGCAGACGTTTTCGGTGACGGAGGTCGTGGCTTTGACGTTTACGCGCGGCTCGGGGAGCACGGCGCAACCTACGGCCGCGGCCTCAACGGCGGCGACAAGCGCGCCGGCAGCCACGAGCTCGCGGGTCACGATTCCGGCAGGGACGAACCTGCTGGTGCGGATGATCGACAGCGTGGATTCCTCGAAGAACCGCGTGGGCGATAAATTCCGCGCCAGCCTGGAGACGGACCTAGTCGTGGACGACGTAGTGGTCGCGCGGAAGGGCGCCGAGGTAGTCGGCCGGCTTGCGGAAGCGAAAGAGGCCGGGCACATCAGCGGCAGCTCGGAGCTGAAGCTGGAGCTGACCGACCTCGTCATCAACCAGCGGAACTACCCGATCGTAACCGGCGACTACCAGTTGAAAGGGAAGGGCCGCGGTAGCGACACGGCGAAGAAGGTCGGCGGCGGCGCGGTGGCCGGCGCCATCATCGGCGCAATTGCGGGCGGCGGCAAGGGAGCAGCGATTGGGGCCGGTGTGGGCGCCGGGGCGGGCACGGCTGTGCAAGTGTTCACCCGAGGCCAGCAGGTGAAGGTTCCAAGCGAAACGCTGCTGGAATTCCGACTGGAGCAGCCGGCGAGTGTGGAGCGTGCCCATTCGACCCGGTAAGTCATAGTTCGAAGAGTGCGATTGACGGGCCCGCCGCTCCCTTGCGGGGCGGCGGGTCCGTTTGCTTTTCCTGGCGTTGCTGGGACTGTTGCCTAGTAGGAATCCAACCCGCCCAGTTGTCTCTTGCTTGGCTGCGTATTAGTGCCTAACATACGGCCCATTCGGGGGGTAAACGTGCCGAAGGAAAAACCGAAGGTCAACATCGGCGAAGTGATTCGCAGCTACCGCGGCCAGCGCGGCCTTTCGCAAGGCGACATCGAACGCCGGACGGGACTGTTGCGCTGCTACCTGTCGCGCGTCGAGAACGGGCACACGGTTCCGTCGCTCGAAACGCTGGCGAAGATTGCCGAGGCCATGGACATCAGCCTGGCGGACTTCTTCCCGGGGACGGAAACCCCGCGCGACCGCGACACGCAGAAAATGCTCGGCGAGCTTTCCGGGGACGAGATTCGTTTCCTCGCCGAGATCAAGAGGTACAGCACGACGCTCTCGGAAGGGGACAAGCGGCTGGTGCTGGCGATGATCCGGAAGATGGCCAGCCTGATTCCTCCGCCGGCGGCGCGGAAACCACTGGCGAGACGAACGGCGTTCTAGGAAATCTCCCGAGAAAATTCATTTCAGTGGGAATCCTTCGACCTGACACCACGAGTCTGGCCTCAGGATGACACTTGTTGTGGTGGCCCTCGAGCCGCAAACGGGCAGGGTCAGGCGCGTTCGAGACGCAGGAGACTGGCAAGGATTTCGTTCAAAGTAAGTCCGAGCTGGCCCCAGAGGCGGCGCTTGAGCCCCTGGTAGCTTTGCGCGCCGCTGAAGAGGTCGGCCATGAGCTGGCGGAAGGCGGCGCTGCGACGCATGAACTGGATCATCCGCGTGGTGACGGCGCCGCCGAGAAACGTGCCGCGGTAGAACCGCTGCACGATGCGGGCGGCGAATTCGAGATCGGTCGAGAACGCCGCGCGAACACGCTCGGGGTAGGTTTCTGGGCACCCTTCGGCCAGGGATTTCCCGAGCAGCTCGCCCGAGCGCATGGCGTAGAAAAGTCCCTCACCCGTCAGCGGATCCACCCACGCTGCGGCATCGCCGACCAGTGCCCAATGCTTGCCCACTACCGGGCGTTCCGAGAGAGTCCGAACTTGCGGCGAAGGCAGGACATGGCTATAGAAGCGAGCGCCTTTCGCCTCGACGCTTTCTTCCCGCATGAAAGCATGCAAATGATCGCGAAGCTGCTGGCTGGTGTGCGCCGCCATGCTGCCGCAGATGCCCACGGAGAGGTGATCGCTGCGAGGAAACAGCCAGATGTATCCTTCGAAGTTCGGCAGAAACTTCACTTTGATGGCATCCGCGTGGGAGGGGACGAAATAGCCCAGAGTCATTTCCAAATCGCGGCGCTCGAGGGGCCGCGAGCCGGGAAGGAGACGGTTGCGCGCCCCGGCGGCGACGACGACGAAATCGGCGTCGAGCCAGGCGCCGCCGGCCATGAGCCGGGCGCCGGTATCCGCGGTTTCCACCTCGGAGACGTGGGAACAGACAATTTCACAGCCGGCAGAGGCAGCGCGCTCCAGAAGCATCCCGTTCAGGTCGCTACGCGAGTAGATGAGGATGGGTTTGTCCATGTGCAGCAGGACGCGTTGGCCGCGGCTGCTGATCAGCTCGATGGAACCGACAAATTTCTTGGGCCTGGGACTCGAAACGAGGAAGGGAAACGCTTCCAGAGCTTTGTGGGTTAGCCCGCCTCCGCACGGTTTTTCCCAGGCAAGATGTTCGTCGAAGATGCGGACGGCATGGCCGGCGAGAGCAAGCTGCTCGCCGCACATGGAACCCGCGGGGCCGCCGCCGACGATAGCAATCGTGGACACGATTTTCCTGGGCCCGGGCAAATGTTTCTCCGTCATTCCCGGGCTGCGGTCAGGTTAGAGGCAGGCTGGCCGCCAACAGCCAAGCGCCAAGTATACCACCGTAAAGCGCGGCGGCTGAACGCGACGCCGTAGTGTGCAAGACCGTTTCCGTGGCGAGGCGCTGCAAGAGAGACAGCACAATAAGAAACGGGGCAAGGAGAAGGAGGAGAATTTGGCCGCTCTGAAGGAAAAACAAGGCGCCGATCCAGGCGAGCCAGAGGATAACACGCAGCGCGAGAAAGAAGATGACGCGAAGCGTGAATGTTTGGCGCGGCAGTAGCGCGAGCAGGAACTCCTCGGCGGCCTGATAGGGCAAAAGGACGAGAACTAGCGGGACGAAGCGAAGCCACCGGCCGGGCGACATCCAGGCATCGGTTAAGTGCCAGTTGACCCAAAGACCAAAGAGAACGACGGTCGCGAGTCCGAAGAAGCAAGCCCGGAGAAGGGCAGCACTCTCAAACCGAAGGAGCGCGCGAACATCCTTCCGAAAGATGAAGAGAACAGCAAGGCCGGCAACGAGCATGGAGCCAGCGAGGTAGTCGGCCGTAACCATGTGGAGCGGTTGGAGAGGATTCCAAAACAGGAGAACAAGCACGGAGAAGACGGCGGAGAGTGCCGTCACAGCGAGGAGAAGCATCACGGGTCGCGCGACGGGCAGTTTGCTCGGAGCGGAAGGCGCTGAGAAGAGATGTGTCGCGCGAACCGCGGCAGGGAAGAGGAGGATGAGACCGAAGAATCCAATCAGCCCACCGGCGGCGTGAAGGCCGGCGCTTCGGTCGCCGACATCCTGGATTGCAAGGACGTGACGGATCCACTCGAGACTCGTGCGGGCGACGCGGCGGCTGTAGAGAAGGCTCGTATGCGTTGCGCCGGGCAGTATCTCGAGATGCGCCGCGCGGCCAAGACGAAAGTCTTCGACGGATGTGTGTTCTCCGCCGGCGACTGCGAGAAGTGATCTGTCATTGGCGTCGAGGGCCCGCGGCTCGAGAGCGCCGCGGAGCAGCAGAAGATTCGTAGGAGAACGCTCCGGGCGGTCGAAGAGGACAAAGCCGCGCGGGAGTGGGCCGGCGTCTCCCATGGGCGCGGGCGAGATGGCGATGGTCGCGGCGGCAGAGAAGTGTCGCGCAACGCGAATGGCAATGGCACCGCCCATGGAATGACCCACAATGATCGTGCGGGAAGGGAGAATCTCTGAGCGGCGAGCGAGTTCTCGAAGCAGGCCGGCGGTGCAAACCTCGGCGCGGGAAGAGGAGAATGGGTCGCTGCTGTCGCCGTGTCCGGGGAGGTCCACGAGAAACGCGCGAAGTCCGGCGGCGGCGAAGCTTTCTCCGAGATACTGCATGATGCCGCGATTGGCAGAGATGCCGTGAAGGACGATTACGGAGCCGGTTGGATTGGGGATGCGGGGCTCGATGACGCGAACGGGAATCCGGCAGTCACCGGCGGGTACGATGACATCGCGAATGAAGAATGGCCTAACGGCGGAGAGCCAAACGCCACAGCCCAGACACAGAAGACCGAGAAGCAGAGCAATGCGCGGGCGGCGGTTCATTTGCGGTTCGTGGGGCGGCAGAATGGCGCGTGATAAGATGAAAATGAGCGGGTTGATGGCGACGAAGGCGTCGAGCCAGGGTCGCAGTTTGAGGATGGCGCTATGGGCCGCATCTTGAGAAGGGACGAGCTGATTCTCCACGTGGCGCAGGAAAAGCGCAACGGGCGGCGCATCGTCTTCGCCAACGGCTGCTTCGACTTGCTGCACCCGGGCCATTTGAAATGCCTGGAGGAGGCGCGGAAGCTCGGCGATTTCCTCGTTGTGGCCATCAACAGCGATGAGAGTGTCAGGCGACTGAAAAGAAGCGGGCGGCCTATGGTGCCACAGGAGGAACGCGCAGAAGTGCTTGCGGCGCTCGAATTCGTGGATGCCGTCGTAGTCTTCAACGAAGCGACGCCTCGAGAACTTATCGCGGAGCTGCTGCCGGACGTGCTGGTGAAGGGCGGCGATTGGGGCCCGGATGAGATCGTCGGGCGCGAGGAAGTAGAGGCTACCGGCGGCAAGGTGGTTTCGATTCCCGTCGTGCAGGGCTGGTCGACGAGCGAGATTCTCCGAAGGATTCGCGCGCCGGAGGCGTCCGGGTCCCCGATACCCCGTCGTTGAAATGATCCTGACCCCAATCAGTGAAGAGCTAGCGAAGATCGAGCGGCTTCCTGCCGTCGAGAGTGCACTCGGTTCGCTCCGGAGCGGGCAGCCATTTGCCTACCTCGCAGGGCTCCAGGACACGGCGAAGGCGCTGGTTGCGGCGCACGTGGGCGTTTCGCTGCGCCGGCCGGTATTCCTTCTGGTCGAGTCGAACAGCCGGGTGGAAGAAATGCTCGACCCGGTGTCATTTTTCTGCTCGGCTCTGGGCGAGCGAACGGCGAACACAGCCGCTCTGCCGGCTTTTGATGTCTTGCCTTGGCAAGGATTGTCGCCGCACGCCGACTTGCTCGAACAGCGCGCGGCGACGTTGTACCGCCTGGCCAGCGGACAAGTCTCGATCGTGGTGGCCGCCCTTGGAGCGGCGCTCTGGCGCTACGGCGATTCGGAAGACTACGCGTCGCGCGTGAGGGTTCTGGAACGCGACGCGGAGGTGTCTCTCGAGGATTTGGTGCAGTTCCTTAGCGCGGTCGGGTACGAGCGGGTCGAGATGGTGGAGTTGCCCGGTCAGTATGCCATTCGCGGCGGGATTGTGGACATCTTCTCGCCGGAGGCTATACGGCCGGTCCGAGCGGAGCTGCTGGGGGATACGATCGAGTCGCTGCGCGGGTTTGAGCCGCGAACGCAGCGGTCGGTTGCGCCGTCGGTGCACGCGACTCTCCTTCCGCTCTCCGAGTTCTCGCGGCCCGTTGCCGCTGAATCGACGGACGGCTTTCCCGGATGGGAATTTCGCCGAGCCGCGCAGCATCCCGGCCCCTTGACCCTCTTTGACATACCCGGACCGGCGGCGCGTCCGGTCGTTTTGCTGGATGAGCCGGAAGGACTGTTTGCCGCGGTCGAGCAATCGGAACAGCGGAACGAAGAAATGAGCGCGTCACACCGAGAGGACGGGGCAGCGGGTCCTTCGGCGCTTTTCTGGCCTGCGGGGTCATGGAAGACGGCGCTCGAAGCGATTCCGTGTCTTGGGCTCGAACATCTATCGGTTGGGCGCGACCGCGCGCACACCTATGAGGTCGCGTCGAGGCCGACGAGCCGTTATCACGGCGACGTCGCTGCTTTTTGGAGCGAAGTGAAGTCCCAATTGGAGGCGGGCGAGAGCGTCATGGCCGCGGCGGCGAGCACGGGCGAACTCGAAAGGCTGGCAGACCTTTGCCGCGAGTATGAAATCTCCTATCGCCTGGGCGAGACCGAAGAAGGGGGGAGAAGCTCGGTGTTGGCGGAGGGGTCGGAGGCGAGCGCTGCGGCCGCCGCGGTGCTGTTCCGGGGGCCCATCTCGCAGGGCGTCTCCTTTCCCGCGGTGGGCCTGACAATCTACGGGCATGCGGACCTCTTTGACGTGCAGCCGCAGGCGGAGCGCGCGCGGCGCAGGCCCAAGACAGCGAGCTTTTTCGGGGACTTCTCGGAGCTGAAGCCCGGAGATTTCGTCGTGCATGTGGACCATGGGATCGGTCAATTTGACGGGCTGCGACAACTCGAGGCGGACGGCCATCGCGGCGAGTTCATGCTGCTGCGGTACGCGGACGACGCCCGCCTGTACGTTCCGCTCGAGCGCTTGGACTTGGTGCAGAGTTTTCGCGCCGTGGAAGGAGCGAAGCCCGCGCTCGACAAGCTGGGCGGCTCGGCGTGGGTAGCGCGCAAAGCGCGAGTGCGCAAGTCACTCGAGGACATGGCGGATCAACTTCTGAAACTGTACGCACAACGAAAGACGGCAGCGGGGTTTGCCTTTTCTCCCGACACGACCTGGCAGCGGGAGTTTGAAGACGCGTTTGAGTTCCAGGAAACGCCCGATCAGGAGACCGCGATCAGCGACATCAAGAAGGACATGGAGCGGGCGGCGCCGATGGACAGGCTGGTGTGCGGCGACGTGGGCTACGGTAAGACCGAAGTCGCAATGCGGGCCGCGTTCAAGGCGGTCGCGGACGGCAAGCAAGTGGCCGTGCTGGCGCCGACGACGGTGCTCGTGTTTCAACACTACGAAACGTTCCGCGGGCGGTTCGCTCCCTTTCCTGTGCACATCGAGATGCTGAGCCGGTTCCGCGGTCCGGGTGAGCAAAAGGGAGTGTTGGCGGGGCTCGAAGCGGGCAAGGTGGACATCGTCATCGGGACGCACCGGCTGCTCTCGAAGGACGTCCGGTTTCATGACCTGGGATTGCTGATCATCGATGAGGAGCAGCGGTTCGGCGTGGCGCACAAGGAGAGGATCAAGGAATTGCGCAAGGACATCGATGCGCTGGCGCTTTCCGCCACGCCGATTCCGCGCACGTTGCACATGTCCATCGCAGGACTGCGCGACATGTCGGTGATCGAAACACCTCCAAAGGATCGGCTGGCTATCCAGACCGTTGTCGCACCGTTCCAAGAGGAGCTGATCCGGCGAGCGATCGAGGAAGAGCTGGAGCGAAAGGGGCAGGTCTACTTCATCCACAACCGCGTGGAATCGATCTACTCGCTGGCGGCGCTGGTGCAGGAGCTCGTGCCCCGGGGACGCGTGATCGTGGGCCACGGGCAGATGAGCGAGAAGGAACTCGAGAGGGTCATGCTGCAGTTTATTCGAGACGAGGCGGACGTGCTGGTGGCCACCACCATCGTCGAGAACGGCCTGGACATCCCGCGGGCCAACACGATGCTGATCAATCGGGCCGACCGGTTCGGCCTGGCAGAGCTGTATCAGCTTCGTGGAAGAGTGGGCCGGTCGAACCAGCGGGCCTACGCGTACCTGCTGGTGCCCCCGGAGGGGTCGCTTTCGCCGGTGGCAAGGCGGCGCCTGGCTGCACTCAAGGAATTCAGCGAATTGGGGTCGGGGTTCCGGATTGCTGCGCTCGACCTGGAGCTGCGTGGGGCGGGCAATCTTCTGGGACGCCAACAGCACGGGCACATCAACGCCGTGGGCTTCGATTTGTACTGTCAAATGCTCGAACGGGCAGTGGCGGCATTGCGAGGTGAGGCGCCGGCGGCCGAACTACGCTGCTCGCTGAACCTGGGCCTGGACATCCGGATTCCTTCCGATTACATCCCCAGCGAGAATCTGCGCCTACGCACCTACAAGCGGATTGCGGCGATCCAGTCGGATGCCGAAAGGGAGGACGCGCGTCAGGAACTGGCCGACCGCTTCGGCCCCGTGCCCGCGTCCGTGCTGAACCTTCTCGACTATGCGGTCTTAAAATCGATGTGCGAACGGCTGCTGATTTCGTCGGTGGAGAGGCAGGGGAACCAGGTTGCGGTTCGCTTCCATCCCGAAACGCCGCTCGAGCCATCCAAGCTGGTGGGGCTGGTTCGTTCGCGGCAGGGAATCCGGCTGGACCCGTCGGGCGTGTTGTGGCTCGATTGGCAGCGCGGGGGAGAACCGCTGACGGCGTCGCTCAGAAACGTATTGCTCGGGCTTCAGAAGTAACGCTAGAATTAATTCGAGGTTTCTCCATGAAACGGCTGGTTTTTGCTGCGTGCATGCTTTCCGCCACTGCGGTTTGGGGGCAGGACAAGGGTAAAGTCGTCGAAGAGATTCTGGCCCGCGTGAACAACGAGATCATTACGCGCTCGGAACTGCAGCGAGCGCGCGCTTCGCTGGTGGATGATGCGAAGCAGGATTGCCCGCGGTGCACGCCGGAGCAGTTGCAGAACATCGTCGCCGAACGGGACAAGAACATTCTTCGTGATCTGATCGACCAGTCGCTGTTGATTCAGCGCGCCAAGGACATGGGAGTCAGCGTCGAAACAGAGCTTGTGAAGCGGCTGGACGAGATGCGTCAAACGAACAAGTTTCCGGACATGGACGCCTTCGAGCGTGCGGTAGCGGCCCAGGGGACGAGTTGGGAGGATTTCAAGAGCCAGATCCGGAACAACCTGCTGACGCAGCGCGTGATCGGGCAAGAGGTCTCGCGCTCGATCAACATCGGCCGCGACGAGGTGGAAAAATACTACAACGAGCACAAGAAGGACTACGTTCGACCGGAGCAGGTGGCGCTGCGCGAGATGTTCGTGAGCACGGAAGGGAAGAAGGAAGCGGATATCCCGGAACTTCAAAAGAAGGCCAAGGGCCTGCTGGATCGCGTGAAGAACGGCGAAGATTTCGGGGAGCTGGCGAAACGGTTTTCCGACGGGAGCACGGCCAAGAGCGGGGGCTTCCTCGGGCTTTTCAAGCGCGGGGAACTGTCCAAGGAGCTGGAAGACACCGCTTTCAAGATGAAGAAGGGTGATCTGACGGACGTGATCCAGACCAAGCAGGGATTCCTGGTTCTGCAGGTGCTGGAGCACTATGACGAAGGCGAACAGGCCCTGGCCAAGGTCGAGAATGAGATCATGGACCGGCTGTACCAACAGAAGATGGAGCCGGCGTACCGCGAGTATTTGAAGACGCTGCGCCAGGAAAGCTACGTCATCGTGAAGCCCGGATTCACCGACACGGGTGGAATCGGCAGCGTCCCCATCCAGGAGGTGCAGGCCACGCCGGAGGCCAGCAAGACAAAAAAGGGGCGGAAGAAATTCCTGGTGTTCGGAAAGAGGAAAGAATCGGGCGTATGAAGAGCGCCTACGTCACCGACCTGAACGCCGAGCAAAGCGTTACGTCCTTTTTTCTCGTTCACGCAAAAGAGGTTCGCTCGACCCGCGAAGGGAAGCCGTATCTGCGCCTTGAGCTGGGCGATCGCACGGGCACGATCGAGGCGCGCATGTGGGAGCGCTTCGAGGAGGCGGTGGGCGAGTTCGAGCGCGACGACGTCATCAAAGTGCAGGCTCGCGTTGAGGTGTACCGCAACCGTGCGCAGCTTTCTCTCGACAAAGTGCGCCGCGCCAAGCCGGAAGAGATCGATCTCGCCGATTACTTGCCGCACACGGCTGCGGACGTCGAGAAGCTCTACGAAGAGCTTGGCAACCACGCGAAGTCGATCGGCAATCCGTGGCTGCGACGGCTGGTGGCCAGCGTCATCGAGGACCCCGAGATTTCGCCGAGGCTGAAGCGCGCCCCGGCCGCAAAGGTGATGCACCACGCTTATCTGGGAGGCCTTCTCGAGCACGTGGTGAGCCTGTGCGGGCTGTGCCGGCTGGCGGCGGCGCACTACCCCGAGTTGGATGGCGACTTGCTGCTGACGGGCGCGATCTTGCACGACATCGGAAAACTCGACGAGTTGTGCTACGAGCGCGCCATCGGCTACACGACCGAAGGTCAGCTCCTCGGCCACATTGTCATGGAGCTCAAAACCATCAATGACAAGATGGACGCGGTCCCTGGGTTTCCGCCGGAGTGGAAAACGGTCGTTCAACACCTGCTGATCAGCCATCACGGCCAGTACGAGTTCGGTTCGCCCAAGCTGCCCATGATCCGTGAGGCGCTGGTGCTCCACTATCTGGATGATTTGGACTCGAAGCTGGCCGCGGTGCGGGCGGCGCTGGCTTCTCCAGGTGGAGATGAAGATTGGACGGCGTACAGTTCGGCGCTGGACCGCAGGATCCTGAAGCTGGATGAGTTCTTGAAGACACGCGGAAAGCCCGCGAGCGGGCAGACGCAGGGAACATTGAACCTTTCCGCGCAGTCTGCCGGAGGTTCCGATTTGTAGGTCGGCGAGTGGATACAATCGGAAACGGTAGCCACCGGCTTGGTGGGTTCGACAAACATGCTGCCGTCGTCCTTGCATATCCGGGATCTAGCCATCCGTCCGGCGACGCTTTTGGCGCCGATGGCCGGTGTCACGGACACGGTGTTCCGGCGCGTCATCCGCGGGCTCGGCGGGTGCGGGCTGATCATGACGGAGTTCACCAGCTCCGAAGGCATTACCCGGAGCGCGGCGCGAACGCTTCGCTATCTCTATTTTCAAGAGGACGAGCGGCCGATCACAGCGCAGCTCTTTGGAGCCGACCCTCGAGTAATGGCCGCCGCCGCAGGCGTTGTCGAGGAGTTGGGTTTCGACGCGGTGGACATCAACCTCGGCTGTCCCGCCAAGAAGGTGGTGAAGTGCGGCGGGTCGGGTCTGCTGCGCGATTTGAAGCTGCTCGAGGAGATTCTGCGCGCCGTCCGGGCGGCCGTGCGCATCCCGCTCACGATCAAGATTCGCGCGGGATGGGACGAGAACAACATCGTGGCCGTCGAGGTCGCCCGGATGGCGGAGCAAGTCGGTGTCGAGGCGATCGCCGTGCATCCGCGGACACGGATGCAGGGGTTGAACGGGCGCGCGGATTGGTCGATCATCGCGGCGGTCAAGCGGGCCGTGCGAATCCCGGTGATTGGAAATGGAGATATCAACACGCCCGAGGATGCCGAGCGCATGGTGGGTGAGACGGGTTGCGACGCGGTGATGATCGGACGAGCCGCGGCGACGAATCCTTGGATCTTCGCGGAGATCGAAGAGTACGCGCAGACCGGGCGATACCGGGTGCCGTCCGAGGAGGATCGTTTCGGGCTGCTAACGGGTTACTATCGCGACCTGGCCGCGGCGGATTTGCCGGACACAATCGGCAAGATGAAGCAGTTCGCCTGCTGGTTCACGCACGGTGTGCGGAACGGCGGGGAACTGCGCCGGCAAGTGCATACGGCGCGGACGCCCACTGAGATTCTGGATCGAGTGGATCAATTCTTTCGAGCGAGCGGACGGTCAAAGGAGGACCCAGCCAATGACCAGCAGCTCTTCCCCGGAGTCCAAGCAGCGGTCTGAGCGGCGCATCGCCGTCCGGCTGCCCGTCTGGGTTCGCGGACGGGACCGTCGCGGCATGGAGTTTGAAGAGTCCACGTCGAGCGAGAACCTCTGCCGGAGCGGGGCCGCATTCGTCATTCGCTACGAGGTGGACCCCGGCGCCGACCTCGAGATCCTGATTCCCTTCTCGCAACAGGCGGGCCTGAAAGGCAAGGATAACTTTGCCACGCGAGGACGAGTTGTCCACGTAACGCCGATCAACAGCGGCGTGGAGCAGCTCGTCGGGGTGCAGTTTACCGGGCCGCGCTTTCAGCGCGTCTTCCGCTCCGAATCGGCACTCTGAGTGTCCGCGGCGCGTGCCTGGACCGTTTCCAGATAGGCCGCTCGGCGCGTCAGGCCGCGTTCCTTTGCCGCCACCTTCAATGCTTCCTTGCGGTCGAGTTTCGCCTGGCGAATCAGTTCGTCCACGCGGTGGGCGAGGCTTTCCGTGGTTTCGTGAGCCGGAAGCGCCTTGGAGCGTTCCGGAGGGCCAATCAGCAAAGTGATCTCGCCTCGTGGCACTGTTTGGGCGGCCAGTGCTGCGAGGTCGGAGAGTTTTCCGCGGAGGAACTCTTCGTGCACTTTCGACACCTCGCGCGCAATGCACGCCGGCCGGTCGCCCAGGATCTCCTCGGCGTCGCGCAGGCTTTCGGCCAGGCGGTGCGGGGCCTCGTACAAAACAAGGGTTCTCTCTTCCAGGCAAAGGCGCTCCAGGGTCTTCCGGCGATCTCCTGAACGGGAGGGAAGGAAGCCGGCGAAGAGAAACTCTTCGGATGAGAGTCCGGAAGCGGCGAGCGCAGCTACAAGCGCGGAAGGGCCGGGAATGGGGACCACGGGTAAGCGGTGCCGAACGCACAGAGACACAAGGCGATGGCCAGGGTCCGAAATCAGCGGCATGCCTGCGTCGCTCACGAGCGCAACCCGGGCGCCGCGCTCGAGCTCGATGACAAGCTCAGGAGCGCGCCTCATTTCGTTGTGCTCGTGATAGCTGACGAGCGGCTTGTGAATGTCGTAGTGGCTGAGGAGCTTCTGAGTGCGGCGGGTATCCTCGCAGGCAATGAGGTCCGCTTCCTGGAGAACGCGTAGCGCGCGTAGCGTGACGTCCTCGAGATTGCCGATCGGCGTAGCTACGAGGTAGAGGCACCCAGCCGGAGATTGCTTTGTGCCCTGGGACACCATAGGGAGTGAGTCTAGCACGGGGTGTGCCGAAGGCCGAGACGGGCATGTTACAATTAACTGTTTGACGGTGATCCGGGAGGATTTCTGACGTGCCCCTGTACGAATATCAATGCCTGAAGTGCGGCCGGCGCACGGAACGAATTGAAAGTCACAAAGGGCCGCACCTGAAAAGGTGCCCGCACTGCAAGGGCAAGGTGGAGCGTGTCCTCGCGCCCCCCGCGATTCAGTTCAAAGGTTCCGGCTGGTATGTAACGGACTACGCGAGCAAGGGCGCGGCCGGCGACGGCGCCAAGGCTGAGAAAGCGGATTCGAAAAAGGCGGGAGACACAAAAGCTACAAAGGAACCGGCGCCCGCCAAAGAGTCGAAAGGCGCGAAGAAGGATTGACAGGCCGACGCTACAGCTTCAGCGATTTCAGGTAGTTTCGAAAGCCCTCGCCGAACTCAGGATTCTGCAAGCCGAACTCGACGGTAGCCTTCAAGAAACCGAGCTTGTCGCCCGCATCGTAGGAAATCCCTTCATAGATGTATGCCCAGAGGCCCTTTTCCTGAGCGAGCGCACGGAGGGCATCGGTTAGCTGGATTTCGCCGCCCGCGCCGGCCTGGGTCCGCGCGAGGCAATCAAAGATTTCGGGCGGAAGCACGTACCGGCCCGTAATGGCCAAATTGGAAGGCGCCTTCTCCGGCGCGGGTTTCTCCACCAGATCGGTCACTCGGAGCAATCGAGCTCCCCAGGGCGGCTGCGGGGCCGGTTCACCCGCGACGATGCCGTAGAAGTGGGTTTTCTCGCGAGGCACCTCCTCGACGGCAATGGCGCCTGTACCGGTTGCCTCATAAACTTCGATGAGCTGGCGTGTTGCCGGGTGCGGGCCGGGGATGATGACGTCGCCGAGCAAAACGGCGAAGGGTTCGTCGCCAACGAGATCGCGGGCAACGAGGACCGCATGGCCGAGACCGAGCGGCTCCTTTTGTCGCGTGTAGCTGAATTCCACCATGTTGCTGATCTGACGAACGAGTTTGGCCTGGCTCTTCTTGCCGCGTTCCTCGAGAAAGCGTTCGAGCTCAGGGGCGGAGTCGAAATGATCTTCAATCGCATTTTTGCCCTTGCCGGTGACGATGATGATGTGCTCGATGCCGGAGGCGACGCACTCTTCGGCCACGTATTGAATGAGCGGCTTGTCCACCACCGGCAGCATTTCTTTTGGCTGTGCCTTGGTGGCGGGGAGGAAGCGCGTGCCGAGCCCGGCTGCGGGGAGGACTGCCTTCCGGACTCGCTTAGAACGGGGGCGCGAGTTTTCCTGTCTGGGTGAGCGAGCCGCCATGCGTCACCTGCGCTCCGGGGCAACCAGGGCACGAAGAATGGAGCACGACATTAAAGGTTAGCCGGAAGGAATGTCAATCGAATCTGCGTCCGCGGGATTCCGTAAGGCGCAAACGGGCCAGGTGTCTGCGAATGTCCCGGGGCGTCGTCCAGCCTGTTTCCGTTAGGATTCGGATTCCGCGGTGGAATTTTGTCCACGCGAAATAAGGGTTGCGCACGCGGATTCGCGCCGGATGCCGCGGCCACACTTCCTCCGGGCTGCCGTCGCTCGCCGGGAGCTTTTTGGGCGAGTCGCAGATCGAACGGGGAAGGAATTTACTGCTGTCGGCAAGGACCCAGACGGGAACTTCCTTCTGCAGCGCGCAAGCGACCAGTGCGGACGTGCCGACTTTGTTGCGCATGCCCTGGTCGGTGACGGCGTCCGCGCCGAGGACAACGGCGGCGGCAAGGCCAACAAATTCCGTAATGGCGGAGTCGGTCAGGAGTTCCGTCTTGACGCCGGCAGACGTCAATTCGCGCGCCATGCGGTGGCCCTCATAGTTCGGCCTTCCTTCAGAGCACAAGACCCGGTCAATCCGGCTGCGCGCCGTTGTGATGGCTCGAACGACTGTGGCGCTGTAGGAGTGCGTGAGCAGCACACTCTCTCGGCGCGCTGGGAGGGCGCGTTTGAACCACTGGGCAATCGCCGGCGAACCTGATTCCATCACCGCGAGGAACTCCCGAAGGCGCGCAGACAACAGGCGCAGGTCCTTGTCCTCGGCGGCGTGAAGGCATTCGAGAGCAAGGCGAGTGACCGGTGCCATGGCGGGCTGTGCCTGGAGGAGAACTTTCGCCACTTCGCGAAGTTCGTCGGGCGACGCTCGGTGGGAGCGGCTGATCCAAAGGAGAATGGCGTGGCATGCTTGCGAAGCGAGTTGTGACGCACCAGACAGCCGATCGGAGGCAATCGCCCGCAGACTGCGACGAAGAAGGGCGTCCACGCGCGTATGCTAACATAGCGGAGAAAGCGCTTTTGCAGCGGAACAGGCGGTCCAATGAAGTCGAGCGTCCGCATTCTCGGAATCGAATCGTCCTGCGACGAAACGGCGGCAGCCATTGTCGCAGACGGACGCGAGATTCTCTCCAACGTGGTGGCTTCGCAGGTGGACGTGCATCGCAAGTATGGTGGAGTTGTTCCCGAGCTGGCTTCGCGCGAGCACCTGCGGCAGATTGTGCCGGTGGTGCGCGAGGCGCTGGAACGGGCGAATGTCTCGCTGCGGGAAGCGGACGCCATCGCCGTCACCCAGGGGCCCGGACTCGTCGGCTCTCTGCTGGTCGGTGTGACGTACGGCAAGACGCTGGCGCTTTCTCTCGAGAAGCCTCTGATCCCCGTCAATCATTTGGAAGGCCACGTACATGCCGTATTCCTCGAAGCGCGGGCTATGGGAAGAGAGCCCGCTTTGCCTGCCGCGTGCCTGGTCGTTTCCGGCGGGCACACGGTTCTGTATGAGGTGGGTGGCCAACCGGGGGCTGCTGCGGTGTTTCAATACAGGCGCATCGGCCAGACGCGCGACGACGCGGCGGGAGAAGCGTACGACAAGGTCGCGAAGCTTCTTGCCCTCGGTTATCCCGGCGGGCCTGTCATCGACCAACTCGCCGGGCAGAATGGAACGAAGGTTGGATCTCCTTTGCAATTTGGTCCGACGAAGATGAAGGGCAATCCTTTCGATTTCAGCTTCAGCGGCATCAAGACCGCGGTCCTGTATTACCTGCGTGAGCATCCAGAGCTGCGCGAGCAGATTCAGATCCGGCAGGCGGCCCTCGATCGGGGTGAGCGGAAGGCCGACCAGCTTCGGCCACTCTGCAGCGAGCAGACGCTGGCGCTGCTGACCTCGTTCCAGAATGCAGTTGTTCGAGATCTCGTGGAGCGTACGATCAAAGCGGCGCAAGAAGTGAATGCGGCAAGTATCCTGGTCTCCGGAGGCGTTGCGGCCAATTCCGAACTCCGGCGGACATTTGACCGCCGCGCGAACGAGATCGGCCTGAAAGTGTTTTTCCCGAGCCGCGCGCTTTCGACAGACAATGCCGCGATGATTGCTGCAGCGGCGTATCCAAAATTCCTCGCCGGCGTTCGAGCGGACGCAACGCTCAATGCTGAGGCCGCGCTCCCGCTCGCGTAAGCCCTGCCGTTTTCAAGAGCACCTAGAACGCAACCGGTGACTGCGCGAGGTGGTATAGAATTCGCGCCTCATGCGCGTGGCCATCGATTCCGGCGGAACGTTTACCGATTGCGTCTTTCTCCCCGATGGACGGCTGGAACTTCTGAAGGTCGCTTCGACCCCGGCGAATCCCGCCGCAGCAATCTTTGAAGCATTGAAACAGATCGCGAGCCGCCTCGGGTCTCGCCGGGCGGACGTGCTCGAGCTGCTTTGCGGAACGACAGTCGGCACGAATGCGCTTCTCGAGCACCGGGGCGGGCGCGTGGCACTGGTCACGACAGAGGGCTTCGAGGATGTGCTCGAAATCGGGCGCCAGGCGCGTCCACGGCTCTACGATTTGTTCGTGGATCGGCCGGAACCGTTGGTGCCCCGCGAGCGACGAATCGGCTTGCGCGAGCGAGTCGGAGCGGATGGCAGGGTGGTCGTCCGCCTTTCGGCTTCGGAAGTGCGCCGCGCGGTTCAAGCTGTCCGGAAGACGCGCCCGGACGCGGTGGCGGTGTGCCTGCTGTTCTGCTACCTCGACCGCACACACGAGCAAGACGTTGCCAAAGCTCTGCGAGCCACCGGATTTTCCGTGTCGGTTTCCCACGAGATACTGCCGGAATTCCGCGAATTTGAGCGGACGTCGACCACGGTCTTGAATGCGTATCTCGTGCCGGTGATGAGCCGCTACCTTCAAGAAACGGTGGCGCGTAGCGCAGCGGCTTGGACCGGGAAGGGAGCGAGTTCCGCGGACGCAGGAAAGCAGGTTCGCGTGCGGATCATGCAGTCGAACGGCGGCGCGGCCTCGGCCGAAGTCGCGGCCAGCGAGCCTGTGCGAACGATCTTGTCCGGGCCGGCGGGGGGAGTTCTCGGCGCGGAGTATGTCGGGTCGCTTGCCGGCTTTTCGCGGGTGATCGCGTTTGACATGGGCGGGACGTCCACGGATGTGTCGTTGCTTGGCGAAGGATTGCGCACAACAACGGAATCGCAAGTCGCCGGGTTGCCCGTGGCTGTATCCATGCTCGAGATTCACACCGTCGGCGCTGGGGGCGGGTCGATCGCGCGCTTCGATCGTGGAGGCGCTCTGCGCGTCGGGCCGGAGAGCGCGGGCGCAGATCCTGGCCCCATCTGCTACGGCAGAGGAGAGCGGCCCACCGTGACGGACGCGCACCTGTTGCTTGGCCACTTGGGAACTGCCGGATTGCTGGGCGGGGAGTTCCCTCTCGACATAGAGCGGACGCGCCGGCACATGGAGCACGCGCGAGGGCCGACGCGCACCGCGGCCGAGTTTGCGCGGGGAATCCTCGCCGTCGCCAACGCCGTTATGGAAAAGGCGATACGGGTGGTTTCGATTGAGCGCGGATATGACCCCCGTGACTATGTGCTCGTGGCATTCGGCGGAGCGGGCGGACTCCACGCATGCGATCTGGCCGGGGCTCTGGAAATGCGCGGCGTCTTAATTCCCAGGCTGCCGGGAGGCCTCTCCGCCCTGGGGATTCTGCGCGCGGACATCGTCAAAGATGTCTCGCTGACAGTAAACCTCGCCGTTACATCCCCGCGCGAAGCTTCAGCGCGCCTCGTCAGGAGCTTTGCGAAGCTGATTCGGGAAGGGATGCGTGAGATGTCGCGCGAGGAGGTACCTGCCGGCCGCATTAAGGTGGAGCGGTGGCTGGATGTTCGGTATGTCGGCCAGGCGTATGCCCTTAGCGTGCCCGCTGGAGGAGATTTCGCTGCAGCGTTCCATCGCGCCCATGAGCAGCGCCACGGTTATCACGATCCACAGCGGCGGATCGAGGTCGTGAACGTGCGGTGCCGGTTTATCGGGATAACGGTCAAGCCGAATCTGCCGCGAATTTCCCGATCCGGGCGCGGCGCGCCGCTGCCCGTGGAAAGCATTCGATGTGATTTTGGCGGCCGGC
>JACXTT010004466.1_pt1 | contig 20777 bp, 12 predicted proteins | sample 9270951 | NCBI WGS metagenome assembly JACXTT01 (sample SAMN15532306, study PRJNA645909) | rock metagenome | isolation source: weathered quartz diorite | place: Puerto Rico | collected 2017-06-21
CGGCGAAAGGCGAGTGGGGAATCTTGGTTGTGGACGCAAAAACGGGCGAAATCCTGTTTGCGCAGAATGCCGATCGATACTTCGTACCGGCTTCGAACATGAAGTTGTTCACGACGGCGCTGGCGCTTGCGACCCTGGGGCCGGAATACCGGTTTCGAACGACCCTGGAAGCGCAACACGCAGTTTCCGCGGACGGAAAATTGGATGGCTCGCTCTACTTTGTCGGGCGTGGCGATCCCAACCTTTCGAATCGCAAATTTCCGTTTGATGGAAAAGAAGAGTTTGATGGAGCGCCGGAGAAAGCTATCACGGAGCTTGCCGATCAACTGGTTGTAGCGGGAGCGAAGGAAATCTCCGGCGACATTGTAGGAGACGACTCGTATTTCCCGCGCGAACGTTACCCGAGCGGCTGGGAGATTGACGATATGGTTTGGGAGTACGGCGCAGCTGTGTCCGCCATCATCGTGAATGACAACACGGTGGCGCTGACGCTGACTCCTGGAGAAGACGCCGGGGCCGCTGTGCAGATCGAGGTTGTTCCGGCAACGGCGGATTTTCATGTGAACAACTTGGTGACGACATCGCCGGCGGAAATGAAGCCGGAGTTGACACTGAAACGTGAACCAGGGTCGAACGCGGTGACAGTGCTGGGAACACTTCCAGCGAAGAGTAAACCGCGCAAACTGGTGCTAGCGGTGCAGGAACCGGCGTTGCATGCAGCGGAAATATTGAAGCGATTGCTGGAAGAACGAGGGATTAAGGTGAACGGAGTGGCGCGGGCACAGTCGGTCGCAACGGAAGGGAAGGATGCGCAGGAGAGAATTGTGCTCGCGACTCACAATTCCGTGCCGCTTGCGGATTCGATTAAATTAGTGAACAAGATCAGCCAGAATCTGCACACGGAGAGTCTTTTGCGGACCGCGGCCAAGGAGGTGTGTCCCCGCACAAAGTCGGAAAGCGAACCGCGAGATTGTTCAGCGCTGACGAGCGAGGATCATGCGGCGATCGCTGCCAAGTTTTATGCAGATGCGGGAATGGCGGCGGGCGACGTGGTGCAGTCCGATGGTTCGGGTCTTTCGCGGCACGATTTGGCCACGCCGCGCGCGTTCGTAGCGCTGCTCGGATACGCAGCAAAGCAAAAATGGTTTCCGGCGTTTTATGATTCGCTTCCCGTGGCAGGGCTGGATGGAACGCTCGAGGATCGCTTGAAAAATTCCGGTGCGACGATGCGAATTCACGCGAAGTCCGGTTCACTGGAGCATGTGCGAACAAGATCGGGCTACGCTGAGTTGCCAAACGGGCGTCGGCTGATTTTCTCGTTTATGAGCAACAACATGGGTAGCAAGGGACATGAAGCAACGGACGCGTTGGATGCGATAAGCGCGGCGATGGTTGAAGAGTTCAGTGCGGAGCCGGCAGGCTGCTGCAAACGCACGAAATAGCCAGAGAGAAATGAAAACAGAGAGGATCATAACGGTGTTTGGAAGTTCGCGGCCCCGTGAGGGCGATGCGGATTATGCGGACGCATGTTCTTTGGGGTCCGAACTTGCGCGAGCGGGCTTTGCGGTTTGCAGCGGAGGGTATGGCGGGGTGATGGAAGCTGTTTCGCGTGGGGCGAAAGAAGCCGGTGGAAAAACATACGGTGTGACCGCAGAATTTTTCAAGCCGAAGGCGAATGCGTGGATTGACGTGGAAGTGCGCATGAAAACCTGGCAAGAACGTTTGTTCGAACTGATTCGTCTTGCTGATGGATTTGTCGCCTGCAAGGGCGGCACGGGAACTCTTGTAGAGCTTGCGGTGGTTTGGGAGATGTTGAATAAGTCCGTGATTGAGGGAAAACCGATTGCGGTGCTTGGGGATTTCTGGGCGCCGGTGCTGGACCGCGTGCGCGAAGTGGAATTGGGACATCCCGCACCTTGGAGCGAGGCGAACGGGCGATTGGTACACATTGCGAATTCGCATGAAGATGCGGTCTCGCATCTGTTAATGAAACTGGGCAAGTGAAATTCATGTCGCGGCCGGCCGAAGAAATTCTGGAGTTTGAGAAGCTGCGCGAATTGCTGCGCGGCCGCTCGACGTGTGCTCCAGGCAAGAGAGCGCTCGACGCGCTGAAATTTTCTAGTGACCGCGCAGAACTCGAGCGGGGATTCGCGCTGATTCGTGAAGCGCGCGAATGGCTGCGTGCTGGAAAAGAATTGGGATTTGGCGCCCTCTCGGATCCTGAAGGTTGGCTCGCAAAGACGGAAGGACCGGGGACGGTGCTGGAAGCTGCCGAATTTCTGGAAGTTGCGTCTCTGCTGGAAACGGCATCCTGGCTCCGTCAGCAATTCCGCGAAGATGAAGATAAATTCTCGCTGCTGGCGGGGTGCGCCGATTCTGTTGTTGATTTTCGCGACGTGCTGGGACTGATTCGTCGCGCGATTTTGCCATCTGGAGAAATTAGCGACGACGCTTCACCCGAATTGCGCAAAATCCGCGCAAACATTCTGCAGACGCGAGATTCGATCCAGAAATCCCTGAAGCAAATTCTGCGCGCGCGCAACGCTGAGGCCGGAGAGGACTATGTCACGCTGAGAAATGACCGCTTCGTGATCCCGGTGCGGTCGGAGCAGCGGCGTAGCGTGCAAGGAATTATTCATGGGGCGAGCGGCACGGGGCAGACGGTTTTCGTCGAGCCGTTTGAAACTGTGGAAGCGAACAACCAACTTGTGCAGTATGCGGAAGAGGAAGCGGCGGAGATTTTTCGGATCTTGCGCGGGCTGACGGAACGCCTCCGCATGGTGCGCGGGCCTCTCGTGGACGCGGTGGAGACCATCGCCGAGCTTGACAGCTCTTTTGCGCGGGCGCGTTTTGCGCGCGATTTTGATGCGGCAATTCCGGAATTTTCTGATGGAATGGAACTGGAGTTTGTCGCGCTCCGGCATCCGGTGCTCGAAGACAAGCTGCGAAAAGAGAATCGCCCGATTGTACCGATGACCCTGGCGCTTGGCGGCGATCAAAAGTTGTTGGTAATTAGCGGGCCAAACACCGGCGGAAAAACCGTCGCGCTGAAATCCACGGGCATGGCGGCGCTTTCCGCGCAATCGGGAATTCCGGTAGCAGCGCAACGCGCAGTGTCGCCGTTGTTTGACCACGTGCTTGTAGACATTGGAGATGAGCAATCCATCGCGGCGGACCTCTCGACGTTTTCTTCGCACATGCTGAATCTGAAATCCATTCTGGCATCGGCGACCGCAAAGTCACTCGTTTTGGTGGACGAAATGGGAACAGGCACGGCGCCGGAAGAAGGCGCGGCGCTGGCTGTAGCGTTGTTGGATGAATTTCGAACGAAGAACTGTTTTGTGCTGGCGACGACGCACCACGACCGGTTGAAAACGTACGCCGCAACTGCGCCGGGTGTCGTGAATGGTGCAGTTGAATTTGACGAAGTGAATCTGAGGCCAACATACCGTCTGACAGTGGGAGTACCCGGCGGCTCAAGCGGCATTGCGATTGCCCGGCGGCTCGGCCTCGCGTCACAAATCATCGAACGTGCGCGCGAGTTGATGGAGCCGGAATCGCTTGAAGCGGCGGACTTGATTGCGTACTTGCATCGCACGCGAGACGAGCTGGACCGCATGCAAACTCAAATGGTCCAGGAGCGGCACTCGCTAGAGGAAGAGCGCAAAAAGCTGCGAACAGAATGGGTTGAGCGCCAACAGAGACGGATTAAAGAACTCGAAGCGCAGTTCGCGGAGATGCAGAAGCGCTTCGAGCAGAATGTGGCGAGCGTGGTGGAGGCGGTCAAAGACCGCGAACTGCGGGCGCAATTGGAGAAAACTTCGCGACGGAAATTGCAGGATGTTCGCAGCGGCGCAAAAGAAGATTTGAATGCTGCAATAGTACAGACAATCTCGGAATCGCAGACTGACCTGGGTATGTCCAACGCTAATCTGCAGCCCGTCGCTGCGGATGCGTTACAGGCCGGAGCGAGGATTCGCGTGAAAGGATTTGCGAAACCGCTGATTTTTCGACGGCTCGACGGCAATTCGGCAGAAGTCGAGGCAGGCCCGCTGCGCATGAAGGTGGCGCTCGATGAAATCACTGGCATCGAGCAGCCCGCGAAGAGCAAAGTGCCGGTGTCTTCTGGAGTTTCAGTGAAATCGGCACCGCAGGATGCTTCAGCGCCCAGCGAGATTAACGTTATCGGCATGACCGTCGAGCAAGCGACGGAACTTGTCGACAGGTTCTTGGACGATGCAGCACTGGCGCATTTGCCCCAGGTGCGGATCATTCATGGACACGGTACAGGCGCTTTGCGAAAAGGACTGGCGGAATATTTGAAGACGCAGCCCTTAGTGGCCAAGGCTTCTTTCGAGGCTGAAGAACACGGCGGCAAAGCCATCACGGTTGTAGAATTGCGGAATTAAACATGGCGGAAGCGGGATCATTCGCGGATAAGGTCAAGCAGCAAGCCGACATCGTGCGGGTTGTCGGCGATTACGTGCGCCTGAAGAAGAGCGGCGCGAATTTTACCGGGCTCTGCCCGTTTCACGCTGAAAAATCACCTTCGTTTGCCGTGCATCCAACCAAACAGATTTATCACTGCTTCGGCTGTGGGGTAGGCGGCGACGTTTTCAAATTCGTGATGGAGATGGAGAAGTGCGCGTTTCCAGAGGCGATTCGGATCGTCGCGGAAAAGTGCGGGATACCCATTCCCCGGTCGAAGGAACGTTCGCCGGAAGAACGCAAGGAAAATCAACAGCGCGCTGTTCTTGTGGAAATGCACCGCGAGGCGCAGTCGTTTTTTATAAAGCAGCTTGAAGGCACAGCGGAAGGGAAAGCCGCGCGCGCCTATCTCGAGGATCGAAGCCTCGACAAGGACACTATCTCGAAATTCGGAATCGGGTATGCGCCGAGCGGCGGGGACTTGCTGTTGCGGCACCTCAAAATCAAATATCCGGAAAAACTTCTGGCCGAGTCTGGATTAATTTCACGCGACCAGAGCGGCCGCTTGTTTGACCGGTTTCGCCGGCGCATTACGTTTCCCATTTCCAGCGAATCCGGAAAAATTGTTGCGTTCGGCGCGCGGGCTCTCGGCGACGAACAGCCGAAATATTTAAATTCGCCGGAAACGCCGATCTATTCGAAAAGCAACGTTTTGTATCACTTGGACCGTGCGAAGGACGCGCTCCGCCGGCAAGATTTCGCGATTCTTGTGGAAGGCTACATGGACGCGATTGCTGTGGCGCGCGCAGGGTTTGCAAACGTGGTGGCGAGCTGCGGCACCGCGCTCGCGGAATCGCAAATCAAATTGTTAGGGCGTTTCACGAAGCGCGTTATTGTCAATTATGATCCCGACGTTGCCGGACAAGCAGCGACGGAGCGCTCGCTTTCGGCATTGCTCGAACAAGATTTCGAAGTTCGTGTGCTGGCGCTTACGGCTGTAGGCGACAAGAAAGCCGATCCCGACTTATTTATTCGGGAAAAAGGAGCCGACGCATATCAAAAGCAGCTTCGTGAAGCGCCCCCGTACGTCGATTATTTGATTTCCCGCGCGCGGCAGATGGATCTCACGACGGGCGAGGGAAAACTTCGCGCAGTGAATTTCTTATTGCCGTACGTGCAAAAAATTCCGAATCGCATTTTGCGGTCGGAATGGGCCACGCGCATTTCGCAGCAGTTGCGTTTGGAAGAGCCCGTCCTTCGCGCGGCACTGAGTAAAGCCGCAACCGAGCGGCGCAGCGAAGTGAAAACGCGGCCGGAACTCGTCAGTCGCTCTGCCAAGCCGGGCGAGCGCCGCCTGATTCGCATGCTCGCGGAAGCGGAAGGCTTCCGTCGCAACCTGGCGCAGCAACTGCAAAGCGGACAGCTCTACCATGGCCTCGAAACAGAGAAAATCTTTGCCGCGCTGATTGTGGCCAGCGTTTCCGGAGAACCGGTGCAAGCTTCCGAAATCGGCGCGATGCTGGATGAAAAGGATCGTCGGTTGCTTTTCGAGATTCTATTCGAGGAAGCGCAGGAAGGCTCCTGGGAAGAGGCGCAGAGCTGCATTGAGGCCCTTTCCCGGAAGCAAGTGGAGCGCGAGCTTGCCGACGTGCAACGCGGAATTGAGGCCAACCCTTCTGGCCAAGCCCTGCGGGACCTCTTAACACGAAAACAGGAGCTCATGCGACGACTGGCCGCCAGCGCTTAGTGGCGGTTCTGTTTCCCACAGAAATCCACAATTAAAACATTGACGGAATGAGACTTAGCCGTGTAACGTTAAAGGGTTTCGCGGGTAACGGAACTACCCCTAACTGCATCTATATAAATGGAGTTAGCGGCAGGGGCCGGCCGCCGTGACGCAACAACGGGCAGCGTACGGTCAAGCGGAAGAGCAGCGGGCGCAGCGCAGAAAGCTTCACACAAAATTCTTGAGTGAGCGGGGAATCTCCCCAAACGTGCGAGCGCGCGTCCCTCTGAACGTGTATCAAACTTAAGATTTGCCCCGTTTGAGCCTTGGTGTGTTTGCACGGGCGCGTTAGAAGGCGCGAAAGAGAACGGTCTCTGAGAGCGGGAGGAGTTTGTGGCGCAGCAGGTTCTTGAAGAAAAATACGAAGCGGTAAAAGCGCTTATTGCGTTGGGCAAAGAGCGCGGCTACCTGCTTTATGACGAAGTGAACGATTCACTTCCTGCGGAAGTGCATTCTTCAGAAGAAATCGACGATTTACTCACCACGTTTGAACGGAACGGCATTGAAATTTACGAAGATCAGGCTTCCGCGAAGGCGGCTCGCGCAGTAGAGCTTTCCGTTGAAGGCAGCGACCGCGACGCGCACATCAAGGAAGACGCGCACGCGGAAGAGGGCAGCGACCTGGATTTGACTCCGGGTTCGCTCGAAAAAACCAACGACCCAGTTCGCATGTACTTGCGCGAAATGGGTACGGTGCCTTTGCTGACGCGCGAAGGCGAAGTCGCCATTGCCAAGCGCATCGAGCGCGGCCAGCTCGTCGTGATGAAGTCCATCACGCGCTCGCCCATCGTGATCAAGGAATTGATCGCGGTTGGCGACGATTTGCGCAAGGGCGCGCGATCCATCAAGGAAATCGTCCAGTTCGACGATGAAGAGCTGACCGAAGAAAAAATCGCGAACAAGACGAAGCAAACGCTCAAGCACATCGAGAAGATTGCGAAACTATACGACACGGCTCTGAAGCAGGCCGTGAAGCTCGACAAGACGCCAAAATCGAAAAAGAAGCCGTATGTTCGCGCGAAGTGGGCTGTGGCGCGCACACGCGTGGAAATTTCGCTCGAGATTCGCGGCATTGATTTCAATCCGTTTGAAAAGAAACGGTTGATTGACAAGATGCGCGGCACAGTCGAGCGCTTGCAGTCGCTCGAGCGTGAAGCGGGACGTCTGGAACGCCGTGTGGATGTGGCGAAGGGCGACGTCGCAGCGGAAGCGCGTAAGGAACTGCGCACGCGCCGGTCCGAACTGAAAGACATTGAAGAGGCCAGCGAAGTAGGCCTGACCGAATTGAAGCGCACGCTGACCTTCATCCATCGTGGTGAAGCGGAAGCAGAACAGGCGAAGAAGGAATTGATCGAAGCGAACCTTCGATTGGTCGTTTCCATTGCGAAAAAATATACAAACCGCGGGTTGCAGTTCCTCGACCTGATTCAAGAAGGCAACATCGGCTTAATGAAGGCCGTGGACAAGTTCGAATGGCGCCGCGGCTACAAATTCTCCACGTATGCGACGTGGTGGATTCGCCAGGCCATTACCCGCGCAATTGCCGACCAGGCACGCACCATTCGAATTCCCGTGCACATGATCGAAACGATCAACAAACTGGTGCGCACCAGCCGCCAGCTTGTGCAGGAACTTGGGCGAGAACCTACCAGCGAAGAAATCGCCAAGCGCATGGACATTCCAGTGTCCAAGGTGCGCAAGATTTTGAAGATTGCGCAGGAGCCGATCTCGCTCGAAACGCCGATCGGAGAGGAAGAAGATTCGCACCTCGGCGATTTCATCGAAGACAAGGCCGTCGTTTCGCCGTCGGATGCGGTCATCAACCTTAACCTGAAGGAACAGACCTCATCCGTGTTGAAGACGCTGACGCCGCGCGAGGAAAAAGTCATCAAGATGCGCTTTGGCCTCGACGACGGCAGCGAACACACGCTGGAAGAAGTCGGCCAGTCGTTTGCCGTCACGCGCGAACGCATCCGGCAAATTGAGGCGAAAGCGCTGCGCAAGCTGCGGCATCCTTCGCGGTCGCGAAAACTGCGCGCGTTTCTCGAAGGCCCTTCGCGCGATTACCTATAGAAAGTGCGCAACGAAAATTAGAAAATGGAAGCGCCCCCAGCTGTATTAAGGGGGCGTTTCTATTTTCTGGGGACATTCGAGAGTTCGGTGCATACTTAGGGAATTGGAGACCGAAGAAGCATGAGAGCTGCGCAAAAGATTGCCGCGGTGACGTTAGTCATTGGGTTGGGCGCGACGATTTACGGAATTATGCGCGCCGGCGAATCGGCATCCGCGGCCACCACAAAGGCAAAGAAAGCGGCCGCTGGGCAGTTGGTGGATCAATCGGCACTCGCTATGGCGCGGCAGCTCGCGCAAATGGCGGATACTCCGGAAGAGCAGGAACTTGTCAAGCAAGCGCTGAAACTGGGGGATTACGAACTCGACCTTGCTTTTGATATTGCTTTGCGCAATGCGGACGCGCATCCGGTGGCGTTAAGCGCAGAGGCAAAGTCAATGCAAGACCGGTTGCAGAAGGCACAGAAGGTGCGGCAGAGTTTGCAGACACAAGTCGCGCAACTCACTGCAGAAATTGCGAGAGCGACGGGAGATCGCAAAGAAGCTCTTGATGACCAACTGGACCTCGCGAAATCCTCTCTGGATATTGCAAATAATGATGTGGAGGACGCGGAAGGAGATTTGGCCGATGCGGGAGGGAATCAACGCGGGCGCATCGAGCAGCTGAAGCGAACTCATGAAGACGCAGCACACGGGGCGGAGGCTGCGGCAAAATTCCCTCAAATTGCTCCAGAGCAATTCGGGTTAATTCATCTTTATCAGCAGTGGTCTGCCCTGCGTCAGAAGATGCAGCTTGTGATGAAAGCCAAGTCGGAAGCGGACACGGCTTCCACTTCCGCAATGATGCAGCACAATGAGCTAGCTGAGCAGATCGAAAAGGAAAAGCAGAACTCCCCCGATCTCGCAGCGCACTCATCGGCCAGCACCAACGCTGCGGCTGCCGGAGCCGCGGCTGACGCAGCCGCACAAAACGTACGAAAGACGCGCAGCCACGCAGAATCAAAGACAGCTTTGACGATGACCAAGGCCATTGCCGACGATGTGCATAATCTCTCCAGCTTGGACAAACGCGGGAGTAATGAAAGGGAATTGTCCGATCTGTATTCCCAATGGATGGGTTTAGTTTCCGCGAGGCAGAGCAATGTTGTGAAGCGGATGCTTATTGGTGTCGCCATTGTTCTCTCGCTTCTGCTGATCGCTATTTTCTTCGATTCCTGGCTGGAGAAGTTGCTCGGCACATTGAAATTGGACCGACGTCAGGTGCAAACCTTGCGCGCAGTCACGCGGGTGACGTTGCAAGTGTTGGCGGTTCTGCTGGTGCTGTTGGTAATCCTGGGTCCACCGAATCAGCTCGGCACTTTTCTCGGACTTGCCGGCGCGGGCCTAACCGTTGCGCTCAAGGATTTCATTGTCGGCTTCATCGGCTGGTTTGTGCTGATGGGCAAGAACGGAATTCGCTTGGGCGATTGGGTGGAGATCAATGGCGTCACGGGCGAAGTCGTGGAAATCGGAATGTTCCACACGGTGTTGCTTGAAACGGGGAACTGGACGGATTCCGGTCATCCGACGGGCCGCCGCGTCACATTCACGAACAGCTATGCGATCGAAGGCCACTATTTTAACTTCTCGACTTCCGGCCAATGGCTCTGGGATGAGCTGCAGGTCACGATTCCAGAAGGGCGCGATCCGTTCCCGCTTGTGGAAGCGATTCAGAAGAAGGTGCTCGAAGCGACACAGAACAGCGCGGAGCAGGCGGAACGCGAATGGCAGCGCGCGGCGGGTTCGCGCGAATTGAGTGCGATCAGCGCCGTGCCGGCGATCAATATGCGCCCCGCTCCGGCCGGTATCGAAGTGCAAGTGCGTTACGTTACGCGCGCGAATGAGCGCTACCAGTTGCGGACGAAGCTCTACCAGACTCTCGTCGAACTTCTGGGCAGCCGTGGCTCAAGAATCCTGCCCAAAGAAAATCCTACATAATCACGCCACAAGGAGAGTAGGCAGAAGCACCAGCCGTGTACAGCAGGGCCCCGTCTTCCTAGGAAGCTGGCCCGATTCGTAGCAAGTGGCGCGCGCGGAACGCGGAGATGGTTCCACAGACGTACAACAGCGACAGAACGCAGAAACTCCCAAACAGCGTGAAAGCTTTCCAGCCGAGTGCGAAGCTCATCAAAATCTGCACAATCGTTGTAACAATGGCGATAGCGGATTGTGTGCGGCCCATGAAATGTCTTGGAACGATTCCCATGAGTGCAGCTTGTGCCACCACACCGGACAAAGCCCGGCAAAAGCCGAACAGGATCTGAAATATGACCGCGGCCACCAAAAACGCTATGAGCGGCATCGCAACGTGGCCTAACGCCAAGACGGCCATAGCAAGCCCGTACAAGGTGAGGCGGAGGCGTTGAGGCAACTGGCTGGCGATCAGTGCACCAAGAATTGCGCCAAAGCCCCAGCCAGCCTCCAAATATCCCAGGCCAGGCGGGCCGGAGTGGAGAATGTCGCCCGCGAGTGCGATGATCAAAACATTGGCGCTAACAATTCCGCCCATCAGGATGGCGTGTGTAATGCCCAGCGATCGCACGACGGGTTGCTTCTTCAGATAGGCGAATCCATCCTTCAGGTCTGAATAGACAGAAAGAGAAAGTCCGGCTTCGGCAATTTCCGGAATCTCTCCCGTCTCCAATGCGACGGCGGTTGTTTCCGTCGCTTCTGAAAATTCGCGAGGATATTTGGTCAGGTATTCTCGCGGCGAGACGTATCCTCGCCGCATCTGAAATATGCACCATGCCGACACGAAATAGGTCAGGCCATCGATTCCTAGAATGCCGGCAATTCCGGCGCGGTTGTAAATGAACCCAACCAAGGCCCCCGCGAAGAGCATTCCGGTTTGCACGCCTATGACGACCGCCGCATTCGCCGCGGTGTACTGACTCTCCGGAATGACTTCCTGCACGAGAGAGTTAACGTTGGACCAATACATGGCTGAGCCGATGCCGGTGACGAGAGTAATTGCGTACAAATGCCAAAGTTCTAGATGGCCGCGCCATGCAATATAGGCGGTCCCCAGTACGGCGACGCCCCGCACCAAATCGAGAATGACTCCGAGGTATCGCCGGTCAAACCGATCAATCAGCACACCACCGATAAAGGGCACAAGCAGGCCCGGAGCCATTGCCACACTTACTTGCCAGCTGACATTCATCCTAGAATGTGTGGCGGCGAAGATGTACCAGCCGACACCGGCGAAGTTCATTCCGCTTCCGAACAGGGAAATGAACATCGCGAAGAAGAAATAGCGGAATCCGCGCTGCGCCCAGATGAGCGACCAATTCGTGCGGATCGGGACAGTTGTTGTGGTGGCGGAGGACATAAGTCGAAAAGAACTATTTTAACGGCAAGGGTATGATCGCGGTGATTATTCGTGGACAAGGCGAAGCAGGATTAGCACGAGGCGATTGAACGTATGGGAAACGAAGCAAACTGCGTTGTAAGAACCAACGGTAAAAAGGTGCAAGGCAAAGCGCTACTCGAAACGAGCGAGATCATCTTTCGCAGTGAGCCGCTGCGCCTCAAGATCCCATTTGCGGAAATCAAATCCATCAAGGCCGTGGACGGGGAACTGCGAGTCCAGTGCGCCAGCGGCGCGATCGTTTTTGAGATTGGGCCTTATGCCCAAAAGTGGGCGCATAAGATTCTGAATCCCAAATCGCGCATGGAAAAGCTAGGCGTGAAGCCGGGCGCGAAAGTGACCGTCATCGGAAAATTGGAAGCAGAATTTGAAAAGGAACTTGAAGAGGTGTCCCCAGACCTCGCCCGCGGCGTAATCGCCCGCGGCACGGAATGGATTTTTCTGATTGCCGACACACAAAAAGGCCTCGCACAAGCGACGAACATTGCAAAAGTAATGAAGGGGCCGGTTGCGCTCTGGATCGTTTATCCGAAGGGTCGCAAAGATCTGAGCGAGAACGATGTTCTGACCATAGGGCGCAAAGCCGGATTGAAGGACGTGAAGGTAGTCAGCTTTTCGCCGACGGACACTGCATTGAAGTTTGTCATCCCCCTGGATAAGCGATGAGCGAGCCGTCTCTGCTCGAAATCAAATCGCTGATCGTAGAACTCCTAACTCCCGCGGACTGGATATGCGTGTTGATCTGAGACTATCTGCAAATGAAAAAGCCTCCGGATTTTCTCCGGAGGCCTTTTTGCACCCCTGATCTGGCTAGAATTCAAAACGAAGGCCGAATTCCATGTCGCGGCTGTTGTGGCCTGCCAGGCTGTTGGTGGTTCCATTGAATCTGCCGAACGTTGGGCCGGGCTGCGGTTGCAAGCCCTGCACAAACAGTTCGCTGAAGTTTACGTTGTTGAACACGTTATAAGCTGCGGCGCTGAAGACAAGACGGTGATTCTCATTCCAAGGCATGCGGAATCCTTTCGTGACAGTCATGTCGGTCGAAAAATATCCGGGACCGTTCAAACCGTTTCTCGTTCCTGAACCGCCGGGCCGCGTGAAATCGAGGAGAGCCGCGACAGCATCGGGATCGAATCCGAACAGATTGGGAAAACCATTCTTGTCGCTCTTGGTGACGTGCGTGTGGATCGCCCCCAAAAGCGTTCCCGGAGGCGTCAACTCGAAGTTGGTTGGGAAGTTGAACCCATTGCTGGGAGTGATCGGAAAGCCCGAGCGCGCGCGCAATGAACCTGCGAACTGCCAGTCGCCGACGACAGCCTGAAGCGTCTTCCCAGCGTTGGCGAAGAAGTGTTGGCCGCGTCCGAACGGTAGGGAAGTGAGCCAGTACGCATTGAAGTTATGGCGCACGTCAAAGTCAGACCGCGCACGCTCGGCTCGCGGATCGAGTGGATTGGCTATCTGGCCATTGAGGGCGAAGAGTCCGGACTGGGAGAACAGGTCCGAATTTTCCGGCGCCGAACCATTGTCGATGGATTTCGAGAAAACGTAATTCGCACCAAATGTTACGTTGCGGCTGTTCTTGCGAAGTCCCAGCTGGAAGCTGTGATAAGTCGAGGAGCCCCAGTTTACCCAAGCGGGCAGCGATTGATACTGACGCTGGTAGAGAACAAATCCATCCTGCTGGGGATCCACGGTCGTATTCCATGGGCTGCCCGCTCCGCCGCCGGCCACGGTATCAATGCCGAATGCGAGAGCATCTCCCCAGTCGGGCGCGAAGGACGTCGCCAGCTCGTAGAAAGCTTGAGTCGGCGTATCGCCTGGCACACCCAGGAATGCAGGTAGGTTTGGCAAGAGGTGGTCAAAGAACGCGATATTGGGGACCTGAGACACCGGAGTCTGCGGATTAAAGGGGTCTTTGCCGATCAGATCAACGATTTGATTGTAGGCGCCCCACAAGGTTTGTCCGGAAGCCGGATCTTTGAAGTTCCCGTACATCTGCGAGAAATCTGTCTTGACCGTGAGCTTGCGCCCAAACGTGCCAACATAACCCACGTCGAGCACAAAGCCCTTGGGCAACTCGCGCTGGATGTTGAACGTAACGTTGGTTGAATACGGTGTACGCAGACGGTTATCCACGAGGAATCCCAGGTTCTTGAAATTTGGCTCCGGGACAGCGGGAAAAGTTGCCGACGTGGGAGCGTTGAAAAAGAGACTCAGATCGGGGAATCCGGAGCAAGAAGTGTTGTTACACGATCCCGAGAATCTGGGGGCCGTTGTCATCGTGAACTGACCTGCGCCGTTCACTAGGCTATCCGCTAGGCCGAACGAGCCGTTCACATCCGTATCGGCGGCAATGGCTCCGCCCATGCGTGAGTAGTAGATTCCAGCGCCGGCGCGAATGGAAGTTTTTCCGGCTCCGCCAAACAGGGCGTGGAGCAGGCCGTTGTTGAAAGAAGGGCTCCAAGCAATGGCCATACGCGGCGCAAGGTTATTGCGATCGGGTTGCCACCAAGCGTCCTTGCCGTTCGCTCTACCGGCCAGCGCAAACGAAAGATCCGGCGTAGCGTCGGACGGCACGCCCGCTGCCATGTCCCGAAGCCTTTGATTCCACCAAGTCTGCACGTCGACTGTAGGTGCCACCATGTTGCCGTGAGTCTCCCAGACCGGCGTGTCGTAGTTGTAGCGCAGACCGAGTGTTAGCGTGACGTTGCTCTTTAGCTTCCAGCTATCTTGGAAGTAGCCCTCATATCCGTTTTCCGCGAACACGCGCTTCGGCGCGGTGCCCGCTGGAAGGAATGAGCCGTTCTTGGCGTCGACGAAGAATGTCGCATTGGCTTGTGTGACTGCCCCCAATAGATACAAGAACGACTGGTTAAACGTGTCTGGATCCCCCGGGTCGTTATTTGGGTCTAGGTCGTTGTCTAGCTTCAACTGAGCGTCCCGGCATAGGTTTACGCACGTCCCCGTGTTCACTTGGAAAAACGGGAAGGTTAGCGTGTCATCCAGACGGTGAGAACGTGTGAAGCGGATTGAACCGCCCATCTGAAACGCATGCTTGCCGTGAATCCAACTCAAATCGTCCTTGAGTTCATGAGTAGGTATCTGCCGCCCGACGGCCCGATTGAAATTCTCAAATTGGAAGTTCGCAGTGGAATTGAGATTGCGCAATGCAAATCCCGGGCCGTTCGCACCCGATTGATCAATGCCAAGCCGCGTTAATCCGTAGCGGAACGTGTTGATCAACGTTGGCCTCAGCTGGGCATTGTATGCGACGACAAATCCGCGGCTATTGTTCAACAGTGTGGAGTTCGGTCCCAAGCCCGGGAATTGAGCGGGAATCAAGTCTGCTTTGATATCACCGAGTGAGCCACGGAAGAAGATGGATTGGGAGCCGCTCGCCGTAATGTTGTAATCAACTCTTGCCGTGTAGATGTTGTTGTCTTGAGAAACCGGCGCGTTGAAGCGAAACGCTGAGTTCGTTAGTCCGCCGTCCGAAGATTGCGAGACGTCGTTGCCTTGCGGAAACAGGCTGAGATAGTTGAGCATCGCTGGATTCACGCCAATGTGGGCAGGATCCAGATTCTGAATGTCCGCAGGAGTTAGCGTGATGGTCTGCCCGGTTGTGGAAACATATTTCAAAATCCCCTGCTTCAGATCCTCGCTGGGCACCGGCTGCGAAACCTGCTCGCCGCTGGCTTCGCGGCGCAATTCATAGTCGAGAAAGAAGAACAGGCGGTTCTTTTTGACAGGTCCGCCAAAGGATGCGCCACCGATATTTCGAACCAGCTTGGTCACCGGTAGCCCCGTCTGCGCGTTGAAGAAATCGTTCGCGGAGGTGCCGCGGGTGCGATAGAGCCACCGCGCGTTGCCGTGAACGTTATTGGTTCCGCTTTTCGTCACGAGAGCAACTTGCGCCCCACCGGCATCGCCGTCGGTCGCGTTGGCGTTGGTCGTGGTCACGCGGAACTCCTGAAGAGAATCGAGCGTGAGCGGAAGCGCGCTCGTGAACGCCGCTTGCGTTTCCCAGTTGTTGGCGTCCACTCCGTCTAAGGTGATGTTGCTCTGGTTGCTGCGGACACCATTGACCACGCCATCCTTTTCATCGAGGCGAAGCGGTGATCCAAGAAATGTTTTGTCGGTGTCGGACTGCCCCGTTACGGTCACACCGGGCTGTAGCGTCAGCAAATTGACGGGATTGCGCGCTGCAAATGGCAAGCCTTTCACTTCTTTTTCGTCGAACGGATTACCTACGGTTGCGTCCACGGTATTCAACGTCGGCATTGCCCCGGCTTCCACGGTGATCGTCTCCTTGACGTCGCCGAGCGCCATCTGCACGTCTAGCGCCGTGGGAGACGCTACCAGAATCGTGACGTTATCCCGTTGATACCGCCGAAATCCATCGTGAGTTATAACGACGGAATAGCTGCCTGGCCTCACCTGCGTGAAACTGAATGCGCCGCTCGCATCTGTTTCTGTGCTTCGCTCCGTGCCAGTTGCCGCCTCGCTGATCTTTACCTTTGCTTGGCCGATGACCGCTCCGTTCGGGTCCGTTACCGTTCCGTGCAACGAGCCGGTGTCCTGCGTATAACCTGCTGCCGCAACCACTAACATCGCAGTGAGTGCGACAAAGCTCTTCCAAAAGAAACCAACTCTCACCATCCACCTCCGCTGATATTTGCCATGGTCTTTTGCTTGACATTTCAGCCCACAGGCAGCTCATTTCCGAGGGCGATGTGGAAGGAGGATGAAAGTCCTTCACTCGAAACCCGAACGCAAGCCTGCGCCGAATGGGAGTTTTTCAGCAACTGGCTCGCCGATTGCCTGTTGCAGATTCGAAAGGCCTTACGGTGTAAATAAAGATGTGCTTTATGCAGGTTCCAGAATTTATCTTCAGGTATGTCGATTCTTGTCTCGAAACTGTTGTTGTGAACTCGCGCCGTAAGTCTTGCTTGTGTACTTCGTCCTGCGTCCTTACGCTTCAGATATGAGTGTTGCACCGCTGCTCAGTGCTCGCGGGCTTTGCAAGTCTTACCGGTGGACCACGACTGTGTTTGCTTTCGGCCATGCGGCCGATCCAGAGAGATTTGTCGCGGTTGATGGAGTGGACTTGACGTCGCCACAGGTGAAACTCTTGTCATCGAGGGCGAAAGCGGTTGCGGCAGAACGACGCTCGCACGCATGTTGCTGCGGCTGATTGAGCCCGACTCCGGCGAGGTCGATTTCGAAGGCCCCAACCTTCTTAAGCTCGGCCCGCAGGAGCTTCGCGCCGCGCGCTGCGAGATACAAATGGTCTTCCAGGATCCGTTCGCATCATTGAATCCTCGCATGCGCCGTGCCTGAAGTTGCTGTCTCGATCTAGTCTTAGTCCGGCAGACATTTCGGCCCGTTCTTTTTCTTGATATTTCCGCGCGACCGCTGCGTAATACTGAGCAAGCTCGCATTTCGAATGCTCGTGGTGGAGGCATTTTCATGGCAACAACAACAGTCGGCGTGCCGGACTCTGCTCCGGAGCCGCAGCAGCCCGTCAATCATTTCGGCCGCATCATCGGGGTTTTCTTCTCTCCGTCAGCGACGTTCGCGGATATTGTAAAACGTCCAAGCTGGGTTGTCCCCATGGTTGTCATGTGCCTGATTGCGATCGGTCTTGGTTTCACGCTTGGCCAGCGCGCCGATTGGGCGGAAGTGGCAAAAGACCAGATTGCAAAGAATAAATTTGCCTCCCGACAAATCGACCAGCTCCCTGAAGCACAAAAGGCGCAAGCCTACGAACAGGGTGGACGGCGATCCAAAATTATCCGCGAAGTACGCGGTTTCATCGGCTGGCCGCTCTTACTCGTCATCACTACTGGAATTTATTTCGGAGCCTTCAAACTACTGGGCGGTATTCGCACGAACTTCGCCACCGCTTTCGCCATCTGCACGTTTGCGCATTTGCCCTTCGCGTTGCGGGAATTGCTTGCGATCCCAGCCACACTCTTGCGAGACCCCGCTTCAATCGATCCGGAGAACTTTCTTGCTTCTAATCCCGCCGCATTGATAGGAGATGTTTCCGGTTGGCAAGTCGTTCCGCTCAGCGCATTGGACTTGTTCGGAATTTGGTGTCTCCTATTGCTGGCAATCGGTTTTTCTGCGGCCGATCCTAAGAAAATCAAGCTCGGCAAATCATTTGGAATCGTTTTCTCAGTCTGGCTTACGATCATCCTGTTTTTCACTGGCCTTGTCTGGATTGTTTCGTAGCCTTCGACAGATAACTGCCGCCAATAAAAAAGCGCCGGTGATTTCTCACCGGCGCTGGAAGGTTTGGCTTAGATTGACTTAGGAACGATTACGGCGCAGCAGCGGCAGTCCCGCCAAGCCAAGACCCAAGAGCAGGATGCTGGCAGGCTCAGGAGTCGAGATGTTCGCGCCCGGCGTCGTGCCAAACTGAAAGAACACGTCACTGACCTTGACGTTCGAAGGCACAGTGAACGTATAGGTCGCGGTCCCGTTCACGAACGGGTTGTGCGGCCCATTGTTCGCGATGGAACTGTTCGCGTTGTCATACTTATTGTCGGCGGATACGGGGCCAAGGATTCCTTCCTCCGGCGTGACCGGAGAGGTCACACCGCTATTGCAGATCACGCAAAGTTCAAACGTGCTTCCGCTGGCCACACCAAAACCCCAACCCAAGGCCTGGACGCCCAGGTCCGTGAAAGTCTTATCGGCGTTCACGTTCACCAGATCGCTGGACTGGCCAGTAATGACGACACCAGTTCCATTGCTGAGCGTGAACGTAATGCCAGTCAATGCTTGACCGACGCTCTGAATGCCGACAATCGTATTCGAGAGCGTAAGAGTCAGCGCATTGCCGCTCAAACTAAAGTCCGCCGTCGCAGAGACGGATTGGCCAGTCAGCGGGTTCACTGCACCTGGCAGTGTCGTGAACACCTGATCTGCACTCGCCGTGCCTGCGGACGCCAAGACCAAGGCGGCCACGATTCCCATGTACCCCATGAACCTCTTCATATAGTCGTTTTCCCGTCTCCGAAGAGCGGCGGTTTGCGGACCCACTCCTCTAGCTACGTATCCTTGAGCAAACCCCATTCCAAACGTTAATCCTTGCCCTAGCCTTTGACTGTCTCTATCTTATTGAAAAAAAACAGATTATGGAATATCCTGCGCGAGCTGACTACACAGCAAATTGGCCTGTGTGAAGAAGATTTCTTATTTTGCCGAAATGTTCGCAAATCGTTCTCCGGACATCGCCCTACATCTGCAAGGAGTACTAAGCGTTCTAAAACTATTTATCCACGCGGCCATATCATTATCTGTACAGGTCATACCTCAATTCCATCTACAAGTGATACATACCCCTGCGTCACTTCCCCTTAGTCTAGTTGAATTGTGAACGACGTCAGCCCAATTAAGATGCTCTCCCTTTACTCCTGTTAAACTGCATTCGTGGGTTTACGCTTCGAAGTTCTCAAAACAGATTCCGCGGCACGCCGCGGCCGCCTATCCACTCCCCACGGAACCGTCGAAACGCCCTTCTTCATGCCGGTTGGCACGCAAGCCACCGTCAAGGGCCTTCGCAATGAAGCCCTCGAAGAACTCGGATCGGAAATCATCCTCGCTAATACCTATCATTTGTATCTTCGCCCAGGCCACGAACTCGTCCGCAGGCTTGGGGGGCTGCATGGATTCATGTCCTGGAATCGCGCGATTCTCACCGACTCCGGCGGCTTTCAGGTGTTCAGCCTGTCTGAACTCAGAAAAGTCACAGACGAAGGCGTGCGCTTCCGCTCGCACATTGACGGCTCGGAACATCTCCTCACCCCGGAAAGGGCTGCCGAAATCCAGCTCGCGCTCGGTTCGGATATCGCCATGGTTCTCGACGAATGTATTGAAACTCCCGCGCCACGCGACAAAACCGAATCTGCTCTCAAGCGCACAACACAATGGGCACGCCGCGCACGAAGATTTTTCTGTGAACAGCAGCATCGCACCGGCGATCCGAAACAATGGCAATTCGGAATCGTGCAAGGCGCAACGTTCGCTGACCTTCGCCGCGATAGCGCTCATCAATTGCTGGAAATTGATTTCCCCGGTTACGCAGTCGGCGGCCTGGCCGTCGGTGAGCCGCATGAAGTCACGTGCGAAATGACCACCGAAGTCAGCGCGCTTCTTCCACACGATCGCCCGCGTTATCTGATGGGCGTTGGCAAACCGGAACAAATCGCCGAGTACGTCGCACTCGGCATTGACATGATGGATTGCGTGTTGCCAACGCGCGCCGCGCGCCATGCTTGCCTTTACACCACTCAAGGCCGCGTCCTTATTAAGAACGCTCGTTACGCCGAAGATCAAAATCCCATCGATCCACAATGCACTTGCAGCGTCTGCGGCCGATACACGCGCGCCTATCTTCGGCACCTCTTCGCCGCGGGCGAATTCACAGCCGCCATCCTCGCCACCCACCACAATGTCCACTTTTACCTTGACATCATGCGCCAAATCCGCGAGGCTATCGAGTTTGGGAACCTAGCGAAATTCTCATCTGAGATGCGCGCGCGGTATGCAGGCGGGCCCGCCTGAGAGCGGTCCCAAAGCGCGTGCCCCGCACGGCACACGAATTGTAATCGGGCGGGCAGTGGAGCGGGCGGCACATCGGCCCGCACCGCTGTTTCTATCTCCGGCGGAGCAACGAAGTAGCAAAATTGCGATAGGCAGGAATCGGGGCAACCAACAAGATGATGGCAGCGTTCCTAATGCAAGCAACGAATGGCGCGGGCAGCATTTTGGGCAATCCGCTGACGATGATGATCATCGTCATGGGCATTTTTTACGTGATGCTCATCCTGCCGCAGCAGCGGCAACGCAAGAAAACGCAAGCCATGTTGCAAGCGCTCAAGAGCGGCGACAAGGTGATCACTTCCAGTGGAATTTACGGCGTTGTGAATGGCATTGACGGCGACACAATTATTTTGAAAATCGCCGATCAGGTAAAAATCCGCATCGCGCGTTCCGCGATCGCGCAGGTGGAGGCATCGGAAGATGCCAAATAAGACCGCTTGCCTCCGGAGTTGCCCCCACACTCCCCGAACA
>JACXTT010004467.1_pt1 | contig 20777 bp, 15 predicted proteins | sample 9270951 | NCBI WGS metagenome assembly JACXTT01 (sample SAMN15532306, study PRJNA645909) | rock metagenome | isolation source: weathered quartz diorite | place: Puerto Rico | collected 2017-06-21
CGCCCGCGGAGATCCGCTACGAGCGCGTCACGACCGAGGCGCAACTGGACGTCTGGCTGCGCAAGATCGCCGAGGCGCCGCTGGTGGCGGTCGATACCGAAACCACGTCGCTCGATCCGATGCAGGCGCAACTGGTCGGCATCTCGCTGTCCGTGGAGCCGGGCGAGGCCTGCTACATCCCGGTCGGGCATCGCGGCCCCGATGTTGCCGGGCTGGAGAACCACGGCCAGTTGCCGCGCGAGCTCGTGCTGGAGCGCCTGCGCCCGTGGCTGGAGGACGCCGCGAAGCCCAAGCTCGGCCAGCACATCAAGTACGACTCGCATGTGTTCGCGAACCACGGCGTGGCGCTGCGCGGTATTGCGCACGACACCATGCTGCAGAGCTACGTGCTCGCCTCGCACCGTAACCACGGCATGGACAGCCTGGCCGAACGGCTGCTGAGCCTGAAGACCATCACCTACGAAGAGGTGTGCGGCAAGGGCGCGAGCCAGATCGGCTTCGACCAGATCGACCTGGACCGCGCGACCGAGTACGCGGCCGAGGACGCGGACGTGACGCTGCGCCTGCATCGCAGCATGTACCCGCAGGTGGAGGCCGTGCCGGGCCTGCGCCACGTGTACGGAGAGATCGAAATTCCGGTTTCGGTCGTGCTGCAGAAGATCGAGCGCAACGGCGTGCTGATCGACGCCGCACGCCTGGCCACGCAGAGCGCGGAACTTGGGCAGCGCATGCTGGCGCTGGAGCAGGCCGCCTACGATGCCGCCGGCCAGCCGTTCAACCTCGGCTCGCCCAAGCAGATCGGCGAGATCCTGTTCAACCAGATGAAGCTGCCGGTGGTCAAGAAGACGGCCAGCGGCGCGCCGTCGACGGACGAAGAGGTGCTGCAGAAGCTGGCCGACGACTATCCGCTGCCGAAGCTGCTGCTCGACTACCGGGGGCTGGCCAAGCTCAAGTCCACCTACACCGACAAGCTGCCGAAGATGGTGAACCCGTCGACTGGCCGCGTGCATACCAGCTACGGGCAGGCGACCGCCGTGACGGGCCGGTTGGCGTCCACGGACCCCAATCTGCAGAACATCCCGGTGCGCACCGAAGAGGGCCGCCGCATCCGCGAAGCCTTCATCGCGCCGCCGGGCAGCGTGCTCGTGTCGGCCGACTATTCGCAGATCGAGCTGCGGATCATGGCCCATATCTCGGGCGACGAGAACCTGCTGCGCGCCTTTGCCGCCGGCGAGGACATCCACCGTGCCACCGCCGCCGAGATCTTCGGCGTGGAGCGCGAGGCGGTGACGAGCGAGCAGCGCCGCTACGCCAAGGTCATCAACTTTGGCCTCATCTACGGCATGAGCGCGTTTGGCCTGGCCGGCAACCTCGGCATCGAGCGCGAGGCGGCCAAGCACTATATCGACCGCTACTTCATGCGCTATCCGGGCGTGGCGCACTACATGGAAGAGACGCGCCAGATCGCGCGCAAGCAGGGCTTTGTGGAGACGGTGTTCGGCCGTCGCCTGTGGCTGCCGGACATCAATGGCGGCAGCGGCCCGCGCCGCCAGGCGGCCGAGCGCGCGGCCATCAATGCACCGATGCAGGGCACGGCGGCGGACCTGATCAAGTTGTCGATGATCGCTGTACAGGACTGGCTGGAGACGGAGCGCCTTGGCACGCGCCAGATCATGCAGGTCCACGATGAACTGGTGCTGGAAGTGCCGCAGGCCGAGCTGGAGGTCGTGAAGACGCGGCTGCCGGAACTGATGTGCTCGGTCGCCGAACTGCGTGTGCCGCTGGTGGCGGAAGTCGGCAGCGGCGCCAACTGGGAAGAGGCGCACTGACGGCACGTGGCGATGCGCCCGCGCGGGAGCCTCCTGCGCCGTGGTATCGAATGAAGCGACTGCTGAGTCGGTGATTGGTGGCTTGCCTCATCTGCTGCCCTGCAGCAAACTGGCGGAAACGCCGCGAGGCAGAGCCACACGACGCGGCAAGGCAGTGCGAAAAGAATCTTCGATAAGCATCGGGTAGACCCATGGCAACCACAAAGGGAAGGGCGCATCGCATCATTGTTGTTGGAGGAGGAGCAGGGGGACTGGAACTGGTCACGCGGCTGGGCGACAAGCTCGGCCGGCAAGGCACCGCGGAGGTGGTGCTCGTCGACCGCCTGCCGACCCACATCTGGAAACCGCTGCTGCATGAAGTCGCCGCCGGCAGCATGGATCCCAACACTCACCAGCTGGAGTACGCGGCGCAGGCCCGCTGGCACCATTTCGAGTTCCAGCAGGGCGAGTTGACCGGCATCGACCGCGAGAAGAAAACCATCTCCGTCGCGGCGTGCGTGGACCTGGACGGCGGCGAACTGCTGCCCGCGCGCGAGTTGCCCTACGACACGCTGGTGCTCGCCATCGGCTGCGTCACGCATTTCTTCAACGTGCCCGGTGCCGCCGAGCACGCCATTGCGCTAGATACCGTGGATCAGGCGGAGCGCTTCCGCCGCAAGCTGATCGCGGCGTGCGTGCGCGCGCAGAACGGCCGCGGCAGGGTGGGCGAAGACGGCCGCCCGCGCGTGGACGTTGCCATCATCGGTGCCGGCGCGACCGGTGTGGAGTTGTCTGCGGAACTGCGCAACACCGCCCACGTGCTCAACGCCTACGGCCTGCACCAGTTGGATCCGCGCCGCGACGTGCGTATCCACGTGATCGAGGCCGGCCCGCGCATCCTGCCCGCGCTGTCCGAGCGCGTCTCGGCCGAGACCGCCAAACTGTTGGCCAAGCTCGACGTTGATGTCTTCACGGCCGAGCGCGTCACCGAGGTCACGACGGACGCCGTGCTGACGGCGAGCGGCAAACGCATCGACGCCGACCTGACAGTCTGGGCCGCCGGCATCACCGCACCGCCGGTACTGGCCAAGCTTGGCCTGCCGGTGAGCCGGCAGGGCCAGATCGTGGTCGGTCCGACGCTGCAGAGCGAAGGCGATCCGGACATCTTTGCCTTCGGCGACTGCGCCAGTTGCCCCTGGCCGGAAAAGCAGGGCGTGGTGCCGCCACGTGCGCAGGCCGCGCACCAGCAGGCCACGTTCCTGTATGGCGCGCTGCGCGCGAGGCTGGCGGGCAAGCCGCTGCCGGCGTTCGGCTTCAAGGACTTCGGCTCGCTGGTGTCCCTTGGCCACTTCAGCGCGGTCGGCAGCCTGATGGGCGGCCTGATCGGCGGTTCGATGTTCATCGAGGGGCTGATGGCGCGCTTCATGTACACCTCGCTGTACCGGATGCACGTGCTGGCGCTGCACGGTGCGGTCGGCATGGGGCTGGACACCGTCACGCACTGGCTGCGCAGCAAGACCAGCCCGCGGGTCAAGCTGCACTGAAGCCTTCACGGCAGGCAAGACGGCATGGCCGGGGCGCAGGTGCGCTGCCGGCCATGTTTGCTTAGAATCGTCGGCTGGCGCACATCGCCACTCGCATTGCCATCCCACGCCTCAGACGATCCAGGAGACCCGCATGCTGCAACCCGAAGTGGAAAGCCTCGTTCCCGGCCAGACGTTCGATCGCCGCGGCTTCGTCAAGACCGCGCTGGGCTCGGTCTTTGCCGCCGCCGCGATGCCGGTGATGGCGCAGGCGATCAAGACCGACTTCGCCGGGCTGACGGCAGGCGAAGTGACCATCCCGTCGGACGGGTTCGGCATGCCCGTGTACCGCGCGCAACCGGAAGGCAAGACGAACCTGCCCGTGGTGCTGGTCGTCAGCGAGATCTTCGGCGTGCACGAGTACATCGCCGATGTCTGCCGGCGCTTCGCCAAGCTCGGCTACCTGGCGATCGCGCCCGAGTTGTTTGCCCGCCAGGGCGACCCCAGTAGCTTTGGCACGATTCAGGAACTGCAGGCCAAGGTGATCTCCAAGGTACCCGACGCGCAGGTCATGGGCGACCTCGACGCCGCCGTGGCCTGGGCCGGCAAGAACGGCGGCGACCTGTCGCGCCTGGCCATCACCGGCTTCTGCTGGGGCGGGCGAATCACATGGCTGTATGCCGCCCACAGCAAGCAGGTCAGGGCGGCCGTGGCCTGGTATGGTCAACTGGTGGCGGAGCCTACGCCGCTGAAGCCACGTAACCCTGTGGACATCGTCGGCCAGTTGCACGCGCCAGTGCTCGGTCTCTACGGCGGCAAGGACACCGGCATCACGCAGGAACACGTCGAGAAGATGAAGGCGGCGCTGGCGGCCTCGGGCGATCCGCAGGCCAAGGCATCAAAGTTCATCGTCTATCCCGAATCCGGCCACGCCTTTCATGCCGACTACCGTCCCAGCTATCGCGAGGCCGATGCGAAGGATGGCTGGCAGCAGTGCCTTGCCTGGCTGCGCGGGCACGGTGTGTCTTAAAGTACGCATGCCGGTGGGCCGGCCGGGCGGACGATGCCGAGGATTGCAAAGTCGGCGCGGACATACGTACAATGCGGCCTTCATCTTTTTGCAACATTGTTGCGTTAGTCGGGGCCTGTGACTGCCGCCCCGGCCCGGGGAGCCGATCATCCATTCGACGCTTGTCTATATCCTGCTTGCCGCCACGATCTCGGGGGTGGGCAGCATTCTGGGCGCCGCGCTGCTGTCGCTGACGGTGGTGTCGCGCGTGGTCGAGCGCATGGTGAGCTTCTCGGTGGGCGTGCTGCTGGCGACTGCGCTGCTTCACTCGCTGCCGGAAGCGTTCGAGTCAGGTGCCGACCCGCGCGCGCTGTTCGGCACGTTGCTGGCCGGCCTGCTCGGCTTCTTCCTGCTTGAGAAAATCGCGCTGCTGCGCCATTCGCACCACCACGAGGGCGACGGCCACCACCACCATCACGGCCATGACCGCGAGGCGGCGGGCCGCAGCGGCCTGACCATCCTGGTTGGTGACACCTTCCACAATTTTGCCGACGGCATCGTCATCGCGGCGGCCTTCCTGGCCGACCCGAAGATTGGCGTCGTCACCGCGCTGGCGATTGCCGCGCACGAGATTCCGCAGGAGGTAGGCGATTTCATCGTGCTGCTCAACGCCGGTTTCTCGAAGGCGCGTGCCTTTGCGTTCAACCTGCTGTCGAGCCTGGCCGCGGTGCTGGGCGGTCTGGTCGGCTATTTCCTGCTCGACCAGATGAGTGGTTGGATTCCCTACGTGCTGGTGATCGCCTCCAGCAGTTTTCTGTATATCGCCGTGAGCGACCTGATGCCCCAGATGCAGCGCAGGCCGCGCTGGCGCGAATCCGCCATCCAGGTGCTGCTGGTGGCGGCGGGCATTGCCGCGATCGTGTTCATCACCAACGGCGTGCACGAACAACGGCACGCCCACGGACACAGCCATCACGGCGCACAGGCCGCGCCGTCGCGCTGAACAGCGGGCCTTCGCCCGCCGGCATCATTTGCCGGTGGCCACTGGCCGCGCCGGGTCGGCGCACCACTCGCTCCACGAACCGGGATAGAGCGCCGCGCCGGGCAGCCCGGCCACTTCGAGCGCCAGCAGGTTGTGGCAGGCGGTCACGCCGGAGCCGCATTGCATCACCGTCTGCGCCGGCGCTTTGCCGGCAAACACCTGGCCGAACGCCGTGCGCAGCGCATCGGCGGGCTGGAAGCGGCCGTCGGCGTCGAGGTTGTCCTTGAAGAAGCGGTTGGCCGCGCCGGGAATATGGCCGCCGACGGGGTCCATCGTCTCGTTCTCGCCGCGGAAGCGGTCGGGGGCGCGCGCGTCGACGACCAGCAGCGCCGGCTGCGCCAGGTTTTCCAGCAGGGCATTCGCGTCGACCGTGCGCACCAGCGGCGTGCGGCGCGTCAGCGTGCCTGGTGTCACAGGCGCGGCCGTATCGCCGTCTTCGAGCGGCAGGTTCGCCGCGGCCCAGGCTTGCCGGCCGCCGTCCAGCACCGCGACTTCACCGTGCCCAAGCCAGCGCAACAGCCACCACAGGCGCGCGGCGTACATGCTGCCTTGGGCGTCGTAGGCCACCGCCAGCGTGCCGTCGCTTAAGCCCAGGCTGCGCAGGCGCGCCAGCAGGGTGTCGGGGTTGGGCAGCGGGTGACGGCCGTTGGTGCCGGTCTTGGCGCCGGAAAGGTTGTCGTCGAGGTGCAGGTAGTGCGCGCCGGGCAGATGGCCAGCCTGGTAGGCGGTGCGGCCGGCGGCCGGGTTGGCCAGGTCGAAGCTGCAATCGAACACGATCACGTCCTGCTTGGCGTCCTGGAGGCGGGCTTGCAGGTCGGTGGCGGAGATCAGCGGTGTCGGCATGAAGATTCCTGTCGGTAGAGGTTGGCCGTCGCGGGCCGGGTCAGCGGGAATGCTACACCTCGGGATGCACTTCGGCCTCGGCGGACTTGACCGGCGTGTGGGAGGTCGGCTTGGTGCCGGTGGACTCCCGCGCGCGCGTCAGCGTGGTGGCGATGCCGCTCGCGATGATCAGTGCCATGCCGACCCACGACAGCCAGTTGAGCCGGTCGGACCAGATCAGCGTGCCCCACAGGCTGGAGAACACGATGCCCGCATACTGCAGGTTGGCCGTGAGCAGCGTGTTGCCGCGCTTGTAGGCGCGCGTCATCGACGTCTGGCCAAGCGTGGCCAGCACGCCGATGGCGAGTAAGAGGCCGGCGCCGTGCCAGGTGTGGGACGAGAGGCCGCTGTACAGCATCCAAGCCAGGCCGACCACCAGGCCGACCAGCGAGAAATAGAAGACGATGCGGTGCTCGGGCTCGCCGAGCTGGCCCAACTGGCGCACTTCCACATAGGCGAGCGCGGTGAAGACCCCGGAGATCAGCCCGATCAGGCCGCCGGTCAGTTGGTCCTTGCCCACGGATGGCTGCAGCAGGCAGATCACACCGGCGAACGACATCAGGATCGCGCCGATCAGCTTGCGGTCGGCGCCGCCGCGCGTGCCCGCGAGCGCGGCGCCGGCGCCCACGATCAGCGCGATCCATACCGGCGACATGTAGTTGAGCGTCATGGCCGTGGCGAGCGGCAGCAGTGTGATCGACGTGAACCAGAGCAGCAGGGCGGTCACGCCGAACACGCTGCGCTTGATGTGCGTGGCCATGTGCGGTGTTCGGACTGAGGTGCCCGACGCAGCCAGCAACATCCACATGATGAGGACGCCGATCAGGCTGCGGTAGAAGACGATCTCGCCCGTGGTGTAGAGCTCGGAGGCCAGCTTGACGCCCACCCCCATCAATGAGAACGAGAAGGCGGCAAACAGCATCCAGAGCGATTGCATGGCGAGGGCGTGCGAGGGATCGAGACGGCGCGCGGGTGTTCTTCGGGCTCTTTTCAGGGGTTCCGGCCCGGAATCCGCGTCGCGAGGGCCGGCCGCGGCGGCCTGCTGTGGCCGGCTCAGCCGGAGCGCCGATTGTAGCAGTGTGCGGATGTGGTCACCAAAGCAAAACGGACCGCGCGAGGGCGGTCCGTTTGCGGGGCGCAGCAGCGATCAGCCCGCCAGGCCTTGCGCCGTATAGTGCATGGCGCGGCGATACCATTCATGAAAGTGCTGCATGCCGTCTTCCATCGGCGACTGGTACGGGCCGACCTCGCTGACGCCACGGTTCAGCAAGGCCTGGCGGCCCGCGTCCATGCGCTCGGCGATCTCGTCGTCCTCGACGCAGGTTTCCATGTAGGCGGCGCGCTCGGCCTCGACGAACTCGCGCTCGAACAGCGAGATTTCCTCGGGGTAATAGAACTCCACCACGTTGCGGGTCTTGCGCGGGCCCAGCGGGTGCAGCGTGGAGACCACCAGCACGTTCGGGTACCACTCGACCATGATGTTCGGGTAGTAGGTCAGCCAGATCGCGCCGTGCTTGGGCAGTGCGCCGTTGTTAAAGCGCAGGACCGCGTCGTGCCACTTCTGGTATGTCGGGCTGCCCGGGCGCTTGAGGCCCGCATGCAGGCCCACGGTCTGGACGCTATGCCACTCGCCGAACTCCCAGGTGAGGTCGTCGCAGGAGACGAAGCTACCCAGGCCCGGATGGAACGGCACCACGTGGTAGTCCTCGAGATAGACCTCGATGAACGTCTTCCAGTTGTAGTCGCACTCGTGGACTTCCACGTGGTCGAGCATGTAGCCGTCGAAGTTCAGGTCTTCGGCGACGCCCAGACGGGCCAGGTCGGCGCGCACGTCGCGCTCGCCCTCGAACAGCAGGCCGTTCCAGTTCTGCAGCGGAGAACGGTTCAGGCGCACGCACGGCTGCTTCTCGAAGTGCGGCGCCCCAAGCAATTCGCCTTTGAGGTCATACGTCCAGCGGTGCAGCGGGCAGACGATGTTCTTGGCGCTGCCGCGGCCGTTGAGCATGATGGCCTGGCGGTGGCGGCAGACGTTGGAGAGCAGTTCGACGCCGTCGGCGTTGCGGACCAGGATCCGGCCCTCGTCCTCGGCGGCCAGTGCGTGGTAGTTGCCAACCTCGGGAATCATCAGTTCATGACCGACGTAGCCCGGGCCCTTCTTGAACAGGAGATCCAGTTCTTGTTGATACAGCGCCTCGTCGAAGTAGACGTTGACGGGCAACTGCGAATCAGCCGGCGCCAGCTTGAGCGCGGTGCTGAGATTGGACATTATCCCCACTCCCTATGAACAGGCGAAAGCAGTGAACAACCCAACCATCGAAAAATAAATCGATATGGGAAACACTGTCAGGCGAGGTCCGCGTGGCGTTTCCGTCGCCGCTCCCGAGGGGTGGCTTGCCGCCGGCGGCACCCGGTCCCGGAGGGACTCTGGGCCCGTCGCGAGCTTCGCGCGGAGATCCCTGACGAGCCGGGGATTGTACCCGAGCCAAAAAGTTAAGGGTCTGATTATTTTGCCTTTTTAGCGAAAAAGTCGACCCGGGTCGTCATGGGGGTGCCGTTCAGGGCGCATTCGGAAAGACGACCCGAGCGCACAAGTCACTTCTGGTCGGGCGAGGGATCGTCGTGCGGCGCCCCGGCCACGCGCGGGCCGAAACGGGCGCGGGCAAATCCCGGGATTGGCGTAGAATCCCCGTTTCATTGATAGCCGTTCCCTAGTTTCCAGGGCCCCACATGCCAAAAAACACGACCGCCACGGTCCAGAACGACGATACCCCGGCGCAGTCTCCACCCCCGGCTTCCTACGAAGCGGCAATGGCCGAGCTGGAAACGCTCGTGGCCAGCATGGAAAGCGGCGAGCTGCCGCTGGAGGCGTCGCTGGCCGCGTACCGCCGCGGCGCCGAACTGGTCCGCTACTGCCAGCAGAAGCTGGAGCGGGTCGAGCAGCAGGTCAAGGTGCTGGAGGGCGACGTGCTCAAGCCGCTGGCTGCCGAGAGCGGCGGCCAGGCCAGCCGCGGCGATGACGGACTGGAGGCGGAATGAGCGACTTTTCCACCTGGATGCGCGCGCAGGGCGCGCGGACCGAGGCCGCGTTGGAAGCGGCATTGCCCGCTGCCACCACAATTCCGCACACATTGCACGAGGCCATGCGGTATGCTGTCCTCGGCGGCGGCAAGCGGGTTCGCCCTTTGCTGGTGCATGCCGCCGGCGAAGTGGCCGGCGCGATGCCGCAGGCCTGCGACGCGGCGGCCTGCGCGGTGGAAATGATCCACGCGTACTCGCTGGTGCACGACGATATGCCCTGCATGGACGACGACGACCTGCGGCGCGGGCGGCCCACGGTGCACAAGGCCTACGATGAAGCCACGGCGCTGCTGGTCGGCGACGCCCTGCAGACGCAGGCCTTCATCGTGCTGGCGCAGGCCGGCATGCTGGCGCACGAGGCGCGCCTGGCGCTGGTGAGCGAGCTGGCGCTGGCGTCGGGTTCGGTCGGCATGTGCGGCGGGCAGGCGATCGACCTGCAGAACGTCGGCAAGGCCATGACGCTGGACGCGCTGGAAGGCATGCACCGGATGAAGACCGGTGCGCTCTTGCGCGCGAGTGTGCGCATGGGCGCGTTGTGCGGCACGATCGATGCCGACGGCCTGGCGGCGCTGGACCGGTACGCGGCCGCGGTGGGCCTGGCGTTCCAGGTGGTCGACGACATCCTGGACGTGACCGCCGACACCGCCACGCTCGGCAAGACCGCCGGCAAGGACGCGGCGCACGACAAGCCGACCTACGTGTCGATGATGGGCCTGGAAGGCGCGCGCGAACTGGCGCAACGCCTGCGTGCCACGGCGCACGAAGCGCTGGGCGCTTTTGGCGACCGTGCCACCCGCCTCGCGGAACTGGCGGACCTGATCGTATTGCGCACACATTGAAATGACGAGCCGGGCAGGAGAAACCGGCGGCCGAACGGACATCATGACCTACGCACTGCTCAATCACATCGAAGACCCCGCAGATCTGCGCAAGCTGGACCGGCGCCAGTTGGCCACGCTGGCTGACGAGTTGCGCGCCTACGTGCTGGAATCGGTTTCCCAGACGGGCGGCCACCTGTCGTCAAACCTCGGCACCGTCGAGCTGACGATTGCGCTGCACTATGTGTTCGACACCCCCGAGGACCGCGTGGTCTGGGACGTGGGGCACCAGAGCTATCCGCACAAGATCCTGACCGGCCGCCGCGAGCGCATGCACACGCTGCGCCAGTGGGGCGGCATTTCGGGCTTTCCGCGCCGCAGCGAGAGCGAGTACGACACCTTCGGCACGGCGCACTCGTCGACGTCGATCTCGGCCGCGCTCGGCATGGCGTTGGGCGCCCGCACGCTGGGCGACAAGCGTGTCTCGATCGCCGTGATCGGTGACGGCTCGATGACCGCCGGCATGGCGTTCGAGGCCATGAACAACGCGGGCGTCTACAAAGACCTGCCGCTGGTGGTCGTGCTCAACGACAACGACATGTCGATCTCGCCGCCGGTCGGCGCGCTCAACCGTCACCTGGCACGCCTGATGAGCGGCCAGTTCTACGCCGCCACCAAGAAGGGCATCGAGAAGGTGCTGTCGGTGGCGCCGCCGGTGCTCGAATTCGCCAAGCGGCTCGAGGAACATGCCAAGGGCATGGTCGTGCCGGCCACGCTGTTCGAGGAATTCGGCTTCAACTACATCGGCCCGATCGACGGCCACGACCTCGATTCGCTGGTGCCGACGCTGCAGAACATTCGCGAGCGTGCGCTGGATGGCCACGGCCCGCAGTTCCTGCACGTGGTGACCAAGAAGGGCCAGGGCTACAAGCTGGCCGAGGCCGACCCGATCCTGTATCACGGCCCCGGCAAGTTCAACCCGGCCGAAGGCATCCGCCCGCCCGCCAAGCCGCCGCGCAAGACCTACACGCAAGTGTTCGGCGAATGGCTGTGCGACATGGCCGCCGCGGACAAGCGCCTGGTCGGCATCACGCCGGCCATGCGCGAGGGCTCGGGCATGGTTGAGTTCGAGAAGCGCTTCCCCGACCGCTACTATGACGTCGGCATCGCCGAGCAGCACGCCGTGACGTTCGCCGGCGGCATGGCCTGCGAGGGCCTGAAACCGGTCGTGGCGATCTATTCCACGTTCCTGCAACGCGCCTACGATCAGCTGATCCACGACGTCGCGCTGCAGAACCTGCCCGTGGTGTTCGCGCTCGACCGCGCCGGTCTCGTCGGCGCTGACGGCGCCACGCACGCGGGCGCCTACGATATCGCCTACCTGCGCTGCATCCCCAATATGATGGTGATGACGCCGGCCGACGAGAACGAGTGCCGCCAACTGTTGACCACTGCGTTCCAGCAGGATTGCCCGACCGCCGTGCGCTACCCGCGCGGTTCCGGCGCGGGCGTGGCAACGGCTGCCGAGTTGACTGCGCTGCCGGTGGGTAAGGGCGAGATGCGCCGCACAGGCTCGGCCCGCAAGGGCCAGCGTGTGGCGTTCCTGGCCTTCGGCTCGATGCTGACGCCGGCGCTTGGCGCGGCCGAGGCGCTCGATGCATCGGTTGCCAACATGCGCTTCGTCAAGCCGCTCGACGTGGAGCTGGTCAAGACGCTCGCGCGCGACCACGACTACCTGGTGACGGTCGAAGAGGGCTGCGTGATGGGCGGCGCTGGCAGCGCCGTGCTCGAGGCGCTGGCCGAGGCCGGCATCGAGATGCCGGTGCTGACGCTTGGCCTGCCCGACCGCTTCGTCGACCATGGCGATCCGGCCTACCTGCTGAGCACCTGCGGCCTGGATGCGGCTGGCATCGAACGCTCGGTCCGCGAGCGCTTCAGCCTCGGCCAGACACCCGTGGCGGTTGCCACGCGCGTAGCCTGATCTGGGTCGGTTTGGCCCGATTCAGCCCGTGCCGGGGCACCCTCGGCACGGGCAGGTTCGCACCTGGCGCGGATTGTCCGCAAGGCGGCCGGGCCGACATGCCCCGGATGCGGATATCCCGCAATTTCATGCGGCCATTCGGCCGGCCCGGGGCGGCTCCTGCCGAATTCCCTTAAAATCCCCCTTTCGCATTTTGTGTTCGCAGCTACGGACCGGTGCCCGCGGCACCAGCATCCGTCGTTTCACACTCGTTGCGTGGCGAGAAGAGGGACTGCGAAAACGCCACGACCGTAAGAGATGCCGTCGGCCCCCGGTGCGGCACTCTGGAGGAAACCAAGAATGAATGACATCAACCCCGCCTTTGTGATGCCCGACGTCCAGTCGAGCGCCGACACCCGCCAGATCCCCATCCAGCGCGTCGGTGTCAAGGGCGTGCGTTATCCGTTGTCCCTGAAGACCCCGGCCGGCGTCGTGTCGACCGTGGGCACCTTCAACCTCGACGTCCACCTGCCCGCCGACCAGAAGGGCACGCACATGTCGCGCTTCGTCGCGCTGCTTGAAGAGGGCCAGGTGCCGCTGGACCTGGCGGGCTTCCGCGTCCTGCTCGACAAGATGCTGGAAAAGCTGGAAGCCGACGCCGGCCGTATCGAGGTCACGTTCCCGTACTTCATCAACAAGACGGCGCCGGTTTCGGGCGTGCAGTCGCTGATGGACTACGAGGTCACGCTGACGGGCGAAGTGCGTAACGGCACCACGCGCGTGTTCATGAAGGCGCTGGTGCCGGTGACGAGCCTGTGCCCGTGCTCCAAGAAAATCTCGCAGTACGGCGCGCACAACCAGCGCTCGCATATCACGATGAACGTGGAGCTGGCCGAGGAACTGCCGGTGGAAGCGCTCGTGCGCATGGCCGAGGAAGAGGCCTCGTGCGAACTGTGGGGCCTGCTCAAGCGCCCGGACGAGAAGTTCGTCACCGAGCGCGCCTACGAGAACCCCAAGTTCGTCGAGGACCTGGTGCGCGACATCGCGATGCGCCTGAACGCGGACGACCGCATCGTGGCCTATGTGCTGGAGGCCGAGAACTTCGAGTCGATCCACAACCACAGCGCGTACGCGGTGATCGAGCGCGACAAGCGTGCGGTGGATTCGGCGCTGTAAGCGTCTGTTGCCGATCAAGAAAAAGCCACCCGTCGGGTGGCTTTTTCTTTGTGCCGCGCGATGTGTGAGGGCTCAGGCGGCCGGCAAGCGCAGGTCCGCCAGGTCCCAGCGCGGCGTGACGCCGTAGTCGTACCCGCGCCGCGCCAGTTGCGGCGCGGCCTGCAGCCGCATCGCGCCGGCGAAGGCGATCATCGCCCCGTTGTCCGTGCAGAAGGCGAGGTCGGGGTAGTACACCTCGATCTTGCGTGCCCGGCCGAGTGCGTCCAGTCGCTCGCGCAACTGGCGGTTGGCGCCGACGCCGCCCGCCACCACCAGGCGGCGGTCGCCGGTCTGCTTGAGGGCGGCCATCGACTTGGCGGCCAGCACGTCGACGATCGCATCCACGAAGGCGCGTGCCAGGTTCGCGCGGTCCTGCTCGCAGGCGTTGGAAAGTTTGCGCGTCTGCGTCAGCACCGCCGTCTTCAGGCCCGCGAACGAGAAATCGAGGTTGCCCGAATGCAGCATCGGGCGCGGCAACTCGAACGCGCCGGGCGTGCCGAACTCGGCCAGCCGCGACACTTCCGGCCCGCCGGGGTAGCCCAGGCCGAGCAGCTTGGCGGTCTTGTCGAAGGCCTCGCCGGCGGCGTCGTCCAGGGTTTCGCCGAGCAGCTTGTAGTCGCCAATTCCTTTCACTTCCATCAACTGCGTGTGTCCGCCGGACACCAGCAGTGCGACGAACGGGAACGCCGGCGGCTGCGGCGTTAGCAGCGGGGACAGCAGGTGACCTTCCAGGTGGTGCACGCCGATCATCGGCACGTCGAGCGCAAAGCCCAGGGCATTGGCCACCGAGGCGCCCACGAGCAGCGCGCCGGCGAGCCCCGGGCCCTGGGTGAAGGCGATGGCGTCGATGTCCGCGCGCGCGCGGCCGGCTTCGTCCAGCACCTGTTGCAGCAGCGGCAATACGCGGCGGATATGGTCGCGCGACGCCAGTTCCGGTACCACGCCGCCATATTCGCGGTGCATGGCGATCTGGGAGTGCAGCGCGTGCGAGAGCAGGCCGGCCTCGGTGTCATAGAGGGCCAGCCCGGTTTCGTCGCAGGAAGATTCGATGCCGAGGACAAGCATAGGAAAACGCGGCCGGCACGGTCGGGCACCGGCAAATCAGTCAGTTGGCGCCGCGCGGAACGCGGGAGGGCGGTGGCCCCGGCGCAAGGCCCGCAGGGTAGCACACCGGGGGCCGGCCCGCTTTTCGCTACAATCGGCCCTTCCTTGAAATAGTGGCATGACAATGAACGCGATGGGCGGGACTGGCGGCGCGCGCGCGGGCCGATATGACGTGGCGGTGCTGGGCGCGGGCGCGGCTGGCATGATGTGCGCCGCGGTGGCCGGCCAGGGCGGTGCGAGCGTGGTGCTGATCGACCATGCGACCCGCATCGGCGAGAAGATCCGCATCTCCGGCGGAGGGCGCTGCAACTTCACCAACCTGCAGGCCGGCCCCGCCAACTATTTGTCTGCAAATCCGCACTTTTGCCGCTCGGCGCTGGCACGCTACACGCCACAGGACTTCCTGGACCTGATGCGCCGGCATGGCATCGCCTGGCACGAAAAGCATCGCGGCCAGTTGTTCTGCAACGACAGTGCCGAGGATGTCATCGCCATGCTGCGCGCCGAATGCGACGCTGGCGAAGTGCGCTGGCAGACCGGCTGCAGTGTGGAGGAAGTGCGGCGCGAGGGCGACGACTTCCTGCTGTCGACCACGCAAGGCGCGGTGCGTGCCGGCGCGCTGGTGGTGGCGACCGGTGGCCTGTCGATTCCCAAGATCGGCGCCACGGACATCGGCTACCGCATTGCTCGCCAGTTTGGCCTTGGCATCGTGGAAACCCGGCCGGCGCTGGTGCCGTTGACCTTTGACGGCGCGGCCTGGCAGCCGTTCGCGCCGCTGGCCGGCGTGTCGATGGAGGTCGATATCGTCACCGGCACGGCCAAGGCCGGCGGCAAGTTCCGTGAGGATCTGCTGTGGACGCATCGCGGCCTGTCCGGTCCTGCCGTCCTGCAGATTTCCAGCTACTGGCGGCCGGGCACGCCGATCGCCATCGACCTGTTCGACGGCGAGGATGCCGCCGCCTGGCTGTTGGAACAAAAAGGTGCCAGCCGCAAGCATTTGTCCAACCTGCTGGCCGAGCGACTGCCGACGCGCCTGGCGGACGCGTGGTGCACCGCAGCTGGGTTGGTGGGCGCGCAGTCGGCGCACGATATGCCTGACAAATCACTGCGACGACTCGGCGCGGCGCTGAACCGGTGGGAATTGGTGCCGTCGGGCACCGAGGGCTACCGCAAGGCGGAGGTTACGCTGGGCGGTGTGGACACCCGCAGCCTGTCCTCGGCCACGATGATGGCGCGCGAGGTCGAAGGCCTGTACTTCATTGGCGAGGTGGTCGACGTGACAGGCTGGTTGGGTGGCTACAACTTCCAGTGGGCCTGGGCGTCGGCCATGGCGGCGGGGCAGGCGATTGCCGAGGGTGCCCGCAATGGCAGGGCGGTCGCCTGAGCTGGGTCGCCGGATTGTTATGCCGCGATCACGTGGCGCCGGCTGCCTGTGCAGGCCCGGGAGGCTTGATGCTACAATCCGCGACTGAGTTTTACGAGAAGCCGACGGCCGAGCGCAAGCGCAAGAAGGACGCCGCCGACAAGCGCCATGACAGGCGCATCCGCAGCCAGATGCTGCCGAAGAAGCTGTACTGATCGCGCCATCCACGCGTCTTGCGTCAGCATCGAAACCCGCTGCGGGCACGGCTCCGGCGGGTTTTTGCGTTTCGGGTCGTGCCCGCCCAACCTGTTCCTGGAAGACTGCCATGTCCCTAAAAGTCCGTATCAGCGATGACATGAAGACCGCCATGCGCGCCCGCGAAACCGAGCGCCTCGGCACCATCCGCCTGCTGCTCGCTGCCATCAAGCAGCGCGAGGTCGACGAGCGCATTGAACTGGATGACGCCGCCGTGCTGGCCGTGGTGGAAAAGCTGATCAAGCAGCGCAAGGATTCGATCTCCCAGTTCCAGCAGGCCGGCCGCAACGACCTGGCCGACAAGGAGTTGGCCGAGGTCGAAGTCCTCAAGGTCTACATGCCCGCCGCGCTGTCCGATGCCGAGGTCGCGGCCGAGGTGCAGAACGCCGTCGCCGAAAGCGGTGCCGCCGGTCCGCAGGACATGGGCAAGGTCATGGGGCTGCTCAAGGCACGCCTGTCCGGCCGCGCCGACATGACAGCGGTATCGGGCCTCGTCAAGGCCGCGCTTGCCGGCAAGTAACGCCAAGATGTTGTTGTGGTGGTGGCGGAAGCCGTGGCGTTGGCTGCAGTTGGCGAGAGAAGCCGACGGCAGCCGGCAAGCCGCGGCGCCTGCACTACAATGTTTCGATAGCAGCCAGGCGCAGTCCTGGTCACGCATTTCAAGAAAGCGGCCGGCTGGTGACGCCAGCGCGGTCAAGCCATCAGGACGGCCACCCGGGTGATTCCGCAATCCTTTATTCAGGACCTGCTCAACCGCGTCGACATTGTCGATGTGGTGGGGAAGTACGTGCAGCTGAAAAAGGGCGGCGCCAATTTCATGGGCCTTTGCCCGTTCCATAACGAGAAGTCGCCCTCGTTCACGGTGTCCCCGACCAAGCAGTTCTACCATTGCTTCGGCTGCGGGGCGCACGGTTCGGCCATCGGTTTCCTGATGGAGTATTCCGGCCAGTCCTACCCGGATGCCGTGCGCGAGCTGGCCCAGTCGGTCGGCCTTTCCGTGCCCGAGGAGCGCGACCGTCTGCCGCCCGCCCAGCGCGCCGAGCAACAGGCCCGGTCCGTCGCCCTGTCCGACGCCATGACGCGCGCCACCGACTTCTACCGGCGCCAACTGCGCGGTGCGCCACAGGCCATCCAGTACCTGAAGGGTCGCGGGCTGACCGGCGAGATCGCCGCGCACTTCGGCCTTGGCTACGCGCCGGACGACTGGCAGGGGCTGGAGGCGGTGTTCGGCAGCTACCGGGACGACGGCATCGCGGCTCCCCTGGTCGAGGCGGGCCTCCTGATCGAAAGCACGGAAAAGCGCGACGCGGACGGCAAGCCGCGCCGCTATGACCGCTTTCGCGACCGCATCATGTTTCCGATTCGCAACACCAAGGGCGCGGTGATCGGCTTTGGCGGCCGGGTGATGGGGCAGGGCGAGCCCAAGTACCTGAATTCGCCTGAAACGCCGCTGTTCAGCAAGGGCACCGAACTCTACGGCCTGTTCGAGGCCCGTCACGCCATTCGGGAAACCGGCTACGTGCTGGTGGTCGAAGGTTATATGGATGTGGTCGCGCTGGCGCAACTGGGCTTTGCCAATGCGGTGGCCACGCTGGGCACCGCGTGCACTCCGGTGCACGTGCAGAAGCTGTTGCGTCAGACCGATGCCGTGATCTTCTCGTTCGACGGCGATGCCGCCGGGCGCCGTGCGGCGCGCCGGGCACTGGAAGCCTGCTTGCCGCACGTGGCCGACAACAAGACGATCCGCTTTCTCTTCCTGCCCGCCGAGCACGATCCGGACAGCTACGTGCGTGAGGAAGGGACGGACGCCTTCGCCGCCCAGGTGCGCGATGCGATGCCGCTGTCACGCTTCCTGCTGCAGTCCGTGACCGAGTCCCAGGACATGCGCCAGCCGGAAGGGCGGGCGCGGGCGCAGTACGAGGCCAAGCCGCTGCTGCAGGCCATGCCTGCTGGTGGCCTGCGGCTACAGATTGTGCGTGAACTTGCCGATGCCACGGGAACGACACCGGCCGAGATCGAGGCCGTGTGCGGCCTGCGCAGCGACCCGGCCCGGGTTGGGCGTTTTGCCCAGCCGCGCCCGCGCGCCAGGCGCCAGGCGCCGACCGGACTGGAGCAGCGCGTGGTGCAGTTGCTGATGTGCTATCCGGCTCTGGCGGCCCGGCTCGATGGCGATGCGCGGGCGCTGTTGCTGGAGCGTGAAGGCGGCCAGTTTGAGGTGCTGGCTCACCTGGTGGGGGCTTGCGACGGGGTGCAGGGCGAAGTGAACTTTGCGGCCTTCAGCGAGCATCTGGCGCAGTCGCCCTACGCCGAGGTCTACGCCAATGCGCGGACCGCCGTGCTGCGCGAGGAGATCGAAGCGGAGCCGGCGGAACAGGAATTCGACGCGGCGATCTACAAGCTGCTGGCCGAACCGCTCGAGCGCGAGCAAAAGGCGCTGGAGCCGGCCGTGGCGGCCGGCACGGCGGATGGGCAGGCCAAGGCACGTTATCTGTGGCTGGGGTCCGAGATCCAGCGTCGGCGCAGGCTGGGCTTGCGGCCCACGGCAGTGGAAGGGGATTGAATGGAAGGTGGCGAGGGCAGGCGGCGCCAGGCGCCGGGCGAGTCCCGGAACCGGCGCATGCCCGGCTTAAGCCTTGATTTTTCAGGTGAAACCCTCACCTGACAGGGGGCCGGCAGGTAGCAGCGTGCTACAATGACCGGTTTGGATTGCGAAATCTTTTTCTCCAGTTCCGGCGAAAGTGAGCGTGCCAATGGCAAAGGCCAAAGCAACCGAGAGGGCAACCGCTAAGGTGCCCGCGAAAGCTCCCCAATCAGGGAGCGGCAAGGCGTCTGTGAAAGCAACGGCGGCGAAGACATCGACCGCGCCAGTCAAGACGCAAGCCCGGTCTGCGCCAGCAAAGTCAGCGCGGAGCGCCAAGGCGCCCGCCGAGACCACTCCAGCCAGGACTCGCACATCCGAAAAAACAAAGCCCTCGACTTCGGCACGCGAGAGCGGCAAGAGCGCCAGTACCAGCGGCAAGGTTGCCGCAGTTGCACCTGTGAAAGGCAAGAGTATCACCGTGGCGAAACAGCAGAATACCGAAGTCGAGAGCAAGAAAACGGCAGCGACCAGCGCCAAGAGCGGAGGCGCCAAGTCTGGCGCGGCCGCCCCGGCGACCAAGGCTCGCGCCGCCACTCCCGCACCCGTTGCATCCGAGCGCCCCGCCGCTCCGGCCGTCAAGCCGGAGCCGAAAAAGCGTGGCCGCAAGCCCAAGGCTGGGATGCAGCACGACGACAGCACCCCAGACGACGTGACCGAAGAGTTTTACGAGAACGACATGCCCGCGGCGGCTCCCGCCGCAGCGGCACCGAAGACCGAAAAGCAGAAGGCCAAGGATCGCAAGGCCAAGGAAAAGGCCCTGCTCAAGGAGTTCGCCTCGACCCAGCAGGGCACCGAGGAAGAACTCGAAGTGCGCCGCCAGAAGCTGAAGGCGCTGATCAAGCTTGGCAAGTCGCGCGGCTACCTGACCTACGCGGAAATCAACGATCACCTGCCGGACGACATGGTCGATTCGGAAACGATCGACACGCTGGTCGCAACGCTGAACGACATCGGCATCGCCGTCTACGAACAGGCGCCCGACGCCGAGACGCTGCTGCTGAACGACAACGCGCCGTCCGCCACCAGCGAGGAAGAGGCCGAGGAAGAGGCCGAAGCCGCGCTGTCCACGGTGGATTCGGAATTCGGCCGCACGACCGACCCGGTGCGCATGTACATGCGCGAAATGGGCACGGTGGAGCTGCTGACGCGCGAAGGCGAAATCGAGATCGCCAAGCGCATCGAGGCCGGCCTGAAAGACATGGTCATGGCGATCTCCGCCTGCCCGGTCACTATTTCCGAGATCCTGGCCCACGCCGAGCGCGTGGCCAACGATGAAATCAAGATCGACGAATTCGTTGACGGCCTGATCGACCCGAACGCCGACGAAACGGCAGCCGCCGCCTCGGCCGCTGCCGCCGCCGAGGAAGAAGATCTCGAAGCCGACGAGGACGAAGAGTCCGACGAGGACGAAGACGAGGAAGGCGACGCCGGCGCCGGCGCCTCCGCGCGCCAGCTGGAAGAACTGAAGCAGAGCGCGCTGGAGAAGTTCCGCGTGATCGCCGAGCAGTTCGACAAGATGCGCCGCGCCTTCGAGAAGGAAGGCTACAAGTCCAAGTCGTACGTGAAGGCCCAGGAAGCCATCCAGGCCGAACTGATGGGTATCCGCTTCACCGCGCGTAACGTCGAGCGCCTGTGCGACACGCTGCGCGGCCAGGTCGACGAAGTGCGCAAGCTGGAGCGCGCGATCCTGAACACCATCGTCGACAAGTGCGGCATGCCGCGCTCGGATTTCGTTGCTCGCTTCCCGGGCAACGAGACCAACCTCGAGTGGGTCCACACCGTGATCGCCGACGGCAAGCCTTACAGCGCCATCGTCGAGCGCAACGTGCCGGCCGTGCATGAACTGCAGCAGAAGCTGATCGACCTGCAGGCGCGCGTGGTGTTGCCGCTGAAGGAACTGAAGGACGTCAATCGCAAGATGTCCGAAGGCGAGAAGCGCGCCCGCGAAGCCAAGCGCGAAATGACCGAGGCCAACCTGCGCCTGGTGATCTCGATCGCCAAGAAGTACACCAACCGCGGCCTGCAGTTCCTCGACCTGATCCAGGAAGGCAACATCGGCCTGATGAAGGCGGTGGACAA
>JACXTT010004468.1_pt1 | contig 20773 bp, 24 predicted proteins | sample 9270951 | NCBI WGS metagenome assembly JACXTT01 (sample SAMN15532306, study PRJNA645909) | rock metagenome | isolation source: weathered quartz diorite | place: Puerto Rico | collected 2017-06-21
GCCTCTGTGCCGTTACGGACACGCCTCGCGAGATCCGATACCCAGGTACGACAGCGCATCGTACCAAGTGTGGATCAGCACAGCATTGTGCTTGTAAGCGACGCGCACCAGGGCCGCCGCCTCGAACACAGTGACCCTGGCCAATGCGGGATCGGTACTGAAATCCGCCGTGTCGGGCAGTACCGGCCCAGGCGCGGCCGGCGCGCCGATAAGCGGCGTGCCGACGCGCGTGAGCAGCTTGGCACCGGCCGGGACGACACCATCGGTCCCATCAACCGCGGTGAAATGCACGAAGGTCGCGGCATTGCGGCCGTTGTGCATGGTGTAGTCGATCAGCCGCGCATGACGTGCCGCTGAAATTCGATGCAGGCAGGTGTCGAGGAAGGATTCCGTGACCGGGCCGGCATCCTGCGCGTAGCTCATCAGGTCGCCCGCATAGGCGAAGAGTTCCACCAGGGTGATGCCGAGGTCCGCCGGCATGCGTTCCTGCCAACCCGGATTGCGCTGCGCGATCAGGTCCAGCAACAGTCGGCGGAAGCTCTGGTAGTCCTTTGCAAGATAATCCAGCGACGGCTCCGCCAACACCTCGGTCGGGCACGGCACAACCACACGGCAATCCAGCGGACTGGGGCAACCGGCCTTGAAACTGAACCGGGCCTGGGACCGCTGGTCATCGATGCCGGAATCGCTGACCGCGAGCACATAGAAGGAGAAATCACCTTCCCGGTCGACGAAGACGTGCCGCATCAGCGGATCGGTCAGTTCCGGCTGCAGGCCGGTCACCTGCACGCCGACGATGCGCACGCCGCCGATGACCGTGAAACTGGCGGGCGTGAGCCCAGCGGGCGGCGGCTTCAGGAATGTCACGTCCAGCACAAGCTGCTGTCCAGGCGGTGCCAATGGCGCGCGGCGATATTCGACGTAATCGATGCCGTTGAGCGGATGGGCTGGGGCGCGAAGGACCGCTGAGCGCCGATCGTCGGCGCAGAATAACAAATTGCTCATGGCCGCGCGCTCCTCATGCCGGCACCGGGACGCGGAACAGTTCCTGCCGGATTTCCCCTGTTGCGCGCGGCGAATAGGTCACCGCGATCGTCAGCGTCGCGTCGTCGGACGTGACCTGCACCGCGCGAACGATCATGACGGGATCCAGCCAGCGGATCAGCGCGCCATGCACCAGCTGCTCGGTCGTGGCGGCTAGCGCGTCGGAATTCGGCGCGAAGATAAGTTGCGCGACGCCACAGCCAAATTCCGGCCGGTTCACCCGTTCGCCTGGCGCGGTGAACAGCACGAGCATGATCATGTCGCGCAAATGTTGGTCGTCGGTCGCGGTGGCGCTGCGTCCACGCGCGTCGATCGCAAAGGGCACGGCCAGGGAACCGGAGTCGGACATACGCGGCCTCCTATTTCAACATGACGGTGGATGAGATGAGGCCCACCGGCGGCTGCATCGACGGCACCGGAAGCATGGGCGTGACAAAGGCCGGCGTAGGCGGCGAAAGTGGCACAGCCGCCGCGACCTGGCCAGGATGCATGTGCGTGTTGAATGCGTTGACGAGGTGCGTAAGGTATGCCACCAACGCCGGGCCCCACACCGCCGGCTGCGGCGTGAAATCGCCGCCGAGCTGTACCAGCTTGCCGTCCAGCACGACGCGGGCGAGTCCCTTGATCGTGACGGTACCTGTCAGCACGCTGATGGTGATCTGATTCTGCCCGGTGATGTCGGTCAGCGTGATCAGCTGCTTGAGGTCGTCGAATGCCGTGGTCAGGCCGGTGTCGCTGCGCCAGATCTTCGTTGTTGGTGGCAGGGGCGTTCCTGGCGGCGCGGGTGGCACAGTGGGCGACTCCGCCACCGCCCAGTAACCGCCGGTCCAGATCGGGCGTGAAACGTCTCCTGCCTCGAACTCGATCCAGACACCTGAGCCGATGGGCGGGATCGCGTAGAAGCCTGCGGATATGCCGGCGACCGGAATGCACGGCTTGGCCCATCCGGTTGGGATGGCGCCCAGCACCTCGGGGACCAGGGCAGTGATGCGTCCCTGATGCGATGTATCCAGATTGTTGACGACGGTGCCGCTGTATTTGCCCCAGACGCGTTCCCGTTGATCGGTAGCGCCGTCGTTCATGGCATCAGTTTCGGACATCACGGTCACTCCTCACGCCGCCGGCGCCAGCGGGTCGATGAATATTTCGGCTCCGGTCAAGCCGATCGCGTTGCGGAAGGCAGAGAAGCCCTGCGTGTAATCGTCGCGCGATATGCGGTGATTGACCGATGTTACGTAGTAAAGGCCGCTGTGTTCCCGCCCGGCGCCGCGGATCAGCACGGGCATTCCGGCCACTAGCGGACGCGTCAGCTTGATTGCATCAACATCGCCGGTCGCGCGAACGGCACGGCTGCTGCGGGTTGCCCGCGCAAAAGACTGGATCTGCACTTCAGCCGCGTTGAGTCCCTCGCCTTGGTACAACTCCACGGGCGGCGGCAGGATACGGTTCAACGCGGGTTCCAGGCCCATTGGAAAATCCGTCGACACTGGCGCAACCGCGGGGATTGGGGCACGTGTCGTTGGGTCGAGCGTGGTGCCAATGACGCTTGCCGGCGCGAGCATGTCGTAGCTGACGTTGAAGTTCACCAGGTTGGTTTGCGACCCGAAATCGACCGACAGTACGCCCTGCGGCGGCAGCATGATCTTCGGCGGGTTGAAAAAGCCCAGATCCCGACCCGAGAATGGATCCGGGCTGATATAGACCTCATACCCGTTGCGCCGAGCGAGACGCAGTAGCCACGCTGCATCGTGTTCCCGTTGCACGGTGAAGGGATCGTTCGGGGTACGGGTGGGCGGTGTCGGGAAGGCAGCGGAAATGACCGCATACTTGGCAAATATCACCTCCGCCATGTCGCTGTCGCGCAAGACGGTCCATGTCATCGGGGTTTGGACATGTCCCATAAGCGTGCCCATCGCGTCCATGCCAACGATTTCGAGGGTGGATCGGCCTGGGTCGTTGCTTGCGCCCAGCTTCACGTCGCGCACGAAGCCATTGATCAGGCGAAGGGGCAGGCCGAATATGGCGGATAGTGAAATCTGCACGGGCAGCAGCGGACGGAAGATGTCGATCGCTAGGACATCGAAATCCCCCATGAAATTCCGGCTCAGTTCGAAATGCAGGCGGAAGATCGACGCCTTGTCGACAGCCGTTTCGATTTCCACCAGCCGCAGCGCTTGCATGAACGGCTGTGGCAACGGCGCGAAAGCGACCTGTATCGCGAAATAGGAAGGAAGAAGGGCCATAGGATCAGTTCGTCCTTGGCCCGGGCACGAGCAGACGCGTGCCAGGCGTGGCGGTAAGGTCTGCGGGACGCTGAACCAGATTGGCATCGCAGAGTTGCCAGAACCGCTCTGGATCGCCGAGCGTCGTAAAGGCGACCAGGTCGGGCCGATCGCCTTGCCGTGTCGTGTAGGCGGGCGTTGCCGCAGTGACCGGAATGAACCGCATGCGCGCATACGCGATCACGCGGCCATCCGGTGCGGTGATCTGGCCCTGCGCGATGTTCTCGTAACGGCTACCGCGAAAGAACATGGATCCGCTCCTAGAATGGCAGGACGGCGCGGATACCGGCCGCGTCGCCAATGGTGTTGATGCCTGCCAGCACTTCCTTCTGCGTGAAGCTGGCCATGTAGACCCAATAGCCTGGGTTGGTGACGTCAAGGTCGCGATAGGTCACCACGCGCAGCGACACATCCGCCGTCGCGCGGATCGGGTTGAGGTTCTGGTCGAACGCCTGTTCCTTGATGGTCAGGCTCTGTACCTGCACCGGCAGCACGCGACGCGGGCCCCAGACGAGCAGCGCGAGTGGCGCCTGTTCCGCGAGGATGAACGCGCTGCCAAACAGCGCGAGTGCCTCATTCGCGACGACGGACACGTAGGACGGGTGCATCAGCCGTTCGAGCGCGGCAATGACCGGATGCAGGCCGTTCTCCAATGTGACGGCATTCTGCTGCGGCTGTTCAAGTTGGTCTGTCGCGTCGAGATCCATCGTGAAAGTGAATGTCTGCTCCGGTGGCCCATTCACGCGCTGCGCATCGGCTTTGCCACCCCCGCCGCCCTGTCGACCTTGCAGGCTGTGGCTCATTTCTTCCGGGTTGTACTGGAAGACGATGATCGTGGGCAGCAGGTCAGGAAGCTGGTAGGCGACGAGGCCACCTTTCAGGAAGCGTGGGGAACGGGGATAGCCGGTGGGCATGGTCATGTGCTCCTTCCGGTTGTCGTTCGAGGTGCCGCGACGCGCATCACCATGCCTCCACAACAACCCGCATGGGCGGGAGATCACCGGGATCGTATTGATTTGCGGCAAGTGCTTTATCCGCGGCCGCTTGTAGCGCCGGCAGTTTTTCCGCGGCTCCCTTTGGAACTTGTATGTGCAGCACACCGCTTTTCGGTTTCGCGTCGGTCACCCGCAAATACATGTCCGGGGCAATCGGCTGCGGATCGCGTTTGCCGCCGCGCTTGTTGACTATGTCATTCAGGGCCTTGCCCACGACATCCTTGATGTATTCGGGTGTCGCCGTATCAGTATCGAAGATAGTCTTGTAACTGATCCAATCCGCGTCATGGAATGTCTGGTTGGCCACCTGGACCCATCGTCCACCGATTTTTTCCCGCGTGAAAAACATGTCGTAGTTTTCGCCGCGAACCGCGTCCCAACCAGGGAAGGCGCGCGGCAAAGTCACGGCGCCCGCATATTTCAATGTCAGCGGGCCTTCTGCCGCGACGCCGAAAGGTGGCTGCGCGGAAGGCGCGGCTGCCGTAGCTGACGTGGCCGGCGGAGCTGCCTCTGGCGGGGTCAACTGGACGACTATCGGCTCATCGCCGAATTGCGGCGCAAGCTTGGGTGAAACGTCGATCGTCAGGAAATTGCCGGCTGGGACCTTTCCCCCGATTGAAGGCGGGCTTGGACCCCTAGTCGTTTGACCGCCCGGCGTTGGCTCCAGCACGTAGGCACTGTCACCGACATTGGGGATGTCCGGCGCGCCCGAGCCGCCAGTGAAGACCGGGAAATCGTTCATCGCGACACCGACCCGAAACCCCGCGGCGGCGACGCGGGGCCGGACATAGGCACCGATCTCCGGTGCGGCTTGTTTGCCGAGCGGAATCATTACCATCGCCGCATCGAACGCGCCCGTCGCAACGTGGCCTTGCGAGAACTCGTCGGCGGAGCTTGCGACGCCAGCACCCATCATCACAGGCGCAAATTCAGGAAACAGCGCGAGACCGCCGCCCATCAAGGCTCCCTGACCGGCTTCTCCGAAGTCGATGTGCTGACAGGTTCCATCGAGCATCTGCGCTCCCTGCCGGCCAAGGCTGAGGCCACCGCCCGCAAGCGCGCCATAGCCGACGACCTTCAGCGTGACGCCGGCGGTGCCGTATGTTGCCAGCACGGGCGCCGCGACAACGGCCGTGGTGACCGCAGCGCCGACCTTGATTCCTGTGATCGTATTCTCGCCGCCCACATAGACTTTGTCCTTGTGCGCACCAAACTCGTAGTCGCCGTAGTGCGTTGCGAACTGCGCGTGCTCCTCGGCCTCGGCCAGTTCCTCCGGCGTGCGGGCCATCTCGATCTCATGCAGCGCGATCTCAACGCTTTGGCGCGTACGTGCGACGATCTCGCCCGGCTCGTTGAACCAGGTGCCCCCCAGAACATGAGATGGGACAGAGGCAAAATATGCGGCACCGCCCTGCGTCTTATCCCATGCCGCGACGCCGCCCTCGAGATTGTGCAGCTTGCGCTCCGCCTCCTCGCGCTGCGCCGCCTTGCGTTCCTGCAGGTACGCCTGCCAGCCGGCCTCGTCGAGATCGCCTCTTCCCTCGACATGACGGATGCCGCCGCTGCGGCGAAGCTCCTCGTCGGCGCGCAAGCTGCGTTGCAATTGCTCCGTGCCGGGAGGGGGGGCGCCAAGCTGTTTGCCCTCTCTCGTCCATGTCGTCGTCCCGGACTGAGGCGTGTACAGGTTCAGCTCGCCGTTCGGGCCGTTCCAATACTGCAACCCCTTGGTCCACTCAGGCCGGAGGGATGGATCGCCGAGCCAATACGTGGGAGGCACATCGGCCGGCGGCCGACGCGGCTGGTCGTAGTACCTGAATTGCGGCGGTTGCCACGGACCGGATGTGGCCTTGTCCGAAACAAAATCCGGCTCATCGGTCAGCGTGATCGACAGGTCGATCAGACTTTTCGGGGGCGCCTTCGGCGCGGTTGGCGGTTTCGCTCGGGGTGGCTGCCTTGGGACCGCGACAGGCATCGGCTGGGGTGGTGGTGGCGGTAAAGGAGCGACCGCCGTGGTCGCCGAGGCGATCGCCTGCGGGCCAACCGCCTGCACGACCGTGGCGACGATCTCCCGTTGCTTGTCTTCGGTGATCCCGTACTTCGACGCTTCCTGTTTCAGCCAGTTGTTGGTTCCCTCGACCGCCTTCTTCGCGCCCTCGGGGACGAACGGAGAGGACAGGAACGATGTGTACAGCTGATCGGCCAGACCTGCGTTCTTGGCCGTTTTGTCGTCCACATCCCGAGCCATCCCCAGGCCGCTCGACGCGCGCACCGGAATCGACTCCGCCCCCAATGCGGCCGCCGTCCCTGCCTGCCCGGCGTCCTGTTCGGTCGCCGACCCGCGGTGTCCGCCCGGCACCGCGCCACCGCGGCTTTGCTGCACGACATGCGCTAGTTCGTGACCAAGCAACTGCCGTCCGGCGATGGTTCCAGGCGCGAACCGGCCCTCATTGAACGCGATATGCTGGCCCACAGTGAAAGCCTTTGCACCCGCCCCTTCGGCCGCCTCCGCACCCGCCTGATCCCGATGCAGCCTGACATTGGAGAAATCGACACCAAAACGCGGCTCGAAATAGCGCCTGACGTCCACCGGCAGCCGCTCCCCCGAGCCGAGATGAAGCTGCGTGGTGACCGGCACCCCGGACAACGCGGGCCGCACCGGCACCTCGACGGCTGCCTTGCGGGGCCGCGTTACCGCTTTGGCCACGACCGGGGCGCGGCTCATCGCACCTTCTCCATGATCGCGCGGCGCACGGCTTCAGCCAGCGTTCCCGCCGTCGCGTCATGCGGAACGCGCACCGTCAGCGTTCCGATCCCCACCCGCCGACCGACAGCCGAGGCTATATCCGGGGCGGCGGCGCGCACAGCCGTTTCGGTCGCGGTGCTCACGGTTCTCGACGCACCCGCCTGCGTCATGCCGGAAATGCGCTGCTCCACCATGGCTATCTCCCCTCCAGTCCAACGGGACGGAATTCCTTGTCCAGCTTGCGGAACTCGTCGCGTGCGGCGCGATTGACATGGGCCATACCGACTGGCGCACCATCGGCGGCCGCCAGGAACGCGGCGTTGACGGCAATCACCGCGATATTGCCGCCGGCGACGTCCAGCCGCGACAGCGCATCCAGGTTCAAGCTTTGCGTTGGGGTTTGCGGCGGGAACGCGCGTGCCCACATCGCCCGGCGCTGCACGCTGTCGGGGAACGGGAAGTCCACCACGAAGCGTAGCCGGCGCAGGAAGGCCGCGTCCAAATGCGCCTTCATGTTGGTGGACAGGATCGCCAGGCCCGCGAAGCGTTCCATGCGCTGCAGCAGATAGCTCACCTCAAGGTTGGCATAGCGGTCGTGGCTATCCCGCACCTCGCTCCGCTCGCCGAACAGTGCGTCCGCTTCATCGAAAAACAGCGCGACGCCACCGGCTTCGGCCGCATCAAAGACGGATCGCAGATTCCGCTCTGTCTCACCGATATATTTTGAAACGACAGCGGATAGGTCGACGCGACAGAGATCAAGGCCTAGCTCGCCGGCGAGGATCTCGGCGGCCAGCGTCTTGCCGGTGCCGCTGGGACCGGCAAACAGCGCGGCCACACCCAAGCCCGACAGGCGGCTCGCGAAGCCGCCGCGCCCGTGCACCGCAGCCCGGTGGCGCACCTGAAAGCAAATGGTACGCAGTTGCTCGAGTATGGGTGTCGGCAGGACGATGTCGTTCCATCCGAACCGCGGGGTCATGCGTTCCGCGAGCGCGCCCATCAGTTCGCCAGCGGCTTCTCGACACGCCGCCCAGAGCCTCGGTTCATCGGCCGCAGTATTGGCCGCAATCGCTGCGATCGCGGCGGGCGCCAACGGGAACTGATCGGCCAGCCGCTCGCAACCATCCGGCATCCGCGCGGCAGCGGGACCCAGTACCTGCCGCCACAGCGCCACCCTATCGGCAGGCTCAAGGGCGGGAAGTCGCACCATTGGCAGGCCGGCGGTCTCCGGCAACGGCTCGGTCAGCAGGATGAATAGTGGGGCGTCGACCTCAGCCGCCAGCGATGTCGCAACGGCGCGGCTTTCCGGTCCGGCGGCATCCAGCAGGATCGCCTCGCCGCGCAGCATGGCTTCCCGCGCCATCAGTGCCATTGCCTCGGTGCGGGCAGGGCCAGGTTCGGGCAGCGCGGCATCCCGCAAACCGATCAGGCCCAGGCTAAGCCGGCCGGCCGCCGCGGCAGCCACACTCAACCGAGCACCACAGGGCGGCCCCAAGATGATTCCGATCGGACGAGGCGCAGCCTGCATCGCGTTCGCCAACGCCACCGCGGCGGCGATCTGCCGAGGCGGACAGGGCGACGGCGGCAGTTGATTGCGCACGGGGCCGAGGCGGTTATCGGGATCGTCCTCTCCCGCCAGCGCGCGGGCGACCCGCTCATCGGTCATGAGCGCCGCGGACAACAATGGCGTGGCGGTGTTGAGGCTCAACAGGCGATGAAACCGCAACGGCGCAGCTGGTCCAAGCCGGGTGAATCCGTGCTGCCAGGCCTCGGCATCGCCGCCGGTCAATAATGCCAGCGCGACCCGCGTGGATACTGCGCCGATTGGCCGGTCAATCTCGCGGTCGATAAACCCTGCCGCCGCCAGCAGGAGACAATCCTCATCGAAGGGCGCCAGGCGGAAGATCTGCGACAAGCGATCGATTGCCGCCGGCGTGGCTGTAGGGCGCATCGCGGCACGGGCCGCCTCGTAAGACGTGCGTGCGCGAGACGCATCCTCTCCGGCCAGCAACGCCCGCAGCCACGCCAGTCCGTAATCCAACACGGCCCGGTTGCTCGACGGCCAATCCAAGAATGAGAGAGGGGCTGTGGCGGCGCTCATGGCATCATGGCCCAAAGCGGAAGGCCGCGACATCGCGCGAGCGCGCGCCATCCACCTCGACTGCGACCGGATAGGGCGTGTCGGCCGGCGCCTGCACCGGCAACAACCCCGAAACGTCGGCCATCGGTACTTGAACCTGAGTCGGCGTCGGCATCGCCCAGGGATCGCCAACGCCCGGCGGACGGATACGGATGGCGGCGTTGCCTACCACCACCTCCGCCACCAAGGCTACGTCCGACCACAGCCGGGTTCCGCTGACCTGCAGGATGGTCGCCACGTTGCCGGTGGCCGGCGCGACGCCGGTGACCGCCGGGACAAGCTGCAGCAGCATCACGTTGGAACCCTGCCGTCGCGGCATCGACACGCCGGTGCCGCGATCCAGGCCGCCCTGAACGCCTTCCTCTCCGCGCTCGGTCAGCAACTGGACCTCCAGCGGGCCGGGCTGCAGTTGTTGCGCCGCTGGTATTGGCCGCGGAAAAGGATTATCGAGGTCGGCCGGATAGGTGTCGTCCGGCACCGTCAGGCGCAGCGGCAACAGGGTGGGCGGAACACGGATTGGATCGAGCGTACCCAGCCGAACATATAGCTTGTCCATCATCGTGCCAGTCGCTTCGATGGTGACCGAATCGCCGACACGGATGCGCCGCTCGCCCTTCGACAGTTCGGGGGGCACGCTGGCATATGCATCGAGGACCACGGGCCGCTCCCGGATGGCCATCAGGATGCGACGCTGCCGCACCGGCAGCGGTCGAACGACCGGTGTTAGCGTCCGGATCTGGATGACGGTGACTTCGTAGAGCACCGAACGGCGGAAATTCGCCTCACCGAACGCGGACCAGATACGCGACAGGTCGTCCAGCGGCGTCGGATGCAAGGTCAGGCGGATCCGCTCGTTTTCGTCCAGCAGCGACGAATCCAGAATGGGTTCGCCGACGGGACCGGCGACGGGATTGGTGATCGCGAGCGAGGTGATCTGGTTGCCGAAGTCGTGGAGCACCCGCATCGCGTCGCCCAGCAGCGTCTGCGCATTCAGGTCGGCGTCGAGCTGCGTTTCGATCGCGCTGTGCGTCGTCACGAGATAGCGCAAATTGAGCGAAAGGGGCGGCGTGCCATAGCCACCCGGCGGCACCGTGTTGGGAATCGGCTGGTTCTTCAGCTCCGCACTCTCGATGACATGCAGAAGGTAGATGTTGACGCGCGCACCATCGACGCCGGCCACCGTCACATCGGGCGGCGCGAGTGTCACCGTCGCGGTGATGATCATGCGATCGCGCAGCAGCGTGCGAAGCGAGCGGCTGACTCCGGCAATTGCGGTATAGTCGGCCATGGCTAGCGTGGAACCCCGCGCCGGGCGCGTGCATAGGCGGCGAAGCCGAGCGGCTGGATGCTGGGGCTCTGCTGGGCCGCGGGCCGTGGTGGCGGTTCAATGATGACCTGGATCCGGTCAATCGAGACGGTCACGCCGGGCGCTGTCGAGGGTGCGTCAATAATTGCGAAGTCGCGGCCGGATGGCGGCTGTTGCTCGGGGCTCGGACCCCGGAGTTCGGGCGCCGGCTGGTCGGAATCGCGGCTGGCCGCCAAGTGATCCAGCACCATCTGAATTGGGTCGATCGGCGCAATGAACGGCAATCGCTCGTCAACCGCAGGTGGCTCCGGCTTTTCTTCGCCAGGTGATGCGGGGCGATCGGCCACTGCGGACACCACAGGCTTCGGCGAGCCGACGTTCCCACTCTCCGGCGTGGGCAAGGGTTGCGTGGCGGTCAGTTCGGCAGAGGCGGCGGCCGGCTCCGCTGCCACAATCGGCACGGGTGGAGTTGGCTCAATCGGCTGCCGCTCCCTCCGTTGCCTTTCCGGCTGGCTCGACAGGGCTGGCGGCTGCCCTGGCATGGTGCTCTGCTGCGATGGCGGCAGCGAGTCGCCATCGAGCAGCCGCGGCGTGGCAATCGCCGCGTCCGGCGCGGCCTCGACGCTCAGCCCATCGGTTCCCACTTCCGCGAAACCCGCGGGCGCCTCGAACCGCGCGCGGCCACGCGGCGTCAGGGCGGTCTTGCCAGGAGGCGTCAGCCCGGCCCCGCGCATCGCCAGCCCGGTAAGCAGGCTGCTCATGCGGCGGCCCTCCGGTCCAGTAACGCGATATAGCGCCGGCGGCGCTCTGTCGGAAGCGACAGGATGGCTGTCTCGGTCCAGTGGTAGGCGGCGGCGAGACGATCGACATCTTCGAGCACCGACGGGCCTGGCCGCAACGTGTCGCGCAGCAGGGCAAAGCCGTCCAGCACGCCGCGCATCATCCCGCCGCAGGTGGCGCATGGCACCACCACCTCAGAGTCGGCGTCGGGATCGGCGGCGTGCAGGGCGTCCTCCAAGGCGGACTGCAACCGCCCGGGAGCGTCCGTTGCGGTTACGTCGTTCAAGCAGGCGCCGAGCAGCGTTGCCGCCCCAGCATCAGGATTTTCGAGCGTCGCCGCGGCCGCACGCTCCTGGTCGGCGCCTGTCAGGACACGGAACCGTATGGTCTTGCTGTCCAGGGTGAAGACACCCTCCGAGGCGGAGGGCTCCCGCACGTCCCCAAGTGCCTCGATCAGGTCGAGCGGTACCTCGGTCACCGCGTGGCAGGCATCGCAGGCGATCAGGGTATCCACATGGGCGCCGAACGTCCCTGCATACAGGCCCAGCAGCAGTCGCTCACGGTCGCCGATCGTCAGCTGACGGATGTGTGTCGGGTCGATGGGCGCTACGGCGCCGATAGAAGTGATGACGTTCGCGAGCAGACGCGTGACCAGGGCAGCGGGAACGCCGTCGGATTCCTCCAGCAGCAATTCATCGAGCCCGCACAGCGCACGCAGCTTCGCGTCGCCGTAAGTCATGCCGCCGACGGCCAATCCATGGCGTAGGCGGAGACCGAAAAGCCTGTCCAAGGCTGGGCTGAGTGTTTCCACGACGTCACCTTTCCACGGCGTCACGTTAGCCCGGCGGCCGGACGTAGCTCTGTTCCAACGGCTCTGGCACCGCGACATCGCGATCCCAGCCTTCGTTTTCCAGCTTGATGATCTGGATCGCCACGGCGTTTGCATTGGCATCCAGTTCCGGCAATGCCTGGAATTCAGAGACCCAGCAACGATACACGTTGTACGAAATCACCTTCTGCCCGGCTTCATTGAATACATCGATGATGATGTCCTTGCGGAAATCGGCCAGGGAAAGTTCCGCACCCGAACCCGCGCCCTGGTTCCAGACCTTGTTGGCCCACTGCTCGAACGCTAGGTCGTGTGTCACGCCGCGTTCGATCGTCAATGGCTCGAACTTCGTCCGGCCTGGCGAACGGCGAGAAGTCGAGGGATCGCCGCCTTCACGATGCTCCACCACTTCCGTGGTTCGCTTCAGCATCGAAACCTTACTCACGCCTGCGACGTACCGGCCGTCCCATTTCACACGGAACTTAAAGTTTTTGTAAGGATCAAATCGGCGCGGGTTGACGGTGAAGTCCACCATGACGGCCTCCGTTAAGCGGTCGTGCCCGGCGCGATCTGCCGGATCTTTAGGATGACAAATTCGGCGGGCTTGAGCGGCGCGAAGCCGACTTCAATGTTGACGATTCCGCTGTCGATATCCTGTTGCGTGGTGGTATCGCTGTCACATTTGACGTAGTACGCCAGTTGCGGTGTGTTGCCCTGGAACGCGCCTTGCCGGAACAGGTCCTGCATGAATGATCCGACATTCAACCTGATCTGCGACCACAGGGGCTCGTCATTCGGTTCGAACACGGCCCACTTCGTACCCCGATAGAGGCTTTCCTCGAGGAACAGAGTGAAGCGGCGGACCGGAACGTATTTCCAGTCGGACGCTAGGATATCGGCGCCGTCAAGCGTGCGCGCGCCCCAACAAATGCTGCTATAGACGGGGAATGTACGAAGGCAGTTGACACCGAGCGGATTGAGGGCACCGTTTTCCTGATCGGTCAACAGATAGGTCAGGCTCGGTACGTTCTGCAATTGCGCCGCCGTTCCAGCCGGCGCCTTCCACACGCCACGCTGCGCGTCGGTGCGCGCCCACAGGCCGGCGATCGTTCCGCTGGATGCGATCGAGCGCGCCATGTTCTGATTGAGTGGATCGGGGATGTTCGTGCGCGGGAAATAGACCGCCGCATTTGCATTGCGCAGGCTGTCGTTGTTGACAAGCCAGTTCTGCATCAGGTCGACGCGGCTGACACTGGCCGGAATATCGACGATCAGCATGGCCCGCCGGCCTTCAACATAAGTCTCCGCCTCGCTGTAAAACGCCTGCATTTCGGCATCGCTCAGCGTCGTCACCTCGGGAACGCAAAGTATGTTGAACAGGTCGACATTCTCTAGCGCGTACATCCCGGTCTTGGCCGTGATCGTGCCTGCGAAGAACTTCTCCTGAACTGGTCTGAACAACGAGCCGGCCGCCGGCGCAGGCCCGTCGGAGCCACCGCTGAGCGTATACTGCTGCGAGTTGACAAGAACGCCCCCACCGGTCAACGCAACCGCCGGCGCGCTGGCGACAACACCGGTCAGCGTTATAGTGGTGGTCGGGTCATACGGCCGGGAATTGGTTCCGAGCCGCACGAGAAACCGAGCCGGGTTGGCAACCGTGCCCGCTCCCATCAGATCCACCGTTGCATTTGCAAGCAATGGACGAAGCCCGTTCGGGATCGCCGAATCCGCGGCCGCGGACCGGATAGCCGCTTCCACGAACGGTCGCAAGCCTAGGTAGCTGGTGACGGTCGCACCGTTGTAGTGCAGCGTCGCGTTCACCGCGAAGCTGCCTATGGCTGCGCCATTCAAGGCGATAGAAAGGGTTGCCGCGTCCGCGGGAAGGTCGACCGATTTGAATGAAACCGGAAGCGGCGCGCCGAGAGTGCCGTTCGGATCCGGACGCAGCTTTGTGCCAGGCGCAACGCCTGTTCGATCAAGCTGAATAAGGGTCGACGCGGGATTGATGACTGCTATGGCATCGTTGATGGCGCCTGCCGTCGACAGCAAACTCGGATACGTTTCACTCTGCACTGTACTGGTACGGTCACCATCGACCTGTACACGGGAGACCGTCAGGTTGAACAACGTAGTCGGATCGGCCGTCAGATAGTCGATCTGCATACGCAGCGAGTTGCCCCATGCGCCGGGATCCTGCGCGCTGTTGCCCATCACCTGGCGACCGGCCGTTACGTTCAGAACCGTGGTCGCGCCGTTATTGAGCTGTCCGGTTGCGGGTGCCGCTCCGGATCCGCCATCGGTGTCCGCAATTCGGACGATCCAGCCCTGCTGACCACCGTTGGTGAAGAATTGCTGAACGGCATAGCTGGTTTCACTGAATCGATCCAGGCCACCGTAGGCCCGCTGGAAGTCCTGTGGACTCAACACTTGCAGCGGAACGTTCAACGGACCCTGCGCGAAGGTCCCAACGAACGCCGCAACCGAAGTTGCGACCGGTGTGATGGTATGCCCACCACTGGGAAGCTCTTCAATGTATACGCCAGGATAGGTCGGGGCCACAGGCATCTTTCGTCTCCCTCCTGAACGCAGACTTGTTGCACGTGGCATCCACTGCTGTCGTCGTGCACTGATCTCGTTGCGCGCGCGCCCTAGCTGCCCGGGCGCTGCCGGTTTAGATCAACATTGATATGGATCTCTTTCATACGCCTGAGTCATGGTAGGTAAGTAAGAGTTACACGTTCATGTGAATTTTTTTAATACCTGGTTTAATTTTATTTAAAGTGCTTTTTTAGCAATAAATTAACTAACTTTCGCCGTCGAGACGATTTCACTCTTGTGACACACTTGATGATCGCTGGCCTATTTCCAAGCTTTTCGTTGACCGAATCGATATTGTGTGCGGGGCTTTACGTGCTGATTACGAGGTTCCAGAGTGCAAATTCTGGCACGAATGCTGACGTCTCCTGTTTCACGCCGGATACACTAGTCATGGATATTCATGCTTTGGCGCCATACGGAATGGGCGTAATCAAACAAAATCAACGACATAACTCGTCTTGGCACGGGTCTCGCTTGGCTAGATAGATCCGTAAAAATCGGCAGAAAAGCGGTAGAAGGTCATGGTGGCGATCATCAGCAGAAAGGTCTGACGAGGAACAATCATGGTGCAAGAGTTTGAGGGAGACGCATTGCCGCTGGACAGCGTTGGCCTCCAAGGTGCGTTGGACCAGTTGCAGGTACAGGCCGCCGATCTATGGGCGATTCTGTCAGTGGAGACTCGAGCATGCGGATTCTTGCCCGATAGATGCCCTGCCATCTTGTTCGAGCGTCACGTGTTCCATAAGCTGACCCAAGGAAAATTTGACCGGCAAGCGCCGGATATCAGTGCCGCGACCCCAGGTGGCTATGGTCCAACGGGGGCTCACCAGTATGACCGCTTGGCCGTTGCGATAGGTCTTGACTCTTCCGCGGCACTCGAGAGTGCTTCCTGTGGCATCGGCCAGGTAATGGGTTTCAACTCTGTTAGTGCGGGATTCGGCAGCATCGAAGCGATGGTGGAAGCAATGCGGCAGTCTGAATCTAGTCAACTGCTGTCCATGGCAAACTTTATAGCCGCAAACCACTGGGATGGTCCTTTGCGCAGCCATGACTGGACAACCTTCGCTCGCCAATACAACGGACCCAATTATGCAACCAATAATTACGATAGGCGGCTTTCGGCCTCCTATCAGAAGTACGTATTTGGCGGACCGCCTGACCTCGCTGTACGCGCTTCGCAGGTTTATTTGATGTACCTGGAACTGGAACCGGGACCGATACAATGCGAAGTTGGCGATTGCATCGAATGACATCGGCTACGCTGGAAGAGCTGGCGCAGCAATGCAACACGACGATACAGGGCTGGTGGAACTACTATGGGGCGTTCTATCGGACGGCGATGCACAGCCTCTTTGGCTACGTTGACCGACGGCTTGCACAGTGGGGTCGACGCAAGTACAAAAGGCTGCGGCATCACAAACGGCGTAGCGAGGAATGGCTACGCAAGATGGCTGCCGTCCATCCCAGGTTGTTTGTCCATTGGCGCGTCATCGGCGTAACGGTTGGATAATGGGAGCCGTATGAGGCGCGAGTCTCACGTACGGTTCTGCGAGAGACTCGGGGTGAAACTCCCCGGGTCTACTCACCATTCGCAAATATGCGAAGCCTCACATATTTGCGAATCCCGGCCGGCCCTCCTGTTGTGGCTCGAGCCAGCGACCATGCAATGCTTTACCTATAGCGGCCACGTCGATTTTGCTGACCGCTACATGTATTTGGCGAGGCCGGCGTGGCGTGGTGCTAGGGCGCTGGCCGATGGCCGGCCATGGTGGAGCGGGCTGACCGACGGGACGGAGCTGTCGACGCGGGCTTCGCTGGCTGGCCAATGAGGGACGTGACACGGTATTCCGACTTCTTCAAATCTAACAAAGGAGCGATCAATGTTACGCGTGACCGTTGAACTGTGGCCAGGCGGGCGCCAGGATGGGCGCCGGACGCTGGCCACTGCCGATATTGGGCGGCTGCGCTCCGGTACGCTGGCGGACTATGCCGTCAAGCTGCAGGAGGATTTGCCGAATGAGGTTGGCCGTGGCGAAGAAAGGCCGCCCGGGGGCGCTAACCGTTAACAAAAAGTGTTCAAAGTGCGCGATCAGCCGCTGCTGGTCCTGCACTTTGGAGCACCCCCAGAGCGGTCGTAGGCGTTACGCGATGCGCCCCGTCGCGACGCTTGCGGCCCAGCCGAGCGCGGTCGTAAACGCCGGCACCAGCAGCCCACACAAGCCGCAATATACCCAGTACCACACGCGCCGCACGCAAGGCGAGCGCGCCCCGACGAACGCCCCGCCAGCGGCGGCCCAGGCGAAAACGCCACAGCGCGATCGGGTCCATCATTTCGGGCGGCGGTAGAACCTGCCGCGCGGCGCGCCCGCCCACTGCGCCGCGGTCGTCGCCGGCGCCTCGGAGCAGTCGGGCCGCAAGCCCCTTGCGATAGAGTTTCGCAACGGGATCGGTCCTAACCTGATACGTCTCGTTGCTGCCCCTGTACCCCTACGGCGCTATATCGCCGTCGCTACCGCAGCCGTCCTCCGGAGTGTCGACCTCAAGCGGACTAGCAGGATTGCGTCAATCGATGCAAGGCAGCGTTGACACATATCGTGCTGCAAAGTGCTGGGGCCGTGCGACGGCGGTAGCGAGGCACAAATCCATGACTAGTGGGATCTCAAGTGCGGGAGTATCAATTATGAAACATTATGAAGAATCCTTAACTGAGTCGGAAAAATTCTTCAACTCACCGAAATCTTAGTCTTTCTAACATGGAGCAATGCACGATCTGCACGCATTATACGAGACTCGCCAGTGAGCAGAAATCCGCACCGGTGACTCGGGGAAAATAGCGAAATTCGATACGGAAATGACGATGGCGGGGGCAGAAAAATCTATATGCGAAAAGGTTGGAGACGCGCCGTAAGCTTCTCTTGGATATCATAATTTTCGGGTATAGGACTGTGAGAGTACATGATGCGGGCGTCGATGGAAAAAGCGGCAGCCCGTAGATGAGGAGGCTTGGATCGTGGACGCCCTGCAGTTGGTCAATCTATCAAACCTGATGGGATTCACTGCGGGTCGCGCAACAGTCAGAATTGGGCTGATCGATGGTCCTGTTGCCTTAAATCATCCCGATTTAGGCGGTAGCTATATCCACGAGATATCTGCCGCGCTGAACGGTCGTTGCAAGCAGGGCAGGAGCGTAGCATGCGCGCATGGCACTTTCGTCGCAGGAATGCTCTGCGCGAAGAGAGGTGCGCGCGCACCTTCTATTTGCCCAGCGTGCACATTCTTAGTGCGGCCGATCTTCTCTGAGGTTCCGCAGCATGGCGATCAAGTTCCAACAGCATCCTCCGAGGAACTGGCCGTCGCAATCATCGAGTGCGTGGATGCAGGCGCGCACATACTGAACTTAAGCCTGGCAGTTGTGCAACCTTCAACTAAAGGCGAGCGAGTACTTGAGGATGCACTCGATTATGCAGCTCGTCGCGGGGTGATTTCAGTTGCCTCGGCAGGCAACCAAGCTGCCGTTGGAAGTACTGCGATTACGCGACATCCGTCTGTCGTTCCAGTGGTGGCTTGCGATCATAATGGCGTAATTATCGGTTACTCGAACCTCTGCGCCTCCATCGGGAAGCAGGGCTTGAGGGCGCCTGGCGAGAGTATTGCCAGTCTCGGCGCCGACGGAAAAGTCGCGGTGTTAAATGGAACGAGTGTTGCCACCCCTTTTGTGACGGGCGCCATTGCCCTCATATTGTCCGAATTTCAGAGCGCGTCCGCCTCGCAGGTAAAGCGTGCCATTACTCACGTGCGTCCAGCTCGGCGTAACTCAGTAGTTCCGCCCCTTCTGGATGCGTGGGCAGCATACCAGTCCATGAAGCAAATTTCGAAGGAGTAATCGCAATGAAAAAGGATGCGGAAGGCGGCCCCGCGAAGCGTGAGCAGAATCCCTTCCGGATGCACCTTCCCGGATTCATCCTCGACGAGGATATCGGCCTCGGCGACGTTATAACGCGGGCCACCTCATACGTTGGGATCAGGCCATGCGGTGGGTGCAGAAGCAGGGCTGCCGCGCTCAATCGTGCATTTGTCTTTTCAGGAAAGCGATCAAAGTAGGGTAAAGGGAGGAATGCGATGGAACCGGCAGAGCAGGGGGAACAAGCGGCGGATTTTGGGAGCTCGGGCGATGCTCCGTTTGCCGCGAACGGCGCAGGAAATACTTTAGCCCCTAGGGTGGGAGTACCCTGTCCGACGTGTGGCAATGAAGGAACTTTGAGTGTCGCCGGATTGGCAGACTCACTATACGTTTACGCCTTGGGCCGGATTGAAGCGCGTTTTCCGCGCCCCTCGGTGGAAAAGGAGTATGTCCAGGCGACTGGGCGAGGGGACACGGCCAAACAGACCGACAAACAGGTGTTCCACGCCGTCCTGTCGAAGCGTGAGAACCGTTACCTTGCGCGACAATTGTGTTGGATTCTGAGCATACAAGGTCTGGAAACCTATATCCTGCAACCGCGGGACCCCTCGGACTACGATTTGCTGGTGGAATCAATTCGGCCATTGCCGAGTCCGCTGAATATTGATGTCGTAGTAGGCCTGCGGGGCGCTATCGCGCCGCCGGAGTTGTGTAATGGTTTGATTCTGCCTATCGTGCAGTTTGATCAGATCTATTCTTTCGATCGCGATGATCTTATCAAAGCTATCCCGAAACCGAAGGAATTCGCTGCCGAGAACTTCGGCCCCGCAGCGGAGGAATTGTTCGATAGAATTATGCAGATGGCGGATAACGCTGGTGCAACAGACGATCACCGCGCTTTGAATTATCTGGCCATGCGCTATTCGGCAATCTATTCGATCGCTGCTGAGCAATATGCCCGCGCTTGCTCCTTGAGTGGAGTGGACGTGCGCCCCTCGCGCCTTACCGGCACTCGAAAGATCGTTGATGTTATCTTTTCGTTCAGTAATCGAAACACCGATGTGACCGAAAAGTTCTTTGTACGTGTGGACGTCACCGAGGAGTTTCCATACCTCATTACCAAGATGTCGACCTATTATGATAGGTAAAAGTTGAATTACCGGGAAATTCTGAGAGAATTTTCTTGAATTAATTGCAAAGGAAAGATTTATCGATCACTACGGTTATTAATCGCGTCCACTGTAATTACATCGATTGGAATGTGTATGGATGGAAAGTCAAAATTTCGGAGTTACGTCGTATCTTAAGATCGCACTCGCAACCGCTTGATTCCGAAGCGCGACGTGCGATGATCTGAAGACAGTGCTCGACAAGCGAAAGGAGATGCAAAGTGAGAATGCCAGAATTTACCGCACAAGCCACCTTAGACGCGACGAAAGAAAATTTCAGACGTATTCATGGTGTATCCGTCATTGACGAGGTGAGGCACTTGATCACCCCTGCCATCACAGACGACGACTTCATTGCTTGCTACAAGAATTGCCGCAAAAATGGCAGTGGCAATTGGTGGTGTAAACATATCGAATGCTAGGTCTAGCGCAGCGGTGGATCCATCTAAGCAAGATAGGGCGATAAAAGCTCGCGATTAATCCGGGCGATAGGAGCCCGCTTCTCTGCTCCCGTTTGGCGGCAGGGAAGCGGGCAAAAGAGGATCGCTCTGGCAAGTTGTTAGACGCCACGCCCGCACTCAGCGCGCAACCTGATGAAACCAATCGCGCAGCGCGCACGACCTTCATTAGCTGGCACTGTGGTGCACCAATGATCATCATCGACGCCATCCCCGCGCAGTGCGTCGGCCGCGAACCGCGACCCCAGCGGGCAGGGCCGCCCCAACTCTCGCTGTGACAGGTTCAGCCGGCTATCGGGCTCGCCGCTGCGGTTATAGGCGACGCCGGTCAGGGCGACGCCGTTGGCGACGAGGATCAGTGCCGCTCCGATGGCGATGGTGAGTGTACGCGAGGTCATGGTTGAAGTCGGCCTGCGACCAAGATACGCCCAAACCGCTATCATAAGCCTCCCGGTTATGAAGGTCGTGGAACAGATTCGACAGTGGATGCAGGAGTACGACCTCAGCATTGAGGACATTGCGGGCAAG
>JACXTT010004469.1_pt1 | contig 20772 bp, 10 predicted proteins | sample 9270951 | NCBI WGS metagenome assembly JACXTT01 (sample SAMN15532306, study PRJNA645909) | rock metagenome | isolation source: weathered quartz diorite | place: Puerto Rico | collected 2017-06-21
GTTCGCGCGTCCCGACCGCAGACGACGAAGCGCGTGGGTCCGCGCTGCGCGTGGTTGCCAACGCGTTCGCGATCGGCGACGCCTCCGGCTTCGTCCAGGACGGCGCCGAGCTGGCGATGTTGTCGGCGCCCGCGATGCAGCAGGGCCGCTACGTCGGGGACTACATCTTGACGCACCTCGCCGACCGGCCCGGCGATCCCGTCAAGCTGCCCGCGTTTCATTACCTGGACAAAGGCACCATGGCGACCGTCGGACGCAACGCGGCGGTGGTCGACATCCGCGGCTTCTCGTTCACCGGCTTCGTCGCCTGGCTCGCGTGGCTGGCGATCCACATCTACTACCTCATCGGCTACCGCAACCGATTGGTGGTGCTGTGGGGCTGGGCGTGGAACTACGTGTGGTACGACCGCCCAGTCCGCATCATCGCCGAGGCCGCGGGGCCGCCCAAGCTCCCGCCGATCGCGGGCTCGCGCTGACGCGCCGAACGGGCGTCGCGCGGCCCCGGCGTCGATCGCCGTCAGCCGCCGTTGCAGGAGCCGTTGCCGAACTTGGTGCACTTGCACCCCCCGCCGGCGCAGTTGATGATGTTGCAGGAGCCGTTGCCCTTGCAGTTGACGGTGCAGCCGCCCTCCGGGCACGACACGTTGCACGAGCCGTTCCCGACGCAATCGACCGTGCAACCTTTCCCGCTGCAGCCGAGGTCGCAGCCGCCGTTGCTGATGCAGGTGCACGGTTGCCCCGGCACGCAGCTACCCGACTGGGGCTCGTTGCCGGTGGGAGGATTGGCGCTGCTGGACGAGCACGCCGCCGCGAACGCCACGAACAAAGCTACCAAAGCGAAGCAAGAACGCATGATTCTTCCTTTGCCGGCGGAAACGCGCCCACTCCGGCGCGACCGGCGAGTCCACGCCAAGCAAGCGCGGTGCCGTCGCTGCGGCGCGTTTTGGCGCGGATTTGCGCGCGATCGTGAACCGCGGGCCACGCGTCCGTGAACCGCCGCTCGCGCGCGAGCAGGTTTACGCCGCGCGCCGGGAACGCGGCGATCGATGGATCGCACTGCGAGCTTGGGCGTGGAACGTTTTGTGGTACGACCGCCCAGTCCGCATGTCGCCACGGGGGGGGCCGCCGAGCTGCCCCGCCCCGAGCGCCCGAACCAATTTGGAGGGGAGCCATGTCGAAGATGGTCGAGTCGTTCATGTCGCAGCTGATCGCCAAGAACCCGGCCGAGGCCGAGTTCCATCAAGCGGTGCGCGAAGTCGTCGAGACGGTGCTGCCGGTGGTCGAGAAGAACCCGGCCTACCGGCAGATGAAGATCCTCGAGCGCATGGTCGAGCCCGAGCGCGTGCTGATGTTCCGCGTGCCGTGGATCGACGACAAAGGCGAAGTGCACGTCAACCGCGGCTTCCGCGTGGAGATGAACAGCGCCATCGGTCCGTACAAAGGCGGCCTGCGCTTCCACCCGAGCGTGACCATCGGCGTGATGAAGTTCTTGGCGTTCGAGCAGGTGTTCAAGAACTCGCTCACCACGCTGCCGCTCGGCGGCGGCAAGGGCGGCAGCGACTTCGATCCCAAGGGCAAGAGCGACACCGAGGTGATGCGCTTCTGTCAATCGTTCATGAGCGAGCTCTACCGCCACATCGGCGCGCGCACCGACGTGCCGGCCGGCGACGTGGGCGTGGGCGGGCGCGAGATCGGCTTCCTGTTCGGCCAGTACAAGCGCCTCAAGAACGAGTTCACCGGCGTGCTCACCGGCAAGGGCCTCAACTGGGGCGGCTCGCTCATTCGCCCCGAGGCGACCGGCTACGGCGCGGTTTACTTCGCGGCGGAGATGCTGGCGACGCGCGGCCGCAACCTGAAGGGCGCGGTGGCCACGGTGAGCGGCTCGGGCAACGTGGCGCAGTACTCGGTCGAGAAGCTCGTGCAGCACGGCGCCAAGGTGGTGACCATGAGCGACTCGGGCGGCACGGTGCACGATCCTGACGGCATCGACGAGGGGAAGCTCGCGTTCGTCATGGACCTCAAGAACCAGCGCCGCGGGCGCATCCAGGAATATTGCCAAAAGTACCCGCGCGCGCAGTTCTTGGAGGGCAAGCGCCCGTGGGGCGTGCCGTGCGAGCTGGCGTTCCCGTGCGCCATCGAGAACGAAATCCACGGCGACGACGCGCGCGCGCTGGTGAAGAACGGCTGCTTGTGCGTGGCCGAGGGCGCCAACATGCCCACCAACTTGGAGGGCGTGGACGTGTTCCTGAGCGCGAAAATTCTCTACGCGCCGGGCAAGGCCGCCAACGCCGGCGGCGTGGCCACCAGCGGGCTGGAGATGTCGCAGAACGCGGCGCACCTGCGCTGGACGCGCCAAGAGGTGGACGCGCGCCTGCACGAGATCATGCGCTCGATTCACCAGGCGTGCGTCGAGCACGGCACCGAGGCGGGCGGGTTCGTGAATTACGTGCGCGGCGCCAACATCGCGGGCTTCATCAAGGTGGCCGACGCGATGCTGGACCAAGGCGTCGTGTGATTGACGGCCGGTAGCCCCCCGCTCTGGCACAGGCGCTTTCAGAGCCTGATGCCGTTTCGCGTGCGCGAGATCTTGCTGGTCTCGTCGGACTACGACGCGTTCGTGCTGGAAGAAGACGGCTCGCTCTCGGACCGGCTGTTTTACGAATACTCGGAGCTCAGCATTTCATGGGCGCCGCGCTTCACGCACGCGCGCGACCCGGCGGCGGCGCTCGCGCTCATCGCCGAGCGTCGCTTCGACATGGTCATCACCGTGGCGCGCATCGGCGGCGTGGACGCGGGCGAGCTGTCGCGGCGCATCCACGAGAAGCAGCCCGGCGTGGCGGTGGTGCTGCTCATCTTCGACGAGGGCGACTTGGGGCTCATCGGCGAGGTGCCGGCCACCATCGACCGCGTGTTCCAGTGGACCGGCTCGGCGGGCGTGCTCATCGCCGCCATCAAGCTCATCGAAGATCAGCGCAACCTGGTGCACGACACCCTCGCGGCGGGCGTGCGCGTGATCCTGGTGGTCGAGGACCGGCCGCGCGCTTACTCCTCGTTTTTGGGGCTGTTGTATCCGGAGCTCCTCAAGCAGTCCGGCTCGCTCATCGCCGAGGGCCTCAACGACTTTCACCGGCTGATGCGCATGCGCGCGCGCCCCAAAATCGCGCTCGCCACCAGCTACGACGAAGGCCGCGCGCTCTACGAAAAGCACCGCGAGTTCGTGTGCGCGCTGATGAGCGACGTGCGCATTCCGCGCGCCGGGGCGATCGACGCCGAGGGCGGCTTCGCGCTGGCGCGGCTGATCCGCGCCGAAAATCCGGACTTGCCGGTGCTGTTCCAATCGGCCGAGCGCGCCGCCGCCGCGGAGGCCGAGGCGATGGACGCGTGGTTCGTCGACAAGCACGTGCACGATTTTCGGCGGCACCTCGAGGAGTTCTTGTCCGAGGCGCTGGGCTTCGGCGACTTCGTGTTCCGCCTGCCCGACCGCACCGAAGTGGCGCGGGCGCGCGACGTCTACGAGATGGAGCAGGTGCTCGGCTGGGTGCCGGCCGAGGCGGTCGCGTTCCACGCCGCGCGCAACCACTTCTCGACCTGGCTGCGGGCGCGCAGCATGTTCGCGCTCGCCGAGCTGATCCGCCCCAAGACCGTGGCCGAGGCCGGCTCGGTGGATGCGCTGCGCCGCGACATCGTCGAGGTGCTGCGCAGGGCGCGCGAGCTCGAGCAAGAGGCGGTGATCACCGATTTGGCGGCGCACCACACCGGGCCCGACAACCGCTTCGTGCGGGTCGGGCGCGGCTCGATCGGCGGCAAGGGCCGCGGCATCGGCTTCCTTGGCGCGCTGATCGTCGAGGCGGGGCTTTATGACCGCTACCCCGGCCTGCAGATCCGCATCCCCAAGACGGTGGTGCTGGGGACCGACGCGTTCGACGCGTTCATCGATCAGCTCGACACGCGCGCGTTGCTCGCGGCCGACGACGCCGAGGTGACCCACCGCGTGCTCGCCGCGCCGTTGCCCGACCACGTGCGCGCCGGGCTGCACCGCGCCTTCGACGGCCTCAAGGGGCCGCTGGCGGTGCGCTCGTCGAGCCTGCAGGAAGACTCGCGTTTTCACCCGTTCGCGGGCGTGTACGCGACCTACATGCTGCCGAACGACCACCCCGATCCGGCGGCGCGCTTCGAGCAGCTGCTGCTCGCATTGAAGGGCGTCTATGCGTCGGCGTATTGGTCGCGCGCCAAGAACTACCTCGCCGGCACGCCCGAAGACGGCGCGCAGAAGCTGGCGGTGGTGGTGCAACAGGTGGTGGGCCAGCGCTTCGGGACGCGCTACTACCCCGCGCTGTCCGGCGTGGCGCAATCGTACAACTTCTATCCCGCGCCGGGCCTCGGTCCCGAGCAGGGCGTCGCGCACGTGGCGCTCGGCCTCGGTCACACGGTGGTCGGCGGCGGGGCGGCGCTGTCGTTCTGTCCGGCCGCGCCGGCGGTGCTGCCGCAGCTCGCGCGCGCGCGCGATTGGCTCGCGGCCAGCCAGAGCTCGTTCTTCGCGCTCGACCTCGCGCGCGCCGACATCGACGTCGCGGCCGGGCCGGAGGCATCGCTGGTGACGTGCTCGCTCGAAGACGCCGAACGCGACGGCGCGCTGGCGCTGGCCGGCAGCGTCTACTCGGGCGCGGACGACGTGATCCGCGACAACCTGGCGCTGCCGGGCCCGCGGGTGGTCACGTTTCGCAACTTGTTGGTGCACCGCGCGCTGCCGTTCGCGCAGGCGCTCGCGGACGTGGTGGAGCTCGCGCGGCGGGGCGTCGGCGAAGAGGTGGAGATCGAGATCGCGTTGGACGCGCCGCCGCGCGCCGGAGACGGCAAGGGCGCGGATCGACCCGCGCGCCTCTACCTCTTGCAGCTGCGCCCGATGACCTCGCCCGATCAGCGCTCGCTGGCGGTCGATCTCGCGCGGCTGCCGCCGGAGGCCTTCCTGTGCCGCAGCGAGCGCGCGCTGGGCCACGGCTCGAGCGAGGTGCGCGACGTCGTGTTCGTCGCGGCGGATCGACTCGACGTGCGGCTCGGCATCGAGCTGGTCGAGCGCGTGCGCGTGGTGTGCCAGCCGCTCGCCGCCGAGCGCCGGCCGTTTCTGTTGATCGGCCCGGGCCGTTGGGGCAGCGCCGATCCGCTCCTCGGGGTGGGTGTGGCGTGGAGCGACATCGCCGGGGCGCGCGCCATCGTCGAGACGCCGCTCGCCGGGCGCCACGTCGAGCCCTCGCAGGGCACGCACTTCTTCCGCAACATCACCGCGGCGCGGGTCGGCTACCTCACGGTCGACGAAATCGATCGCGCCTGGTTGAACGAGGCGTGGACGGCTCGCGGCGGCGATCCCGCCGGGGTCGTGCGGCACCTCCGCTTCGACGCGCCGCTGGCGATCCACCTCGACGGCAGGCGCGGCAGCGCAGCGATCGTCAAGCCGGCTACTTGATCACCGTGTAGTGGCTGGTGGCGACGTAGAACGTGTCGTTGATCTCGAGCGTGAGATCCCACGCGTCGGCGGGGTGGTAGGCGCCGCCTTGCGAGAGGCTCACTTTGCCGGCGGCGGTGACCGTGCCGGGCCGCGCGTAGGTGTAATAGTCCTTCGACGTCCCCGTCCACGCGAACGAGTCGATCATGATCCCCCAGGTGGGGCCCGAGTACATCGACATGGCGACCAACGCGTCCTTGCTGCCGCTGATCATCTCGCCGTTCATGCTCCAGCTGAACGCATCGCCGGGGCACATCAGCTGCGGCAGCGCGGTCCAGGTGAAGCGGTCGTGGCGGGCCGCGCCGGACTTGGTGCCCGGATCGTTGAAATCCGCGCGCCGCTCGTCGCCCCACACCTGGTAGATCGCGTCGGTGTAGTGGTGAAGGCACTTGGTGCTGCCGTCGGGCTGCTTGCTGCAATCCCAGTTGTTCTTGTCGATGGCCGGCCCCACGTCGAGCGACGCGAACTGGTAGCAACCCGGCTTCGCCTGGCTGCCCGACGCGGTCGACGACGGACCGCCCGTCGATGCGGCGGAGGTCGACCCTCCCGCGCCCGAGGTCCCGTTGCCGCTCACGATAATGCAGCCGCCACCCCCGACCGCGAACATCCCAACATAAGCCAAGATCGCAACGCGCATGGACGGCCTCCCGGAAAGTGCCCTGTCTCGAGCTTACGACGGATCGGCTCGGAATCTTCCTCGCGGCGCCAAAGTCCCTCGCGCCAACCAAGAATTCCTAAGGAAGTCGGCGACTTCGCCCACGCGCCGCGACGCGCCGCCGCCAGCCGGCGCTACGCGCGCGCCAAGACGCGCGCCAACAGGCGTCCGAGTTGCTCGCGCTCGCGGGCCGACAGGGGCTCGAACAAATCGGCCTCCGTCGCCATCAACGTGTCGAGCAGCCGCTCGCGGCGCGCTTTGGGCCAGGGCGCGGCCTGGACGCGCACCGCGCGACGATCGCCCGCGTCGACGACGCGCCGCACCAGGCCGAGCGCCTCCATGCGGTCGATGGCGCCCGTGAGCGTGCCGCTGGAGAGCGCCAGCCGGTCCATCAGCTCGCCCATCGTGGCCGCGCCATCGAGCCACAGCACCGCCAGCACGTGGGCCTGCTCGGCGCTCACCCCCAGCGGCCGCAAGGCGCGTGCATAGGCGCGGTTCGAGGTGCGAAACAGGCGCGCCACGGCGTGCGCCAGCGACGTGCGCAGCTGATGGGCCCGAGCGCGGTCCAGCGATTCATCTTGCATACGAGATAATTGTCTTGTATACGAGATATGCGCGCGGCGCAACCGCATGGCAACCAACGCGATGAGCGTCCCGGAGCACGAACGCGTCGTCGACCTCGTCCGGCGGGCGGTGGCCGCGGCGCGCCGCGGCGATCGACAGCTCGGCGACGCGGTGGTGCGGGTGCCGTCGTCGCGCTATCTCGACCCCGCGCGTGCGGCGGCAGAGGAGCGCGCGTTGTTCCGCGGCATTCCGCAACCGCTGGGCCACGTCTCCGAGCTCGCCGAGCACGGCGCGGTGCTGGTGCGCGAGATGGCCGGCGCGTCGCTGCTGGTCACGCGCGAGGGCGATCGCATCCGCGCATTTCACAACGCCTGCCGCCACCGCGGCACGCGCCTATTGCGTGGCGACACCTGCGCGAAGGCGGTCAAGTGCCCCTACCACGCGTGGGTCTACGGCCTCGACGGGCGCCTCCTGACGATGCCGCACGCGGACGCGTTTCCCGGCCTCGACAAGGCCGAGCACGGCTTGGCGGAGGTGCCGGTCGAGGTGCGCCACGGCCTCGTGTGGGCGCGGCTCGATGGCGGCGGCGCGGGCGTGGACGTCGCCGCATTCCTCGGCCCGATCGACGACGAGCTCGGCACGCTCGGGCTCGACCGTCATGTCGGCTTCCGCCGCGTCGAGGCCGACAAACCCGGCAATTGGAAGCTGCTCGTCGAAGCGTTCCTCGAGAGCTACCACCTGCGAACACTCCACAAAGAAACCATCTATCCCTTCTTCCTGGACAGCACGAGCGTCGCGGACGCGGTCGGGCCCCACGCGCGCCACGCCAGCGTGCGCCGCCGCGCGCTCGAGCCGGGGAGCGAAGCGGGGCCGCTGCGCGAGCTCGCCACGTTCGCGTACTTCATCTTTCCTGCCACCACGGTGATCTTTCACCCAGACTTCGTCAGCGTCGTCACGGTGAGCCCGCTCGGCGCCGAGCAGCTGCGCTGGCGGCATTTGCTGCTGGTACCCCATGCGCCCAGCTGCGAAGCCGAGCGCGCCCACTGGGAGCGCTCGTTCCAGCTCATCGAGCATGGCGTCTTTCAGCGCGAAGATCTCGTGGCGGTCGCCGAAATCCAGGCCGGCCTCAGCGGCGGCTCTCTCCCCGAGCTCACCTTCGGCCTCCTCGAAAAAGCCATCGGCTGGTTCCACGCCGCGGTCGACGCGCGCCTCGGGTGACGCGGTCGGGCCGCACGGCCGGGGTCGAACGACGGCGGTCGGTCGCCACGGGTCACGCGAGCGAGCTGCCGCCGCGCGCGCGGACCATCATCGTGGTCCGGGCACCTCGTCCGTGAACGGCGGCGCGTGCCGGCGCCAGCCGCGGCGCAACGGCCAATTGTGAGCGAGGGCCAGACGAGCAGCGGCAAGAGCGACGGCTTCTCGCACACCATCGTGGCGCCGTAGCCCCCCAAAACGCGGACCCCCGCCACCGGTCCCCGCCCACGGCATGTCTGGGCCGGCATGTGCGCCAACTGCGCCGGCGGTTTCGTCCGGAGCTGATCGGCACCAACCCGCGTGGCGGGCGCGGGGCGCGCCGCGTAACGACGACGCGTGGGCCGCGCCGCGCCACGACATCGTCATGGTCGTCCTGGCACCTCGTGCGTGAACTCGGTTATAGCATATATCATTATTTCTTATCGTCGAGCGGCGCGCACAGAAAATCTTCATTACTTGGGGGGGGTACGTGTTTGGGCAGGATCTGGCGGTGTCACGCTCCGCGCGGCGGGACGCTGGGATGAACGTAGCGCCTTGATCGGCCGCGGTGGCGCCCTTGCAACCGTCGAGGTTCGTGCGGCGAGAGTCGGGGCGGTTGGCGGTCTGGTGGTTTGTGGCGAGGGCCTCGACGATTGCTTCAGGCGCTCCAGGCTTGTCGCGACCCGCGGCGTTGTGGTTTCGCTGGCGAATCCTCGCGCGGTTCCAATTTTGGTTGATGATCCACTGCTCGCCCGGAAAGACGATTCACGGGGGTAAGCCGCCTCGAGGCATTCCCCGCGCAACGAACCCGCTGGCCGCGCTATTCCGCAGGCTCTTCGCTGGCGGGCGGGGGCAGCGAGCGCGTGAGGCCGGCTTTGCGCATCCGGTCGCGGAGCTTCACCGACGTTTGGTACATGACCGGCAGCACCACCAGGGTGAGGAGCGCCGCCGAAACGGTGCCGAACACGATGACCACCGCGATGGGCCGCTGCGTCTCGGCGCCCATCGATTTCGAAAACGCCGCCGGCACCAAGCCGAGCGCCGCCAACGCGGCGGTCATCAGCACCGGTCGCAAGCGCTCGCGCGCTCCCTCGAAGATGGCTTGATCGAGCATCGCGCCGTTCTTGCGGCGCTCCTCGATGGCCGACAGCACCAAGACGCCGTTGAGCGACGCCTGCCCCACCAGCGCGATGAACCCCACCGCCGCCGCGATCGACACCGGCATGTCGAACGCCCACAGCCCCACCGCCCCGCCCACCAACGCGAACGGCACGTTCAACAGCACCAAGAGCGCCAGCGGCATCGAGCCGAACGCGTTGAACAACAGGATCAACGTGAGCACCAACGCCACCGGCACCACCACCAACAGGCGATGCATGGCGCGCTCCTTCGACTCGAACTCCCCGCCCCACTCGAGGGTCATGCCCGGTTTCTTCTCGAGCTTGGCTTCCACGGCGGCGCGCGCGTCGTCGACGAACGTCCCGAGGTCGCGCCCGCGCACGTTCATGCGCACGCCGATGTAGCGCTGCCCGTTCTCGCGGCTGATCGCCGCCCTCCCGTACGCCACCTTCACGTCGGCCAGCGTCGACAGCGGCACGAGCGCGCCGGTCGGTGTCGCCACGCGCAACGCGCCGATGCGCTCGGCCGTGTCGCGGTCTGCCTCGGGCAAGCGCAGCACCACGTCGAACGAGCGGTCGCCTTGCCACAGATCGCCCACCGCGCGCCCGCCGAGCGCCATCGACACGTAGCCCTGCAAATCGGCCATGGTCAGGTTGAAGCGCCCGAGCGCCTCGCGCTTCGGCTCGATCTGCAGCTGCGGCACCGCGCCGGCCTTGACGATGCCCAGATCGGAGATACCGCGCACCTTCTCGAGCGCGCGCTTGGCCTGTTCGGCGGCGGCCTGCAGATCGTCCAGCCTCTCCGAGTAGATCTTCAGCGCCACCTGCCCCTGCTGCCCGGCGATGCTGTCGTTGACGTTGTCGCGGATCGGCTGCGAAAAATTGATCTCCAGTCCAGGGATCATCACCAGCTGCGCCGCCATCTTGTCGATGAGCGCGTCGAGCGACTTGGTCTCCTTCGGCCACTCGGTCGCCGGCTTGAGCTTCACGAACACCTCGAGGTTGTTCGACAGCTTCGGATCGGTCCCGTCTTCGGGGCGCCCGAGCTGGGTGATCATCGCCTCGACCTCGGGGAGCTTGCCGACCGCTTCGGTGAGCACCGGCACCAGGCGCCGCCCCTCGGTGAGCGAGATGTTGGACGGGAGCGTGAAGGTCAAATAAAGGCCGCCCTCGTTGAGCTCGGGCAGGAACTCGCTGCCGCGGTGCGCGAGGATGTTCACCGCCACCGCCAGCGACACCAGCGCCGCCGCCATCACCCAGCGCGGCTTGGCGAGCGCGCGCTGCAGCGTCGGCAGGTACACGCGCGTCGCCAGCCGCAGCACCGGCGACTCTTTGTGCGGGCGCGACTTCGTGTACGCGAACGTGGCCAGCACCGGCACGAGGGTGATCGAGAACAACAGGCTGCCGACCAGCGCCGCCACCACGGTGTGCGCCATGGGCGCGAAGATGCGCCCCTCCACGCGCTGGAGCAGGAAGATGGGCAGGTACGCCGCGATGATGATGAGCAGCGAGAACACCGTCGGACGGATCACCGCCTTGACCGCCTTCTCGATGCGCTCGAACAAGCCGTCCGGCGAGAGCTTGCGCGGCGACATCGACTCGCCGTCGAAATGGCTCATCTTGTAGGCGATGGCCTCGATGATCACCACCGCGCCGTCGACGATGATGCCGAAGTCCACCGCGCCGAGCGAAATCAGGTTCGCGGCCATGCCGCGCGAGCGCAAGTACACGAACGACGAGAACAGCGCGAGCGGGATGAGCGTCCCGACGATCAGCGCCGCCCGCAAGTCGAGCAGGAATACGAACAGCACCAGCGTCACGAGGATCGCGCCCTCGAGCAGGTTGCGGCCCACCGTCGCGAGCGTCGCGTTGACCAGCTCGGTGCGATCGTAGAACGGCCAGATGCGCGTGCCCGCCGGCAGCACGTGCGCGTTGAGGTCGCCGATCTTGCCGCGCACTGCCTGCAGCACCTCGCTCGGGTTCTCGCCGCGGCGCATCAGCACGATGCCCTCGATCGAGTCGCGGTGGCCGGCGGGCGACACCACGGCCTGCGGCGGCGTCCAGCCATCGCGCACGCTGGCGATTTGCGCCAGGTACACCGGCGTGCCGCCGCGCGTCGCCACCGACACGCGCGCGATGTCGCCCACGTCCTTGAAGATGCCCTGGCTGCGGATCACGAACTGCTCCGAGCCGCGCTCGATGATGCCCCCCGACGCGTTGGCCGAGGCCAGCTCCAGCGCGCGCTCGAGCTCGCTCAGGGTGATGCCTTTGGCGGCCATCAGCACCGGATCGGGGCGCACCTCGATCTCCCGGATGAGCCCGCCGTAGCTCACCACGTCGGCCACGCCCTGCACGCGCAAGAGGCGCGTGCGCACCACCCAGTCCTGCAGGGTGCGCAGCTCGAGCGGGTCGCCTTTTTCGGACACCAGCGAATAGCGGTAGATCTCGCCGATCGGCGTCGAATACGAGCCGAGCTGCGGCGTGACGCCGGGCGGCAGCGCCGCGAGCCGCAAGCGCTCCATGGTCTGCGCGCGCGCGAACAAAGGATCGACGCCGTCCAAGAAGGTGAGCGTGACGTACGACAGCCCGAACAAGTTGATCGAGCGCAGGCGCGACATGCCCGGCATGCCGTTGAGCGCGCGCTCGAGCGGCACCGACACTTGGCGCTCCATCTCCTCGGACGGTTGGCCGGGGAAGAGGGTGATGACGTTGACCTGAGTATCGGTGGGATCCGGGAAGGCCTCGATGGTGAGGCCGGTGAACGAGTACACGCCCCATACGCTGAGCAGGATGGCGAACACGATGACCGCCAACCGGTTGCGCAGCGACGACGAGACGAGCTTCTCGAGCACCCTCGAAGGACTCTAATCGCGGCCTTGGCTCAAAATGAAAGGATCTTCATGAATATTTCATAGATTAAGAAATATTCACGATGGAGCCGCGCGGACCGGCGCCTTCGCTCCGCTGGCGGTCCGACGGCAGGCCGGCGCGCGTTACGGCGCGACCAGCTCGCGCATCAAGAACAGCGCGCCCTCGGTGACCACGCGCTCGTGGGGGCTGAGCCCTTTGAGCACGCGGACCCTTCCGTCGCGCTCCGGGCCGACCTCGATGCGCCGCGCGGTGTACTTGTCGGGTCCGGTGGCGACGATGACGTAGGAGATCTCGCCGTCCGCGAGCACGGTGCGCACCGGGACCACGACCCCGCGGTGGCCGGTCGCCCCGGCCAGCTCCACGCGCGCGAACATCTCGGGCTTGAGCTTGCCGTCGGGGTTCTTCACCACGCAGCGCAGCTTGACGGTGCGGGTGGTGGCGTCCACCTCGTCGCCCACGTGCGCCACCGTGCCTGGAAACAGCTCTTCGGGCCAGGCCGGCACGCGCACCTGCACCTGAGCGCCGGCGCCGACCAGCGCGAGATCCTGCTCGTAGACGTCGGCGAGCACCCACACCGTGTCGAGGTCGGTGATGGTCAAGAGCGGCGCGGCTTGATCGGCGCGGACCTCCTGCCCCACGAGCACGTTGCGCTCCACCACCGAGCCGGACACCGCGCTGAGCAGCGCCATCGTCACCCCCGGATCGCCGGCCGAGATGTGCAACGCGCTCAGCTGCGCGGCGGTGCGGGCCACGTCGGCGCGCGCGCGCCGGGCGTCGGCTTCGAGCTGGCTCAGCTCGCGGTCCGACAGGCCGTGCCCCAAGAACAGCTTCCGCCCGCTGTCGAGCGCCTTGGTCGCCAGCGTGAGATCCGACTGCGCCTTTTGCGCTTCGGCTTGGAGCTGACCGACCTGCGGCGAGCTCAGCTCGATGAGCTTCTGCCCGACCTGCACGCGATCGCCGAGCCGAACGCGCAGCGTGACAACCCGCCCGTCGATGGGGGTCGACAGCCGTTGCGAGTGATCTTCGTCGATGCTGACGTGCCCGGTGAGCGTGAGCCCGCTGCCCACGTCGGACTCGGTCACCTCTTCGACCTTGATGAAGCCGACCCTGGCCGTCGGCTTCTTCGAGTCGGTGGTCGGCGTGGTGCCGCCCGAGCAGCCGGCCGCGACCAGCGACCAGCACACGAGCGCAGCGAGCGATGCTCTCATTCCGAGCCTCCCTCGGGCACGCTGTGCGCCGGCCCGTCCCCGCCGGCGCTCTTCTTGCGGCCGGTTCCGAACCAACGGTCCGCCAGGTCGTAGAGCGTCGGCAACAGCAGCATGGTGAGCAGCGTCGACGAAATGAGCCCGCCGATGATCACGATCGCGAACGGGCGCTGCGTGTCCGAACCGATGGCGTGCGAGAGCGACGCGGGCAGCAGGCCCAGCGAGGCGAGCATCGCCGTCATCAGCACCGGCCGCATGCGCAGCGAAACCGCCTGGACGATCGCGTCCTGCGAGTCGCCACCGTAACGCGAGCGCGCCTGGCGCACGTAGGTGATGAGCAACACGCCGTCCATCACCGCCACGCCGAACAACGTGATGAATCCCACCGCCGCCGACACCGACAGCACCGTGTGCGTGAAGTACAGCGCGAACACGCCGCCGACGGTCGCGAACGGCACGTCGAGCAACACCACCACCGCCGGCAGCACCGCGCCGAAGGTGAGGAACAACAGGAAGAAGATCACCGCGATCGAAATCGGCACGATGATCAGCAGGCGCTTCATCGCGCGCCGCTGGTTCTCGAACTCGCCGCCCCAGCTGACGTGGTAGCCCTCGGGGAGCGACACGCTCTCTTTCACCTTGGACTGCGCCTCGCTCACGAACGAGCCCATGTCGCGGCCCTCGATGTTGCACTTCAACGCCAAGAACCGCCCCAGCTGCTCGCGGTTGATCTGCGTGCGTCCTTTGTCGGCGTGCACGCGCGCAAAGCTCGCCAGCGGCAGGCGCGTCTGCCCGCTCGGCACCTCCAGCCGCCCGACGCTGAATTGGTCGCCCTGCATCGCGGCCGGCAGGCGCACGCGCACGTTCACGCGCCGCTCGCCCTCCCACACCACCGCCGCGAGCTTGCCGCCGTAGGCCGCCTCGATGGTGTCCTCGACGTCGCGCACCGTCACCCCGAGGCGCGAGGTCGAGTCGCGGTCGATGTCGGCGACCACCTGCTGCGCGGTGCCGGCGCGGTAGATCTCGACGTCGCGCGCGCCCTTCACTTCCGAGAGGATGCGGCGCACCTCCTCGAGCTTTTCTTGCATGAGCAACAGATCGTCGCCGTAGATCTTCACGACGATTTGCCCGCGGATGCCGGAGATCGACTCCTCGACGCGATCCTTGATCGGTTGGCTGAAGTTGTACTGAATGCCCGGCCACTGCTCGAGGGCGGCGCGCATCTGTTCGATGACCTGCTCTTTGCTGCGACCGGTGCCCCACTCCGAGGCGGGCTTCATGATCACGAACGTCTCGGACTGGTTGGGCGCTTCGTCGTCCGTCCCGTCTTCGGGATGGCCCTGCTCGTTGAGCACCTCCTTCACCTCGGGGAACGACAGCAACGTGGTGCGCAGGTCGCGCAGCACCTGGCGGCCGCGCTCGAGCGACACGGCGCTCGGCATGGTGACGGTGACGTGAATGTCGCCCTCGTTCATCTCCGGCAAGAACTCGGTGCCGAGCCGCGGGACGAGCGCGATCGCCACGCCGAGCACGGCGAGCCCGGCCAGGCGCGTGGTGATCGGATATTTGAGCGCGAGCCGCAGCGCCGTGAGATAGCGCTTGCGCAGCCACACCAAGAACTCGGGGTCGACCTCGCGGACCTTCTGCCGGCGGAGCAACACGGCCGTGAGCGCCGGCACGCAGGTGAGCGTGAAGAGCAGCGCGCCGCCGAGCGCGAAGGCGTAAGTCAGCGCCACCGGTCGGAAGATGCGCCCCTCGACGCGCTCGAGCGTGAAGATCGGCAGCATCGCCGCCACGATGATCGACAGCGAGAACAAGATCGGCCGCACCATCTCTTTGGCGGCCTTCGCCACCACGCCGGGGACCTCGTCGGGAGGCACCGGATGCTCGGCCAGATGCCGGTAGGCGTTCTCGACCAGGATGACGGCGCCGTCGAGCAAAATGCCGAAGTCGATGGCGCCCATGGACAACAGGTTGGCCGGCACGCCCGCGTAATAGAGGCCCACGAACGCCGTGAGCAGCGCGAGCGGCATGGTGATGGCCACCGCGAACGAACCCGACAGCGCGCGCAAGAACAGCCACAAGACGACCGTCACGAGCAGCGCGCCCTCGATCATGTTCCGCGACACCGTCTTCAGGGTGGTGTCGACCAGGCGCGTGCGGTCGTAGAAGGAGACGACCTTCATGCCCGGCGGCAGGATCTCGCGGTTGATCTCCTCGACCGCCTCGTGCACGCCGTTGAGGACGGTCTTCGGATCTTCGCCGCGGCGCAGCAGCACCGTGCCCTCGATCGAGTCGAGCGCCGGGCCGCGTGCCACGCTGCCGCGCCGCGGGGCGTAGCCCTCCACCACCTTGGCGATGTCGCGCACCAGGATCGGCACGCCCTCTTGCGCCTTGACCACGGTGCGCTCGATGTCGGCCGGGGTCTTCAGGTAGCCGCGCCCGCGCACCACGAACTCGCTCTCGCCGTAGCCGATGTAGCCGCCCGAGGTCGCGCCGCTCGACGCCGACACGGCCTCGACCAGATCCTTCAGCGTCAGCCCGTGGGCGCGGAGCTGCGCCGGATCGGCGAGCACGTGGTACTCCTTTTGATAGCCGCCGAAGCTCACCACGTCGGCGACGCCGGCCACGCGCATGAGGTGGCGCGCGACCACCCACTCTTGCCAGCTGCGCAGCTCGCTCGGCGAGTGCGTCTCGCTCTCGAGCGTGTACTGGAAGATCTGCCCGACCGGGGTGTCGTTGGGCCCGAGCGTGGGCGTGACGCCGTCGGGGACCTCGGCGTCGGGGAGCCGCTCGGCGACCTGCTGGCGCGCGAAGTAAATGTCGACGCCATCTTCGAACGTGACGATCACTTGCGACAGCCCGAACGAGGTGATCGAGCGCTGCACCAAGGTGTGCGGCACGCCGATGAGCGCGCGCTCGACGGGGATGGTGACTTGCCGCTCGACCTCCTCGGCGGCCTGCCCCTGGTAGAGGCTGATGACCATCACCTGAACGTTGGTGACGTCCGGAAACGCTTCGATTTTCAGGCGTGACAGCGTGTAGACGCCGAACGCGAAGAACACCGCCGACAGCACGAGCGTGGCGGTGCGGCGCTTGACCGCGACGTCGATGAGGGCGTCCAGCATGAATCCAGCTCTCGCTGCGGAGCTCGCTCCGACTCGCATTCGGACCAGCCGGGGCTCCCCAAGAATTCTGAACCCACCTTAATGCGGACACCCCTTTCTCGCGCGGATCCCACGTCAAACTGAAGGAAGCTTAATGGCTGCTTCATCCGGCGGCGGCGGAGGTGTCTTCATCTTCGCCGCGCGCCGCCGCCGCCGCGCGCGCCAAGAATGAACCGATCTTCAGCTGACTCACTCGGCCGCCTCGTGGCGCGGGGGCGGGATGCTCACCGGGAACTTGTCGCGCAGCTTCTCGGCGGCGCGCACCATCGTTCGGTACATCACCGGCAGCACCACCAAGGTGAGCAGCGCCGCCGACACCGTGCCGCCGACGATCACCACGGCGATCGGCCGCTGCGTCTCGGAGCCCATGGCGCGCGAGAACGCCGCCGGCGTCAGGCCGAGCGCCGCCAGCGTGGCGGTCATCAGCTCGGGCCGTAAGCGCTCGCGCAGGCCGTCGCGGATCGCTTCGTCGACCGGCATGCCGTCCTTGCGGCGCTGCTCGACCGCGGTGAGCAAGAGCACGCCGTTGAGCGAGGCCTGCCCGACCAACGGGATGAACCCGACCGCCGCCGCCACGCTCACCGGCATGTCGAACAGCCACAAGGCGATGGCGCCGCCGACCAGCGCGAACGGCACGTTGAAGAGCACGAGCAGCGCCAGCGGCAACGAGCCGAACGCGTTGAAGAGCAAGATGAGCGCCAGCGTGAGCGTCACCGGCACCACCACCAACAGGCGATGCATGGCGCGCTCCTTCGACTCGAACTCGCCGCCCCACTCTTCGGTCATCCCGGCGTCCAGTTTGACCTTGTCGTGGAAGCGGCGCTGCGCGTCGGCCACGAACCCGCCGAGGTCGCGGCCGCGCACGTTCATGCGCACGCCCATGTAGCGCTGCCCGTTCTCGCGGTTGATCGACGCGCGCCCGTAGGCGACGCGAATGTCGGCGAGCGAGGTGAGCGGCACCAGCGCCCCGTTGGGGGCCGGCACGCGCAGCCCGGAAATTTGCTCGATGGTGGCGCGGTCCGCCTCGGGGAGGCGCAACACCACGTCGAACGAGCGGTCGCCCTCCCAGTAGTCGGCGACGGCGCGCCCGCCGAGCGCCGTCGCCACGAAGCTCTGCAGATCGTCCATCGACAGGCCGTAGCGGCCGAGCACCTGGCGGCGCGGCTTGATCTGCACCTGCGGCACCACGCCCGACTTCACCAGCCCGAGATCGGCGATGCCCGGGACGTCGCCGAGCGCGGCCTTGGCTTGTTCGGCCACGCGCTGCAGCGCGTCCACGTCGTCGCCGTAGATCTTCAGCGCCACCTGCCCTTGCTGCCCGCTGATGCTCTCGTTGACGTTGTCGCGGATGGGCTGCGAGAAGTTGGCCTCCAGCCCAGGGATCACGCCGAGCTCGCGGTTGAACTTGTCGATCAGCGCGCCGATGCTCGGCGCGTCTTTGCCCCACTCCGACGCGGGGCGGAGCTTGATGAACACCTCGAGGTTGTTCTGCAGCTTGGGATCGGTGCCGTCTTCGGGGCGGCCGAGCTGCGTGGTGATGCCCTCCACCTCCGGCACGCTCGCGATGATGCGCGTGATGTTGGGCATGAGCCGGCGGCTCTCGGCCAGCGAGATGTTCGACGGCATGGTGAAGGTCACGTAGATGCCGCCCTCGTTGAGCTCGGGCAAAAACTCGGTGCCGCGGTGGGTGAGCACGGTCACGCCGGTGACCAGCGCCACCACCGCGACGCCGAGCACCAGCCCCGGCCGGCGCAGCGCCGCCGACAAGGTCGGCATGTACAATTTGGTGGCCCACACGAGCAGGGGCGAGTCACGGTGCGGGCGCGGCTTGCGGTACGCCACGGTGGCGAGCACCGGCAAGAGCGTCACCGAGAAGAGCAAGCTGCCGATCAGCGCCGACACGATGGTGTGCGCCATGGGCGCGAAGATGCGCCCCTCGACGCGCTGCAGCAGGAAGATCGGCAAATAGGCGGCGATGATGATGAGCAGCGAGAACACCGTGGGCCGCGCCACGTCTTTGACCGCGCGGCCGATCTTCTCCTTCACGCTCAGGCGCTGCTCGCCGGGCGCGTCGCCGTGGGTCATGCGCCGGGCGATGGCCTCGACGATCACCACCGCGCCGTCGACGATGATGCCGAAGTCGACGGCCCCCATCGAGATGAGGTTCGCCGACATGCCGCGCGAGTAGAGGTAGATGAACGCCGACAAGAGCGCCATCGGGATGAGCGCCGCCACGCACAACGCCGCGCGCAGATCGAGCAGGAACGCGAACAGCACCAAGGTGACGAGCAGCGCGCCCTCGGCCAGGTTGTGGAACACGGTCTCGAGGGTGTTGTTGACCAGATCGGTGCGGTCGTAGAACGGCCAGATGAGCGTGCCCTGCGGCAGCACGCGCCCGTTCAGCTCGAGCATCTTGGCGCGCACGCCTTTGAGCACCTCGGTGGGGTTCTCGCCGCGGCGCATGATCACGATGCCCTCGACCGCGTCCTGGTTGTCGGCGCGGCTGGTCACGCCGGTGCGCGGCGTCCAACCGTCGCGCACGCTGGCGATCTCCGACACCAAGATGGGCGTGCCGCCGCGCGACGCCACCACCACGTGGGCGATGTCGCCGAGGTCGTGGAACAAGCCCTCGCTGCGGATCACCAGCTGCTCGGCGCCGCGCTCGACCACGCCGCCCGAGGCGTTCTCGGACGCGCCGCGGAGGGCCTTTTCGAGATCGCTCATGGTGACGCCCTTGCCGGCCATCGCGACCGGATCGGGGTGCACCTGGATCTCGCGGATGAGCCCGCCGTAGCTGACCACGTCGGCGACGCCCTCGACCCGCAACAGGCGCGGCCGCACCACCCAGTCCTGCAGGGTGCGCAGCTCGAGCGGGTCGCGCCGCTCGTTGGTGAGCGTGTAGCGGTAAATCTCGCCGATCGGCGTCGACAGCGAACCGAGCTGCGGCGTCACGCCGTCGGGCAGCTGCGCGAGCCGCAGGCGCTCCATGGTCTGCTGGCGTGCGATGAGCACGTCGAATCCGTCGCGGAACGTGAGCGTGATGAACGACAGCCCGAACAAGTTGATGGCGCGCGTGCGGGTGAGGCCCGGCATGCCGTTGACCACGCGCTCGATGGGGATCGACACCTGCCGCTCCATCTCCTCGGACGGCTGGCCGGAGTTGAGCGTGATGATGTTGACCTGCGTGTCGGTGGGATCCGGAAAGGCCTCGATGGTGAGGCCCGAGAAGGCGTACAAACCCCAGGCCGCCACCACCAAGGTGAGGCCGATCACCGCCAGCCGGTTGGCCAGCGCGAAGCCGACGAGGCGATCGATCATCCCTGCTGTACGTCGATGGCGTTGAGGAGCAAGAGCGCGCCCGACACGACCACCATCTCGCCGGGCTTCAGACCCGCGGCGATCTCGGTTTTTTCCTTGGTCTGCCGGCCCACCTGCACGGGGCGGCGGCGGAACACGCCCGGCTCGGTCTCCACGAACACCACGCTGGTGGCGCCGTCGGAGACGATCGCCTCGGCGGGCACCTGCACCACCGCCTTGTTGGAGGGTGGCATGAAGCTGATGTCGACGAAGCCGTTCGGGCGCAGCGAGTTGCCGGCGTTCTGGACGCGAATGCGGATCGGCACCGTCTGCCGCTCCGGATCGACCACCTCCGAGACGTTCTCCACCTTGCCCTCGACCGCGTCGCTGGTAGTACCCGGCAAGGTGATCTTCGCGACCGAGCCGATGTCGATGGCGCTGGCGTCGCGCTGCGCCACGTCGCCGAACACGAACACTTCGCTGAGATCGGCCACGGTGAGGAGCGCCGGCGTGCTCGGGCCGCATTCTTTGCCGGGAGCGGCGTCGAGGCCCACGATCGTGCCGGCGCGGTTGGCGAGCACCCAATAGGTGGTGTCGCCGCTGGCCTTCACGCGCAGCGACTGCAGCTTGCTCGCCGCGGTGGCGGCCTCGAGGCGCGCCTCGTCGAGCTCGGCGTTGGCCACCAACAGGTCGTTGTCCGAGGCGACGTGTTTCTCGACCAACATGCGCGTGCGGTTGGCGATCGCCTGCTTGGTGTTGACCTTGAGGTGCGCGGCCGCGACGTCGTGGTTGAGCGTGGCGAGATCGGCGGTTTGCACCAGCACGAGCTTGTCGCCTTGCAGCACGTGATCGCCCACGCGCACGCGCACCTCGACCACGCGCCCCTCGAGCGGCGCGATGCTCGGCGAGGTGAGCACGTCCACGGTGGTGACGCGGCCGGTGACGGGCGGCGGCGGCAGCGGCGTGCCCTGCTCGGCGCGCGACGTGACGAAGCGCACCGGTTGCGGCGCGCCCGGCTCGAGCGTCACCTTGTCGCTCTCCACGCGGTACGGCGACTTGTCCGACTTGGCGCCCGAGTGGCACGCGGCGAGCGCACACAAAAGCGCTGCGAACGTCGGTGCCGCGCGGCGCGGGGTGCCCGCCTTCGCGGGCGCGCCGGATC
>JACXTT010004470.1_pt1 | contig 20768 bp, 13 predicted proteins | sample 9270951 | NCBI WGS metagenome assembly JACXTT01 (sample SAMN15532306, study PRJNA645909) | rock metagenome | isolation source: weathered quartz diorite | place: Puerto Rico | collected 2017-06-21
ATCCGCTGGGAGATTTGCCAGGGCTTAGGCTGGCTCGGCATCCGGCTCGACCCGCAGCGCAACAGCGCCGCCGCCGGCGTCGAAGGTATGATCTCCGCCGAGGATTCCAAAGTGCAAGTCTGGGTCATCCCGACCAACGAGGAGTTGCTCATCGCCCGCGACACCGCCCGCTGCATCCTCGGCCTGCCGTTGCCGTAGATCGACTTCACAGCCGGCTTCAGGTTGTCTCACGGGCTGACCAACTGCCGAGGACTACACGGCTTTACGTGAGACTCGGCCATAGCGGTGCTCTTTGTTTCTCGCCAAGACGCAAAGACGCAAAGAACCAAAACCGAGAGCGGGGTGGGTTCAGTTGGCGGGCGTTGATTCAGCCGGTCGTGGAAGATGATCTGGTTTTGACGCCCCTTCCGGGCGGTGCCGCCGTTCCAGGGCACTACATTTTGCGTGCGTTTACGTTGGTAGCGTTTTCGGAAGGTGGAGTTAAATACTGTTTCGGGGCGCTGACTCACTATGTTGATTCGAGAATTAAGTGGTCGGTCAAATTCAAATTGACCTACTACTCGGTCCCCACTAAGATGGATCCTTAGGGCGGGTCGTCGTGACGGCCGACAGGATGCCCATACCGGCCATCACCACCACTCCCACGCCGATCCACTTAGGCGGAACATGCAACAAATTCGCAGCGAGAGCCAGTCCGATAATGAGCACCACGAACCCCACCATGTAGATGCCGAAAGACATTGTTAACCCTCCACAGTGTACGAAGCAGTTATCCTGCCAAAGAAACTTCCCCAATTGATCAAACAGGCTTGTTGCAGGTTTGGGGAGAGACTCAATCTCTCAGCCCCGGTGCGTCAGCTCCTCAGCGCAACCGGGATGGCCACAGTTGCAGGAAAGTTCCAGCGTGTCGCCTGCATCATGGCAATATGGACTGCAATACTTTTCTTCCTTTGTTGTGCAATTGCACGCCGGGTGAGCACATTTAGAATCTTCCGTCATAGCCTAGTCCTCTTCTCTTGCTAAGCAGTTCACTCCGAATCCCGGATAGATATATTCAGATTCAAGCGGCGGTATCGGGCCGCCGCTTTGCCGTGCTCTAAATCACCAATAAGGTAAAGATTTTCGTCTTAATCGTGGGTCCCTAGTTGCTGGGACCAGTGGAGGCCATCTGAGCCGTAGCGGTCTCCGCAGAAAACACCTTCACCTCGACCCGGCGGTTCTTCGCGAGCGCCTCACGCGTCTTGCCTTCGTCCAGCGGACGGTCCTTGCCCAGCCCGATGTTGTAAATGCGATAGACAGGAACGTTGTGCTTGGATACAAGGTAGTTCGTCACAGCCTCGGCGCGCTTCTTGCTCAATGCCGTGTTGTAGTCGATCGATCCCACTTTGTCCGTGAAGCCTTCGACCGAGATGACGAAACGCTTCATCGAGCCAGCGTCGGCGACCATCTTGTCGAGCGACGCTTTGCCTTCATCAGTCAGATCATGCTTTCCAAACTTGAAGTTGATCGTGGCTTCGCTCTTTACTTTGTAATCATCGATATTCGTCACCACATTGCGGAGGGCGGCGATCTCCGTCAGGTTCCGTCCGGCAGCAGCGTTGGCCTCGGCCGCGGCCGACCCGGCTTCCGTGGCTTTGGTCATTGAATCCTTGGCACGGTTCTCGGCTGACATTGCCCGCTCATTGGCGGCGCTGATCCCAGTCTCGGCCCGCTCGTTGACACCTTTGATCTCTTTGCCCACGTCTCCAATCGACGCGGCATTCTGATTTGCTTGCTCTCCGACCTTGTCCACCTTGGATTGGATGGGTGCGGCTGTGTTCCGAACGTACTTCTTCGTCGCGCAACCGCCGGCCAGCAGGGTACCGGCGACGATCACCGCGAGGGCGGGATAGGTGTGCATGGTGTTACCTCCGGTTGTAGTCAGAGGCAATCCAGGCTCCAAACGCTCAAGCGAGGAATTTCAGTCACTTAATGCGTTGTTGGCTTTCGAGGCCGGTGATTCTTACACGGCGACTAACCTTTGCGGGGCGGGACATGTCCCGCACGGCTGAATGGATCTCGCAGAGAGGCCGGTGCGGCGACTAGCGGGCTGCTTGGGACAGGCCTCCGTTTACAGGCGGTCGGACACGTACCTCGATTACGTCACGCCTCGGTAGTGGGACGTTTAGACAGATGCCTCTTATGCGCTGAGAACGCTGACCGGACCCGTGAGGGACAGAATGTCCGAATGGCGCCGACAATCATCCCTCGTACTCCAGAACTCGCGGGCGGTCATTCTCTGGAGCTGTTCCCGTTGTGGAGAGAATGACAACGGCCGTGCCGCGAACTGAGGGTGGAGAAGGTTCCAGCTTTGTGGAGAAATGCGATCCAAAGGTTCTCGTGTATACAACCGTGAAGGCAGCGCCAAAGAAAAACAACTGTGCCGAGTAATATACCCAGAAGAGAACAACTACGAGCGAGCCGGCGGCACCATAAGTGGAGCCGAAGCCGGCCTTGCCCAGATAGAGTCCGATCATTTCTTTGCCGATCGCAAACAGGAGAGCCGTTACACTCGCCCCGATCGCGACATCACTCCACTCTAAATGCACGTCAGGAAGACACTTGTAAATCGTCGCGAAGAGGAGCGTAAGGATGAAAGAGGAAAATACAAAGGCGGCAGCATGCAGGAAGGCTTCAGGGACCGGGAGGAAAGAATGAAAGAACTTCCCCATCGCGGCGAGGGCAACGGAAACAAGCAGGAGGAAACCGACCGTGAGAATCATTGCAGCGGAATAGAACCGCTCCTTGGCGACGCGAAAGAAGGTGGCGAGGCAGAGGCTGCGGTTGTCGAGCGGAACACGCCAGATCGTATTGAGTGAATCGCGGAGGTCAACGACGACGGCGGACGCTCCGAAAATCAACATCAGGGCACCCCCTAAAGAGGCGAGTAGGCCCGTCGCGGGCCGATGGGCGCTTTGGATCAACTCTTGAATCACTCTGGCTCCTTCTGGCCCAACGAAGTCCTGGATCTGCCACACGAGCTGGCCTCGCGCCGCTTCCTGTCCAAAGACAAGGGCTGCGACGGAAACGACAATGATGACCACAGGCGCGAGGGAGAGCAGCGTGTAAAATGCGAGCGACGCACCGAGCCGCGAAGCTTTCACATCGAACCATTCGTTCGCCGCCTTCCCAAGCAACCCCGCCATTTCCTTGAGCCGGAGACATGAGAATTCGCGGAGACGCCGAAAGACTTCATGACCGACATCCGGTTTCTCGAATGCAAGGTTCTTCATGACCGCCTCACGATGTGGTGCAGCATTTTCGAATCCAGAAAAGAGGCCTGAGCTTCGCTTGAAGATGGCAACCGATACGGAGTTTCCACGGAAGGTTTTACAGGCGCTGGCCACGCGGTGTGCAATTTCTCACGAGTGCGTCTTTCGCCCTGGTTTCGCCCTCGAACAGATGTCTGACGCGGCGAAGCGTCCTGGATGACCGCAGGCCAGCAGGTATTTTCAGCCCCAGTTCAGTTCAGAATGACCATTCCCAACAATCCGGCCCTAAGAAAATCGGCTGGCTTACGCATGGACCGTTTGGGATACGACGGCGGGGAAGGCAAAGTAAAACACCGAACCCTGATTCGCCTGCGATTCCACCCAAATTCTTCCCCGGTACTGCTCGAGGATGCGCTGGCAAATGGCTAACCCTATGCCGCTGCCGGGTATGCTGCTTCCATGCAGCCGTTTGAACACTCCGAAAATACTGCCCTGGTGCTCCGGGGCAATGCCCATACCGTTATCGCGGAAAGAGAAGACCCATTCTCCGGCACGGTTTTCCGCCGCGATCGCGATGCGCGGTGGTTCCGGCCCGCGGTATTTAATGGCATTGCTAATGAGGTTTTGGAACAGTTGGACCATGTGAACACGGGCGAAGCGCACCCTGGGCAGCGGCTGCGCCGTGATTTGCGCGCCCGATTCTTCGATTGCCGGCCCGAAGCTGGCCAGCACTTCCCGCAGTAGACCATCGCACTCCACTTCCGAAACGTCCGCTTCATAGTCGCGGCGGGCGCGCGTATAGGCGATAAGACTCTCCAGGAGCGCCTCCATGCGCTTGCCGCCTTGCAGGACATATTGCAGGTAGGCGGATGCTTCGCCGTCCAACTGGCTGGCGATGTTTTGCTCCAGAAGCTCGGAGTAGATTGTCACCGTACGCAGCGGCTCCTGAAAGTCATGACTGGCGGCGTAGGCGAACTGCTCCAGATCGGAATTCGCCCGCCGCAACTGGTCTTCGACATACTTCTGAACGTCTACATTGGTGGACGTGCCAAACCATTGAACAATCTTCCCGTCGGCGCCGCGGACAGGAACAGCGCGGACCAGGAACCAGTGATAGGACCCATCCTTGCTCAACAACCGGCACTCTGTCTGATGGAGGTGGTCTGCCTCGAGCGCTTCGAGCCATGCCGTTCGGGTGTTCGAGACGTCATCCGGATGGATCAGATCAGACTGCTCTCGAACCAGTTCTTCGAGCGTCTTACCGAAATACTCAAGCGTCCGGGTATTGCAATAATCCATGCGTCCCGCGGCGTTTGTGGTCCAGACCAACTGTGGAATTGATTCGGCCAGGTCCCGGAAGCGCTGTTCACTCTGGCGGAGAGAACGTTGGGCTTCCCTCATGGCGCTCACGTCGGAGAACGTAAATACAGCGCCCTGGATTTCACCTTCGACCGGCTGGAAGGGGCCGGCACTCAGTAGAAGATTCACAAAATCGCCGGACCCGCTCTGAATGAAACCTTCGATGTTTCGATAGATGGACCCCGATAAAGCCGCCTCCAGGAGCAATTCGGCCGATGCCGGCGCGCCGGTTGCGGCTGAGGGTTGAATTTCCAACGGAAAGACGTTCAAGAAGGGCTCGGAAAGAATCGACCGGGGACCCGCCGCGCTCTCGGGCAAGATTCTTTCAGCCAGCATTTGCGCCGCGGCATTGGCGTGAGCGATTTTGCCGTCGCGGTCGGTAATCACGACGACAGCCGTGGCGTGGTCGAGGATCGAGCGCACCAAAAATTGGGCTCTCTCCACCTCCTCGGCCTTCCTGCGTTCGCGCAAATCGGTAACGATCCCGCAGACGCCCTGCACGATTTCCAGATTCAACGGCGCCAGGGAAAGCAGCGCGGGAATGCGTTCTCCGTGGCGCGCGAGGAAGGTCATTTCCGTCCGGGTTGCATCGCCAGCGGCGGCGCGGGCCAAGGCGGCCTCAAAGATCGGCTGGTGCTCCGGACTCACCAGGGACTGAATGGAAGAGGAGATCAATTCCTCGTGCGAAACCGAAATCAGAGCGCTGAACGTAGCGTTGGCGTAAAGAACGAAACCTTCGGTGGTGAGAATCACCGCGCTTTCGTTCATTTGCTGAACCAGGACGCGGTAGGAGTGGTCCGCGGTCTGGAGGGTGTAGATCCGGTTTCCGGCAGGGCCATCCAAGACGAATGCGTCGATCTCTCCCTGCCGGATTGCGCGGAGGGTGTCGTTCGCCTCACTCAGTTGCTTTTGGAGTTCAGCGATTTCCGCCACCAGTTCGCTTTTGGTACGCGGTTTCGTAATCATGCGAACTCTTCCCGGCGAAGGAGGATGCTCAACTTTCGCAGAACATCGGCCGGAGTGGCAAGGTGGCCCACGAAAAAACGCGTGGGCTGCGGAAGGGTGCAAACTAACGTGGGTACGGCGACGATCTGATTTGCGACCGCTAATTCCGGTTGCCGGTAAATATCCACGACACGAAGACGATAACGGCCCGGCGCGTGTTCCTCAAGTGCCCGCTTCACGCTTTGGATGGTACGGAGAGAGCGGGAAGCGCTGCCGGCCACGAACAAGCTCAGATCGAAAGCCTGCCGAAGGCCGCTCGCGGACGAAGCTCGATCTGGAAGCATCATTTCCTTCCGATTGGTTCGCCGATATCCAGGCCCACTAACACCCGATCCCGATTGGAAAGGTCCCCGATGATTTTCCGAACTGGTTCAGGAAGTTTCCGAACCAGGGTCGGGATCGCCAGAATCTGATCGCCACTCGCCAAATGGGGCTTCTCGATCAGGTCGATAACCTCGATCACGTACCGGCTGTCCAAGTGCTCCTTGCAGATGCTCCGCAGATTAGCGATCGCGGTGAGCGATTTGGGAGTTTGCCCGGCGACATATAACCGCAAGGTCCACGATTCGGCCTGCGCGGGCGCGTCGGCGCGTTTTTTCTTGGCGGACGGCCGCCGGACGGCCTCTTTCTTCGTGGTTCGTTTCACTTGGTAACTCCCAAGGCGGTCTTCGCCTTCGTTTGCTTTGCCGATTGGGCTTTCCTGATGGCCGCTATTGCCATGCGTTCCTTATCGAGAAGCCGCTCTCTGCCGGCTTCCTCCGCCGCATTCCGATCCAGTTCAAAGCGTTCCGCCTTCAACTCGGCCTGGAGGCCCTGGATCTGCGCTTCCAGGATGGCGCACTTGCGTTCATAAGCGAGCCTGCGCTGCTCGGCTTCCCAGCGGCGGGCGCGTTCTTCGCCCTTCTCCTGCGCCTCCTGTGCTACCCGCGCGGCCCCAGTGAGTACCCCCGACGGGCCGATGTAAACAGGCCGTAGCTCGATTCCCCTGGAGGTGAGGATAAACTCGCGGATCTGATTGGAGTGTGCCATTCCGCGGGATTTCAGAACATACAGGCCCCGGTTCCGCTCGCCGCCGATTTCGATATCGCGGAGCAGAATCCAGGTATCGATCAGCGATGAAATGGCAAGCTCGGTCTGCTCCTGGTTGGCGACGTCTGCGATCAGATTGGTGAATACCGCCGTAATACCCCGACTCTTTAGAAAATCGAGCAGGAGCAACATCGTGTTGCGTGCTTCCCGCGGATCGCCGGCGAACAACAGACTACTAATGGGGTCGATGACGACCAGGGCTGGATCCGTCTCACGGATGGCCTTGTGCATTCGCACCAGATGCATTTCGAGGCCGTACGTGGTGGGCCGCGAAGCGTCGTGGACCAGGAGGTTTTTCCTGAGCAGCGGCCCAAGATCGAGACCGATCGATTTCATGTTGCGCATCATCTGCGCCTGGGATTCCTCAAACGCAAACACAAGGCAGCGTTCGCCCCGGTTCCCGGCAGCCACGACCATGCTACCAGCGAGACTGGTCTTCCCGGTTCCGGCGGTTCCGGAGATCAAGATGGTGGAACCTCGATAGAACCCCTGTCCGCCGAGCATCTCATCCAAGGCCGCCACCCCCGATGAGATTCGCCGGCTGGAGACCTCATGCTTCAGATCCAACGCCGTCAGTGGAAGAACCGAGAAGCCATGCTCGTCAATTAAAAAGGGGTACTCGTTGGTCCCATGCGACGATCCGCGATACTTAATCACTCGCAACCGGCGAGTGGACAATGATTCGACCGCTCTGTGATCGAGCAGGATGACGCAGTCCGAGATGTACTCCTCGAGACCATGCCGGGTGAGCTTCCCATCTCCCTGCTCCCCGGTGATGATGGCGGTCATGCCCTTGTCCTTCAGCCACATGAACAGCCGCCGGAGTTCGGAGCGTAAAACGGCCTCGTTGGATAGCCCGGCGAAAAGCGACTCGATGGTATCCAGTAGTACGCGCTTGGCGCCGATAGAACCAATGGCGTAGTTAAGGCGGACGAACAATCCTTCCAGGTCGTATTCGCCGGTTTCCTCAATCTGGCTTCGGTCCACTTGTACGTGATCGATCACCAGCTTCTTGCGATCAATGAGATCCTGCAGGTCGAATCCGAGAGAGGCGACGTTTCGGACAAGGTCGGGAACCCGTTCTTCGAAACTCATGCAGACGCCGGGTTCGCCGAATTGCAGCGCGCCACGCACCAGGAATTCCATGCCTAATAGGGTCTTGCCGCTTCCCGCGCCACCGCACAAAAGCGTGGGCCGGCCCCTCGGTAATCCGCCAAGGGTGATTTCATCCAGCCCTTCGATTCCGGTGGGAGCTTTCTCCAGACCGGCGGGCTTCGAAGCCGGCGTTTCGTTCCGCTTGCGCATAGCAGTTATCTTAAGCCGGTCTATATTGCCGAACCTATCACCGACAGCCGGGTTGATGCACTACACGTGACCTTCCCTCCGTATCTTGGCGGTGGTGGCTGGCTTCCTCGGCCGAGTCAATTCGCCTTGTTCAAATTCAACTCACTCTTTTTGACATGGGCACCCTATGGCAAGCCACTGGAGATGCGGACCCCCGAGATACGGACCAAAGACCTACGTTTCTCCCTCCGAAACGCTAGTGGAGCCCGGGCGTGGCGGGCCGGCGCTGCCCTCCAGCAGCATTTCCTTCAATACCTGACCGATGTGCATGAACTCTTCCAAGCCCGGTGGCTTCGTGATGTAGCGCCGTATGCCCAATTCTGTAACCTTTGTCTGGTCGCGCGGTCCCTCCGATGAACTCATGATGGCCACGGGTACATGAGACAGCTCCGGATTCTGCCGCATGGCCTCCAATACCGCTGAACCGCCGAGCTTGGGCAGGTTCAGATCCAGCACCGCGAGATCCGGTATGGGGGTTGCGGCATACTTTCCCTGGCGTCGCGCAAACACCAGCGCCTCAGCGCCATCCTCGATGACAGTCAGATCAACCGTCAAGCCGGCCTTGGCCAACGCAAGGCGCAATAGATAGATGTCGGCTGCATTATCTTCCACCACGAGGATGCGAGGAGTGCTCCTGAGTCCGGTATTCATACGCTTTTACCTCCCCAAAGGCAAGGTGAAATAAAACGTCGAGCCCTGCCCCAGCTTGGATTCGATCCAAATCCTGCCGCCGTACCGCTCCACTACACGCTTGCAGATCGCAAGTCCGATGCCGGTTCCCGGGATCGATCTCCCGTGAAGCCGCTTAAACACGCCGAAAATTTGTCGATGGAACTCCGGCTCGATGCCGATACCGTTGTCTGTCACCGCAAGGAGCCATTCATCGGTTCGTTCCTCCACGGAAACGTGAACGCTTGGGATCTTTTCCCCCCGGTACTTTATCGCGTTGTCAATCAGGTTCTGGAACAGCTGTAGAAAATGGGCAGGCTGGCCCTGGACCTCAGGCAGTCGATCGCTATCGACGACGGCCCCACTCTCCGCTATGGCCAAATTGAGATTCTGCAGCACCCTCTGAAAGATATCGTTCAGATCGACCGGCTCGATTGAATGTTGTTCCGCCGAGCCCAACCCGGTAAAGCTGAGCAAGTCCGCCAGGAGTTCGCGCATCCGCTGGGTGCCTTCCGTGATGAATCTCACGCAGACCGAGGCCTCTTCATCGAGCTGGCCCCGGTACCCGCTGAGCAGGAGCTGTGAATAGCTCGTGATCATTCGGAGCGGCTCCTGAAAATCATGACTCGCCGCGAATGCAAATTGATTCAGATCCTCATTCGCTCGCTGGAGCTGTTCCTCCCTTTCTTTCTCTTCGTGGATTTCCGTATTCGAGCCGATCCACATCGAGATCTTCCCACCGGCATCACGCATGGCATGAGCACGACTGAGATGCCATCGATACAAGCCGTCGGCGCGATGGAAGCGATGCACGAATTGAAAAGGCTCGCCAGTCTCCACCGAGTGCTGCCAGATGCGGCGGTTCTCCGCGACGTCATCGGGATGAACGAACTGGGTCCAGCCCTTCCTCAGTTGTTCGAATGCGAGACCGCTGAAATCCGTCCATTGCCGGTTGAAATAGTCCAGATCGCCGTTCGGTGTGGCAGTGAAGATCTTTTGCGGCATGGACTCGGCCATGAAGCGCAGCCGCTCAGAAGCCTCCCGCGCAGCCGCCTCGGCCTGCTTGCGATCGGAAACGTCCCGGAACACTACGACGAGTCCCACAATTTCCGCACCGGACCTGAGCGGCGCGGAACTGTAAACCACATCGAAGAAAGTTCCATCCTTGCGAATGAAAATGTCCTCGCGGTCGATCAGGGTCGTGGCGTCCCTGAGCACCAGAAGACCGGCGCAGTCTTCCGACGGGAAGGGCGTTCCATCGGGATGGTGGTGATGCGTCGCGTCGTGCATCTTCTTTCCGCGAAGTTCTTCAAAGGTCCAGCCAAACAGCTTCTCCGCCGCCGGATTCATCGAGGTAACGTGCCCGCCAGCATCAACGGTGTAAAGCCCCTCGCCCATATTGGCCATCACCGCTTCATCAAACTCGGCGGCGCGGCGCAATTGCTCTTCCGAGCGCCTCTTATCGTCCACATCGGTGCACGTGCCGACCCATTCCCGCACGCTGCCATCCTGGTTGAACAATGGCACGGCGCGAGCCTCGAAGTAACGATGCTGTCGTGTGGCGGCGTGCCAGATTCGCCCCTGCGATTGAAACAGAGACCGCGCCATACGGGCACGTTCCCAGATCCGCAGAATGCTTGCCCTGTCCTCCGGGTGCCATGCATCGTTCCAGCCGAAGTCCTTCATCTCCTCCCAGTTCTGCCCGGTATATGCAGACCAGGCGGGCGGCGTCGTAATGAAGCGGCCTTCTGCGTTGGCGGTCCAGGTCACATCGGCGAGCCCAGACACCAGCGTTCGAAAGCGCTCCTCGCTTTCGCGCAGCGCCCTATCCGCCTGTGAACGTTCAATCAGGTCGGCTGCCTGGCGAGCCAGCACGTCGAAGAGGCGCAACTCACGCTCGGCGGGCTGATGCGGGTTACGCCAGTGCGTGGAGAGAACGCCCAATAACTTTCCGCCCCGCGCGACGAGCGGTGTAGACTGCACGGCCCGAATGCCCATCCGACGATGGTCGTCCAACGCGGGTGTGTCAGTTATGAAGTCACACGTTTCCACATCGGGCACCACCACGCGACGGCCTTCTCGCATGGCAGCGCTACAAGAGGTTCTTGTATCCGGGCGATTCAATCCAAAGATCTTGCCGAATTCCGGTTCGAATCCGCGGTAGGCCACCATCCGGAGCGCGTCCTCGTCCTCGTCGCGAACTTGCATGCTCGCCATATCCGAGCGCATGATGGCGACGCCGGCATCGACGATTTTCGCATACAGCACCTCTTCACTGCCTTCCTGAATCAGCTGGGTGCTGGTTTCCTGGAACCGCTGCGTCGCAGCGAGCTCCATCGCCAACAGCTCTTCGCTCCGGCGCAACGATTCTTCGGCAAGCTTTTGTCTAGTGATGTCGCGAACAATCTTCGAGACGCCGATCACTTCGCCGGAGATGCCTACGATTGATGAGACGGAGAGCGAAACAGGAATAGTCCGCCCATCTTTTGCGCGGCGCTCGGTCACGTAGTGCTCAACGCGCTCGCCACGGCAAAGGCGCGCAAGGACGTTTGGGATCTCGTCCTGATGCCCGGGCCCGGCAAGAATGGAGACGGATTTTCCTATAATCTCCTCCGCCTGGTAGCCAAACAAGCGTTCAGCTCCCTGATTCCACGTCCGTATAATCCCGCTGACGTCGCTACTGATGATTGCATCCTGAGACGATTGAACGATCGCCGAGAGTTGGCCGAGGCGCCCTTCCAACAAGCGGGTTCGCGCGGTGGCGTCTTCGATCGCAAGAAGAATCAGGGGTTCTCTGCCGGCCTGCTGTTGGACCTGGCGGGCATTCAGCAGCATCGTTCTACGCCCGACGCCCGGTAAATCGTATTTCACTCTAAAGTCTTCAATCGTTTTGTTTTCAGGGAGCACCTTTCCAAGCAGGCGCCGCAGGTCCGGGATATCCCATTGCCGGTTGCCGAGATCATAGAAACTGCTCGCCAACGTTTGCTCCGCAGAAACGTGAAACGTGCCATAGAAAGCTCTGCTTGCCGACACCACGCGCAGATTGCCATCCAGCACCAGTAACGGTTCGCGTACCGTGTCGACAATACTCCGGATGAGCTCTTCGGCTTCCTTGATCTCGGTTATATCGGTAAACGTAAGCACCACGCCGTCGATCACGTTATTCACGGTGCGGTAGGGCATGACGCGCATCTGGAAATGCTGTCCGCCCGAGCTGGTGAGTTGGCGTTTGATCGTGGCGAGAGTCCCCAGTACCTCTGTAGCGTCCGTCATGAGATCGATACCGTTGAGCTGGGACGCAAGATCGGTAATCGGCCTTCCGACGTCGCCGGCAATCAGCCGAAATACCGCACCGGCCGAGGGCGTGAAATTCCTGATGCGCAACTCCCGGTCCAGGAAAATTGTGGCGATCTCCGTGCTGTTGAGCAGATTCCTCAGATCGCTGTTGGCGTGATCCAGTTCAGCGGCTTTGCGGTTGACTTCGTTGTTGACGGTCTGTAGCTCCTCATTGAACGATTGCAGCTCCTCCTTGGAGGTTTCCAGCTCCTCATTGGTAGACTGATACTCTTCATTGGCGGATTTCAGCTCCTCGTTCGAGCTCTCCAACTCTTCGAACATCGTCTGAGCGCGCTCGATGGCGGACCGAAGCTCGTCTTCGAGATGACGGATGGTTTCTTCCGCGCTTGCATCGGAAGCCGGTGCAACCGCCTGTTGCGAGCCGGAGCCTGCAATCGAATCCTCAAATACAATCATGTAGAGGTTCGCCGTCCGAAACTCGGCTAGAGGCTCCACGGTGAGGTCGACGTGACTCACCCCGCCGTTGATCCGAACTGAAACCTGCTTCTGAACAACGCTCTGGCCGGTGTTCACCGCCTGGTGCAGTGCCGTGCGCAATGGGATGCGGAGGCCTTCGCGCGCCATATTGATGACATTAGGGTCAGGGCGACCTGTCGGCTGTTCGAGGTAACGGCTAATCCGGCCCGAGAAGTAGACCGCATCCCCATTTTCGTTGACGGTGACGCATGCCGGGCGATAGCGCTGCAAGATGACGCGTTCAAGCTGCTTCGGGAGGTTTTGCTCCTCCGGTATAGGCCGATTTCCGCCCGCCTGCTCCAGGCGGCGGATGTTCCCGACCGGAAAGGCGACATCTGCATATGACAGCCTTTTCTTCCCCTGGAAAATCCTGTTCTTCTTGTCCACGGCCCGGAAGAGTTCAGGATAAGCAGATGCACTTTCCGAGGGGCCAAGAAACAGGTATCCGCCGGTGCGCAAGGCGTAATGGAGAAGCGGGACGATCTTCCGCTGCAATTCCGGCCCCAGATAGATCATGACGTTTCTGCAGGAGATCAGATCGAGGCGCGAAAAGGGAGGGTCCTTGATGAAGCTATGGAGGGAGAAGATGCAGATCTCCCGAAGTTCCCGCTTGACCTGATACGCGCTGTCCTGCCTGGTAAAAAAACGCGCGAGGCGTTCGGGGCTCACATGCTGCGCGATGCTTTCCGGATAGAGGCCCTTGCGAGCCGTGTCGAGCCCCCGTTCGTCGATATCGGTGGCAAAGATTTTCACCTTGGGAGCCCGGTCGAGGGTGGAAACATGCTCGCAGAGCAGAATGGCGATTGAGTAGGCTTCTTCTCCGGAGGCGCAGCCCACGACGCATACCCGAATCTCGCCACCTGGTTCCTTACCCTCAAAGAGCTTCGGAATGACCTCGCGGCCAAGCGCCTCGAAGGCCGCGGGGTCGCGGAAAAACTGGGTCACTCCGATGAGCAGGTCCTTGAAAAGCTGGCCGGCTTCTTCCGGTTGCTCGTCCAGAACATGAACATATTGTTCGACGGTTTCAATCTGAAGCGCTTTCATGCGGCGCTCCAGGCGCCGTGCGATCGTGCTCTCCTTGTACCTGCTGAAATCGTGTCCGGAACGTCGCCGTAGCGCCTCATGGATCTTACCCATGTGCGCGCCGATCTGGTCGCGGACGCAATTCTCCCTGCCGTTGCCATTCACCGATTTCAGGTGCGCGGCATACTCCAGGAGTTTGGCCGGCATCTCTTCGACGGGCAGCACATAGTCCACAAGACCCGTTGAGATCGCGCTTCGGAGTATTGAGTCGTACCTGGCGGATTCCAGCGTCTGGGCCATTGCCATTCCGCCATATTCCTTGATGGCGCTGAGCCCCAGCGTGCCGTCCGTCCCAGTGCCGGAGAGCATGATGCAAACAGCGTTTTCACCGCGGTCCTCCGCCAGCGAGCTGAACAGGCTATCAATAGGCGCGCGACGCCCGCGGGCTTCAACCGGCGGTGTCACGTTGAGCACACCGTCGCTGATGGTCAGCGTGGCGTTTGGCGGTATGACGTAGACGCGGTCCGGAACGACCGCAGCTTTATCCTCGGCCTGCTCCACGGGCATCCCGGTATGCCTGGCCAGGAGTTCGGGCAGGGCGGTGGGATGATTCGGGGCGAGGTGTTGGACAATGACAAAAGCGATCCCGGCGTCGGACGGCATGTGCCGGAAGAAGCTTTCGAGGGGCTCAAGGCCGCCCGCGGAAGCACCAAGCGCAACGATCAGGAAACCGTTCGTGCTGGAGTCCGTCATGACCCTGCCAACTCCGTGCGGCGTGATGTGACGATTGGCTCGAGTCCGACCAACATACCGATCACACCCCTACATACTAATTGTTCCTCTTCGCCGCCGTTCGGAGCGCTGCACGATGAAGCCACATCTCAATAGACTCCAAGCGGCCTTCGTGGCGCAACAGGGGGCGTCTCGGCGCAACCTAACAACTGCTCCCTCGTCCTCCCCTCTCTCTCTCTCTCAGATTTTACCCAAGATCGGGGAGCGAACGTACGGATTCGAGGCGTAAACGGCTCCGCGCTGCCGTAGTTCAACGAATTTCTTCACGCCTTGCGTACTCATCATTTCATGTCATCTCATGTCATCGGCTCATGTTCATGTCATCGGCTCATGTCATCGGCGCCGTACATCCACCGACCGAACCACGCCGTTCTGAAGGTTGACGCTACACGAGAATTCGAATGAGTCCGAGCGGTATTGGCGATCAGCCCTCGCGTTGCCCACAATCCAATCGTTGCGTCCCGGCCGATCGTCCACGTTGATCGAGACGACGTCGACGTGCTGGTAACCGTCGCGCCGAATCCGCTCGTCGACAGCGCGCTCGCATGAATCTATCGCCTGGAGGTTCGAAGCTCCGCCGCTGTCACGATCGCCGGGCGCAGGCCAGCGGCCCTGGATTGGATCGATCTGTACCGACCGCACCTCTCCAGTATCGAAGTTGACAGAGCAGGAGAAACGGTAGGCCTCATCCCGATCATAACCGCGGCGGATGTCCAGGATACCCATCACCCAATCCCGGCGCCCTGGGTTGTCGTCCAGTGTGGTTCTTCGAAAGGCGATATTGCGGGTGCGAAAACGTTCGGCTGCTTGTTGCCTGACGGCATCCTGGCACACCCGAACCGCCTCCTCCGTGGTGTACCGCCCGCCCCCGGGCCGCCGGTTTGGCGGGTCGAATCGACCCCGGTCCCCACGGTCGGGATAGCCGCCCCCGCGGTTATAACCACTCTCGCCCCAACTGATGTCGAACGTATAGCCTTCGGCGCCGCCATCCGGGTCCTGAATTCGAACAACGGCAACGCCGCCGTTACTGGGATCGCGAACCAGTTCCTGTCTCCCCCGGCCGTCGACTCCGGTAAACCGAAAATTCGCCGGATTGGCCGGCAGGGCCCCGGTGCATTCGAATCGACGCCATTGCGGCGGCTGCCCGGAAAGGTTCCTTAAGGTCGCGGTGTCTCCACGAATTTCTACATCGGCGGCGCCGTCGACGACGACTTCGACGGTGCAGTTGCCGCGGCCGGGGTTGCCACCTCCTGCCAGAGTAGCTCTTCGCTGCAACGTCTGGGCGCTCATCGAACTGGCGATTACGCCGAGAGCCGCGACTAAGATTGCTGCATAGCAGAAACGACGGGACATTTTCTTACTCCTCCGATTTACCGGAGCATTTGCTGGACCGTTGGCCATTCCTCTTTGCTTTGAAGTATTTGCAGTTTGGTAGGGCACGACGTGAGGGAGCAAATTTACTTCTGGCCCGGCCATTCCTGCGTGCTCATTAAGGCTTTGGACGCGCCGTAGACCGCGCTTTCACTCGATGCATGAACTGGCCCGTGGTTTTCTAACCCGTCTGACACCGCGGTGGCCGGCACGTGGCACGGCGGACCATTGTTGAATCCGGCTGGAGACCGCCTCACCCATTCAACGCATTCGCCGGCCGCCGTCCCTCGATCGCCGCCAGCGCATTCTCCGCCGCCATGACGCTCATACGCCGCCGCGTGTCCACGCTCGCGCTGGCGATATGCGGGGCGAGTGCGACATTTCCCAGCTCCAGCAGTTTCGGATGCACTTTCGGCTCCTCCTCAAACACATCCAGCCCCGCGCCCGCGATCAGACCTTTTTCCAGCGCGTCCGCCAGCGCCGCTTCGTCCACCACCGGCCCCCGCGACGTGTTCACCAGGATCGCCGTCCCCTTCATCGTTTCCAGTTGCGCCGTGCCGATCAAATGCCGCGTCCCCGCCGTCAGAGGCACGTGCAGGCTCACGAAATCACTCTCCCGCAGCAGTTCCTCGAACCCCACGCGCGTCAGGCCCAGCTCTTTCTCCATCGCCGCCGGCGCCGCGAAATCGTCCGCATACAGAATCCGCATCGAAAACCCAGCCGCCCGCCGCGCCAGCGCCTGCCCGATCCGCCCCATGCCGACTATCCCCATCGTCTTGTGATGGATGTCCTGGCCTACCAGTAGATCGATCCGCCACTTCCGCCATTGACCGGAGTGCACGAAATGATGCCCCTCCACTACGCGCCGCGCCGCCGCCATCAGCAGCGCGAACGCGAAGTCGGCGGTGGTATCTGTCAGCACATCCGGCGTGTTCGTCACGACGATCTTCCGCCGCGTCGCCGCCGCCAGATCGATATTGTCGAAGCCCACCGCCACGTTCGATATCACGCACACGCTTGAATCCAGCCTCCCGATTACCTCTCCGTCCAGCCGGTCGGTGAGCTGGCTGACAATCCCCTGCCTGCCGCGAGAGCGCTCCAGCAGTTCCTCCGTCGTGAGCCCTTCGTAGTTGTCGACGTAATCCACCTCCACGCTCCGCCGCAGCAATTCCACTGCTTCCGGATACACGCGTTTGGTAACCAGCACTCCAGGCATAAGTCCGAGATTGTATCATCCGCGTCCCAGCCGCCGGACGCGCCACCCACGTCCTGTAATACAATTTCTGTCTTATGGCAAAACTCGGATTTCTCGGACTCGGCATCATGGGCTACCCCATGGCCCGCAATCTGATTCGCGCCGGCCACCAGGTCGCGCTCTGGTCGAACACCGCCGCCAAGGCGCAACAACTCGCCGCCGAAGAAAAAGGCGGTGTCGCCTGCCGCACCCCCCGCGACGTCGCCAAACGCGCCGACTGCATTTTCCTCTGCGTCGGCGATTCGGACATGTCTCGCCACGTCATTCTCGGCCCCAAGGGAATCGTCGAGGGCGCCAAAAAAGGAACCGTCGTCGCCGACGCCTCCACCGTCGCCCCCACCCTCAGCCGCGAGATCGGCAAGGCGCTGTCGAAGAAAGGTGTGGATTTCCTCGACGCCCCGTGCACCGGCTCCAAGCCTGGCGCCGAAGGTGGCACGCTTACTTTCATGATCGGCGGCAAGCCCAAGGTCTTCGAGAAAGTGAAACCGTACTTTGAGCCGATGGGCAAGCGTCTCTATTACTGTGGCGCAGCGGGCATGGGCCTCCACGCCAAGCTCACCCAGAACCTCATCCTGTCTAATATTCTGATGGCCTTCAATGAGGGAATGGTCATGGCTACCAAAGCGGGCGTCGACCCCAAGCTCATGCTGGAAGTCCTGGAGAACTCCGCCGCCAAGTCCGGTCTTATCGCCTTCAAGGCTCCCTACGTGTTTCGTCGCGATTTCGCCCCAAACTTCTCCGTAAAATGGATGCACAAGGACATCGGGCTAATGCTGGACTCCGCAAAAGAGCTGAATGTCCCGGTTCCGCTGACCGGGCTCACCCGCCAGATGTTCCAGGCCGCAATTTCCGCCGGAAGTGGTGACGAAGATATCTGCTCTACAATCAAGGTCTTAGAGCACTTTGCCGGCGTCGAGGTGAAGGCCTAGGACGCCCAAGCCTACGTTTTCTACAATTTTCTGTTGCATTCCGCCGAGAAGTATTCTATTATTGGAATCAAGCCGGGGAGGCAACTCCCACCAAAGCGAGACTAACCTCTAAAAAAAGACCCCTGAAGCAATCCTCCCCGGCGCCCGCAAGGGTTTGGGTCTTAAACGAAGCAAATAGAGGTTCCCGACCACACATGCTATCATCCGGTGAGTGACCTCCTGTCATGATGACGTGGCGCAGGCACTGGCGCCAGCCGTGCCGAGACTTTTCTCGACTGCCCCCCGGAGCGTGGTAAGTGCCCGCTAACCTCACCGTCCTGGGTTCCACTGGCTCCATCGGCACAAGCACCCTCGATGTCGTCCGCCAAACCCGCCCCCGCTTCTCCATTTACGCCCTCGTAGCCGGCCGCAACACCGATCTGCTCCTCAACCAGATCGTCGAGTTCCGACCCCGCGTTGCGGTAGTTGCAACCGCCCAGGATCTCGAACGTCTCTTAAAAGGTCTCTCCTCCTCCGGGCTTCCTCGGAGCGATTGGCCCGACTTGGCCTACGGGGAACAGCCTCGCATCGACGCCGCGACTTCCTCTGAAGCCGGATTCGTCATGTCGGCAATCGTCGGAGTGGCAGGACTCGAAGCCACTTACGAAGCCGTGCGGCGGGGAAAACGGGTGGGCCTGGCCAATAAGGAAGTTCTGGTCTCGGGCGGGGAACTGGTGATGAAAGCGGTGCACGACAGCTCAGCCGAACTGATCCCGGTGGACAGTGAGCACAATGGCGCCCACCAGTGTCTCCGCGCCGGCAATCGCGCCGATGTCACCCGCCTGATCCTCACCGCTTCGGGCGGCCCCTTCCGCAACACCCCCAAAGAAAAACTGGACTCCGTCACGCCGGCCGAGGCCTTGAATCATCCCACCTGGAAGATGGGTAACCGCATCACCATCGACTCAGCCACGTTGATGAACAAAGGCTTCGAAGTCATCGAGGCCTGCTGGCTCTTCGATTTCTCCTCGTCGGAAGTGGAAGTCGTCGTTCATCCTCAGTCCACGGTCCACGCCCTCGTAGAATATAACGATGGCAGCGTGATTGCACAGATCTCCGCTACGGACATGAGAATGCCGATACAGTATGCAATGACGTACCCGGAGCGGCATTCCGCGCCCGTACCCAAGCTCGATTGGGCACAGCCCCGGCAATGGGATTTCCTGCCGCCCGACTATGAGAAGTTCCCCCTGTTGAACGCCGCCTACAACGCGCTGGAAGCCGGCGGCACGGCGACTTGTACTCTCAACGCCGCCGACGAAGTAGCCGTGCAGGCGTTCCTCGAAGGCCGGATTTCGTTTCCCGGCATCGCCGCTGTAGTCGAGGAAACGCTAGCCAAAGTCCCCAGCCGCCAACCCTCCTCGATTGGAGATATTCTGGAAGTTGACCGGTTGTCGCGGGAAGCCGCCGCCGGCCTGGTTTCGCTTCGCCCGGAAGGCGCACGGTTCGTGAAGGCTCATAGGTAAAGGTGATATGCTCTTTTTCCAAAATCTTCTCTGGCTGCTGGTTCTGATCGGCGTCATGATTCTGATCCACGAGTTGGGTCACTTCTGGGCGGCGCGCTTCTTCGACGTCAGAGTCGAGGTCTTCAGCTTCGGCTTCGGACCGCGCCTGTTCGGATTCCGCCGCGGCGACACCGACTACCGCTTCTCCGCCATCCTCTTCGGCGGCTACGTGAAGATGATGGGAGAACAGATCGGCGACGAATCCGCCCAGGATCCGCGCAGCTTTCTCTCCAAGCCCCGCTGGCAGCGGCTCATCGTCGCCGCCGCCGGACCGGCCATGAACATCGTCCTCGCCATCGGCCTGCTCACCGGCCTGTACATGTACCGGTATGAGAAGCTCGCCGAGCCGCCCGTCCGCGGCGTCATCGGCCATGTCATGCCCGGCTCGGCCGCCGAAAAGGCCGGCATCCACGAAGGCGACCGCATCGCCGCCATCGATGGCGAAGAGAATCCCACCTGGCAGGAAATCACCCTCAAGGAAATCGGCAGCGCCTATCGCGCGGTGAACGTCGAGATCGAGCGCGGCGGTAAACGCTCCACCTTTCTCGTCACTCCCGTGCTCGAAGAACGCAGCGGCGTGGGCTCCGCCGGCTGGGCGCAAAAAACCGAAGTCGAAATCGCCACTGTCTCTCCCGGCATGCCCGCCGAAAAGGCCGGCCTCAAGCGTGGCGACCTCCTGCTCAGCGTCAACGGCCACCCCATCAATTCGGTCTTCACGCTGCGCGAAGCCATCAACGTCGGCAAGGGAGAGAAAGTCGAAGTCGCCTATGAGCGGGGCGGCGTGCGCTCCACTATCGTTGTCCAGCCCGAGCAGAAAAATCTCGACGGCCAGACATCCTGGCTCATCGGCGTCTTGCCCGAAGCCCGCATGAAGATCATCACCACCCGCCTCTCGCTCCCCGAGGCGCTGTCGGAATCCCTCAAGCAGAACAAGAAGGGAGCCACCATGATCGTCGGCTTCCTCCGCGGCATCGCCGAGCGGCGCATGTCGGCCAAGCAACTCCAGGGCCCCATCGGCATCGCGCAGACCGCTGGCGATGCCGCGCGCGAAGGCTTCACGCCCTTCATCAATCTGATGACCATCGTCAGCCTCAACCTGGCGATCTTCAACCTCCTGCCGATCCCCATCCTCGACGGCGGCGTCATCCTCCTCCTGCTGGTCGAGATGATCATGCGGCCAGATCTCAGCCTACCGGTGAAAGAAGCCGTGATCAAGGTCGGCTTCGTTTTCCTAATGGTGGTGACCGTCTTCGCGCTGTACAACGACGTCTCGCGCATTCGGCCCGGTTTAGGTGCCCCGATGCCCCCAGCCGCGCCCCGCTGG